>Ga0316204_10010864_pt1 | contig 11583 bp, 8 predicted proteins | sample 6monrhotite_MG_2_FD_205661 | JGI IMG/M metagenome (GOLD analysis project Ga0316204, IMG submission 205661) | Microbial mat bacterial communities from mineral coupon in-situ incubated in ocean water Damariscotta River, Maine, United States -... | ecosystem: Environmental > Aquatic > Marine >...
CCCTTCAAAATAATTTTCGCCAATTGTTTGATTCCTTTTTTGAGGGTTATATCAATGAAAAAACATTATATATTTCTGAAAAGACACCTACTAATATTAATGTAGTAAATCAATTGCTAGAATTATATAAGACCGCAGTGTTTGTTAATGTATACAGAGATGGAAGGGCAGTACTAAATTCACATTTTCAAGTAAAGGAAAGGGCTAGGTCAAAAGGAAGTAATTTGACTGAAATAAACCTTATTCGTACATCAATGTATTGGCGATCTTGCATTCAAAAGGGGATTCAAGCGAAAAAAGAATACCCTACCAATATGTTTGATATTCAATATGAAGAACTAGTTAAAAATCCAGCAGATGTTTTTAAAGAGATATTTTCACATCTAGGGATTTCCTTAAGTGAAGAGATAAACAAACCAGAGAGCATTAAATTTTCTGATAAGAAAAAAGAAGCGCATATCAATGAAGTTTGGTATACTAAAGAGATGTACAATAAAGGCTTAGAAGAAGATCGAATTAATAGCTGGAAGAAAGAATTGGGTTTATTTCGTAAAACCGTAGCCAATATAATTATGTACCCAGAGCTTAAGTATTTAGGATATCCTATCTCAGTTATTTTCAGGCCATTTCATCGTATTTTTGAATTTATCTACTACTGGAAATCAAACCTAAAAAAATGGTCTATTTTACAACCATTATTAAAGGTAAAAAGAAGACTGCAGTAAGCTTATGTGTGGTATAAGTGGTGTATTAAATTATAGCTCTGAAGGTGTTCATGTGGAACAACTGAAAGTAATGACTGATGTTATTGCGCATAGAGGACCTGATGGAGAGGGGCAATGGGTAAATAAGCAAAAGAATGTTGGATTAGGTCATAGAAGATTATCAATAATTGATTTATCTAGTCTAGGCTCTCAACCTATGCATTACGCAAATGATAGGTATACCATTACTTACAATGGAGAGATTTATAATTACATAGAATTAAGGGAGTTATTAGAAAGGAAAGGATATGTCTTTCAATCTAAGACCGATACTGAAGTGCTTTTGGCACTTTATGATCTTAAAAAGGAAGCATGCTTACAAGATTTGGATGGCATGTTTGCTTTTGCAATTTGGGATGAAGAAAGACAGGAGCTATTTTGTGCACGAGATCGTTTCGGAGAAAAGCCTTTTTACTTTTTTAAGAATCAAGATAAATTTGTATTTGCTTCAGAAATTAAGGCACTTTGGGCTGCTGGTATTAAAAAGTCAATCGATTTTCAGAAGGTATATGAATATATACTATACCATACCATTCAAGATCATAATCACTTAGACAGAACGTTTTACAATGAGATATATTCGTTGGAGCCTGCTCATTATTTGATTGTTAAACCTACAGGGGAGTTAAAAAAAGGAAAGTATTGGGAAATAGGGATTAATTCGCTAAACAATAGTGTTAGTGAAGATGAAGCAGCATTTACCTTACATGAATTATTACTCAAATCTATACAGAATCGCCTAAGAAGTGATGTAGCAGTTGGTTCAAGTTTGTCTGGAGGCTTAGACTCTTCGACTATTGTGGCTTTAATAAACTCATGTAAAAGAAGTTCTCATAATCAAAGCTCTTTCTCAGCTCGTTTTAAAAACTTCAGTAGAGATGAAGGGCCTTACATTAAAATGATGTTGGATCATTACCCTTCAATTGAATCCCATGAAGTTTTTCCAACCGAAGATTCAGCTATTGAAAATTTAGACAAAATTATATTTCATCAAGATGAACCCTTTAATAGCATGAGCATCTCAGCTCAGTTTGAAGTTATGAAACTTGCTCGTCAAAATAATGTCACAGTCTTATTAGATGGTCAGGGAGCTGATGAATACTTAGCAGGTTACGATATGTACTATGAAACTTATTACCAAAGCCTGAAGTTTCAGAATAAAGCCTTATATCAAAAGGAAGTCAATGCATACAAGGAGCTAAAGGGGAAGGCCTTTGAAGAAGGTTCTTTGAAAGAGGTTTTAAAGGCTAAGAGCGAAAAAGTTTACCAGAAAATTGCACACGTTAGGAGAAGAAACATATCTCCAACAAATGAATATTTTCTCGGTATACATCCTGATATAGTGAATCAATATAAAGAACAGAAAAACCCAATATATAAGCCTTATAATTTAAAAGAGCATCTACTTTTATCTACAACTCAAAAAGGCTTAAGTGAACTTTTGCGCTATGCTGATAGAAACTCTATGGCAAATTCAGTGGAAGTTCGGCTACCTTTTCTTGACCATAAAATTGTAGAATATGTTTTCTCCCTTCCAAATCAGTTTTTAATTCAAAACGCATGGACAAAGCATTTATTGAGGAAAGCTATGGAAGATAAATTACCTAAAGACATTACCTGGCGTAAGGATAAGATAGGTTACGAACCACCACAGGAAAGGTGGATGAAAAGCAAAATGTTTAAGGAGAGAGTTGGCGATTCAACCCAAAAATTATTGGATAATAAAGTAATATCTAAAGCTAACGATCACTTGAGTTGGCAATATATTATGTTAGCAAGCTATATTGATTAGTATGTTTAAAAAGAACAAGAATATACTATTTTGTGCTTTGGATATAGGAGGTAGAATGGAGTTGTATTCTAGCTACCTAAAAAATAAATATCCAGCTAGGAAGATTAAAACTTTTGCTAAGTATAAGCTAAATAAGAAGCATTATCAGACTTCCTACGATTACCATTTTAATTACATAAATCAGCCTGCTATAGTTCAGTATGTTATTTCTTTTTTCTTTTTTATATATGCCCTTACCCAATTTAAGGTGTTCTATATTATTTCTGGAGAGAATATCTTAACCCGGAAGCTATTAAAATTGGAACTAAGGATTTATCGTTCATTAAATAAGACTGTAGTTATGCATTTTGTTGGGGGAGATATTAGAAATTCAGAACGGCTTATTGAAAAAAACAGATCATTAATTGACAAATCTAATGATCAATCTAAATCAGCGAGTCAGCTTGATTTTCAATTCAAACTGTGCCGTTTAGCCGAGAAATATGCAGATCATTTAGTTGTAGTAAGTCCGGATTTAATTCGTTTTTTCGAAAGAGAGGTAAGTTATATTCCTGTGTTCATTGATATTGAGAAATTCAAAGAAGAATTAAATAAAGTCAATATTGAGGAAACTAATAATCATCAAAGGAAAGTCATCTTACATGCACCTTCAAACCCAGTACTTAAGGGTTCAGATTATATAGGTTCAATTTTAAAAGAATTAGAACAAGATGGGAAAGTAGAAGCAATTTTGACAACTGATGAAAAGTATAGGAAATTTATTAATCCGCCCTATACCGTTACTAAATATGAGCTTCTTAAATTATATAAATTATCAGATTTCGTAATAGATCAGATTCTAATTGGCTGGTATGGGATGCAAAGTATAGAATCTTTATTGGCAGGTAACAATGTTATTTGTCTTGTTAATCAAGAGTTATTGAAATATATTACTCTAGACTGTCCAATTCATTTAATTACAGAGGAAAACCAGTTAAAAAGTAAAATAGAAGAGTTGGTTAATGTGCAAGCAGAAAGTTTAGATTTGGAATTGGTAACTAAATGGGTTAGAAAGCATCATACCATTGAAGAAAACGAAGAAATTAATCAACTTTTCAAAACGATATTAAACTAATATATATGGCTTTAAAAACCAAAGTCTTAAATCTATTTCGAACGGTATTTAAGATTCCAATTCTTGAAAAATTGATTAGGAGCTTAGTTGTAGGGAAAGATTCTACCCATTTTATTTCAAGATTAGCACCCAACAATTACCAGTATAAAACACAATCATTTAGGACGTTTAATTACAAAGGAGTTTTTTTGAGAGCTGATATCAGAGATTATGTAGGTCATTTTTTATATTTTGGGTTTAAAGATGAAGGCCAGGATGTATTGATTAATATGGCAAAATCGGGGAGTGTGGTGTTTGATATTGGTACTAATATTGGGTCTACATTGCTTTCATTTGCTCAGAAAGTTGGGGAAGATGGGATAGTGTATGGTTTTGAACCAGATCAAGAGAATTATAAAAACTGTCTGGAAAACATTGGGCTTAATAACTTTAAGAATATTATAGTTGAGAATATTGGTTTAGGCGATTCAGAAGGAGAGTTTGATTTGATTGTAGACACAGAAACCAATCGGGGAGGGAATCGAATTTCTAATCAAACAGAAGAATTAAATAGTAGTAGGATAAAAGTTGAAACATTGACTTCATGGTTTAAAAAGTATACTATATCTAAGATTGACTTAATTAAGGTTGATGTAGAAGGTTATGAGTTGAAAGTTTTAGTTGGAGGAAAGAGTTTGTTGGATCAATACCAGCCAATATTATTTATTGAATTAGATGATAATAATCTTAAAGCAGTTGGTGATAGCGCAAAAGGAGTAATCTTATTCTTGGAAGAGTTGGGATATAAAATTTTCCATTCTACCAATGGTAGTGAGATAACAGCAGAAGACATATTTGAGGATTGTCATTATGATATTATCGCAAAGCATAGTACATCTTTATAGTCTGATTTAACAATGAAAAGAGATGTTATCGTTTATATTATTTCAAATGTTACTAAAGCAATAGCGTTTGAATGGATAATTGAAGAATATAATAAACGAGGGATCAACATTCAATTTATTCTTTTGAATGATCGCTTTGATACACCATTAGCTAACTATATAAGAGAAAATGGGCTTAAAAGCCATCAGATTAAGCTAGGAAGCAGAATAAATTTTTTATTAGTTCTATTAAAGTTGATTAAAATACTTTGGCAAATTAAACCGAAGGTGGTGCATACTCATTTGTTTGAGGCTTCTCTCTTGGGCTTAATGGCAGCTAAACTTACTGGTGTTAAACGACGAATATACACAAGACACCATTCTACCTACCATCATGAATATTTCCCAAAGTCGGTTAAATATGATAAATGGATTAACTATTTAGCAACTACAATTATTGCTATAAGTAATAATGTGAAAAATGTTCTGCTTGAAAAGGAGAATGTAAAAGAAGGTAAAGTAGTATTAGTGGAGCATGGCTTTAAAATGAATCAATTTAGTGCGGTTAATCTAGATCGAATAGAATTGATACGGAAGAAATATAACATACCTAAAGATGAAATTGTAATAGGTTGTATATCTAGATATATAGAATGGAAGGGCATTGAATATTTAATTAGAGCTTTTAAAACAGTATATGAGAGAAATTCAAATACTCATTTGTTATTGGCTAATGCATCAGGAGATTATAAGAACGCTATCACAAAAGAATTAAGTTCATTACCTCAAAGCGCTTACACGGAAGTTGTATTTGAAGAAGATTTATTTGCTCTATATCGACTAATGAATGTTTATGTTCATATTCCAATAAATGAGAGGATTGAAGCTTTTGGTCAAACCTATATTGAATCATTAGCTTCTAAGGTACCATCAATTTTTACCTTGTCTGGAATTGCCAATGATTTTGTTATTCACAAGAAAAATGCTTTAGTTGTTGACTATAAGAATAGTAATCAAATTGAAACATCAATTTTAGAATTAATCGAAAATGAAGATCTTCGTAAGCAACTTGTTGAGCAAGGGCAGCAAGATGTTAAGCGTTTTGAGTTGAATAGAATGATAGATGGACTTGCAGAGCATTATTTATAAGCCATTTAGATTGATGAAGAATCACTAGCACAATAATCTCTTTGAGTAAATGGAAGAATATTCCAAACCTTATTTTTCAGTAATTATTCCAACTTATAATAGAGCAGGTCTTATTTTAAAGACAATAGAGTCTGTATTGAACCAAGAAGAAAAATCTTTTGAAGTTATAATTGTTGATGATGGCAGTACAGATGATACAGAAAAGGTAGTTGATTCTATTAAGGATAAAAGAGTAAAATATTTCTATAAAGAAAATGCTGAAAGAGCAGTGGCTAGGAATTTTGGTGCCCATAAGTCAGTAGGTACTTTTATCACTTTTTTAGATTCGGATGATTTATTCTATCAGAATCATTTGAGTACAGCCAGAAATTTTATAAAAAATAAAGTATGTAAAATATTTTTCCAACAATATGAATTTACTAGAGCTGACGGGAGTAAACAAGCTAATTATACTCCTAAGAAAGAGAAGTTGAATGAATCCTTAATTAGAAAGGGGAATTTTTTTTCCTGTATGGGGGTGTTTATTGAAAGAGAAGTTTTTTTAGAGAACCTATTCAACGAAAATAGAGATTTATCAGGTTCTGAAGATTACGAATTATGGTTGAGAATGGCAGCAAGACATTCTATCTATTTTTCAAATGTGATTACTTCTACCTTAATTTACCATGATGAGAGAAGTGTCTTGAATATGGGGCAGGAGCCTTTAATAAAGCGAATTGAATTAATGCTTCATTATTTGTTCTCTGATGAAAAATTTGTAAATAAATATGGGGGGTACAAATCTATTTTATTAGCAGAGGGGTACTCTTATATTTCATTACATTTAGTAATGTCAAAATATACAAGCAAAGGCTTTTTTTATTTACTAAAGAGTCTAAAAGCTTATCCAATAAACCTGTTTAAGAAAAGAACATTTGCAATAATTAGAAGGATATTAATTAGGCCTTCCTTTAATCCTTAGCAATCTCTGCTTCTCAAGATTATTAGCCTTTGTGTCTTTTTGTTTTCCAATAAAGTAAATTATTGCTAATGAGGAAGTAAAGAAGGGTAAACATGGTAGTTTGTATCTAGATAATGCGCCAAAATTATAAGAGGTTAAGCCCACAGCCACCCCAAGAAGGATAGCAAATATCATAAAGGCTCTTACATCTTTATTGGAAAACATTATTCTAAAAAACGTTATCAGTCCAACTTTAAAAATGATATAAATAGTGATGAGTAGTAACAGGGTAGATTGTATGCTTTCAAATGCAGTTGCAAAGTTTCTAATCTCATCAGGTCTTGGTCGGTAATAGGTCACAAAAATGGCCTCAGGAGTTTTTTGTAATAAACCTAAAGGAGTAAAATTTATTTCACCTAAACTATATCCAGATTGGTTACCTGTTTCTGCTAAATAAGTATGCCAGTCTTGAAAACCTTTAGCAACTTGTTCAACATTTTCTAATGAATACTTTCCAGCACTTTCAGAAACATTTAATAGAAAGAAATATCCCCCGACAATTGTACTAACAAGAATAAAAGGAGTAATAGTATATCGCAAGAGGTTATTTTTAATGTTTTTAGAAAACCGACCCTGTAGCCATAGGAGCATAGCTGGAACGAAAGTGTAGAGTACGTATGATTTTAATTGTAAACAAAGTGATATAGAAATCAAAATAATGACAATTGATCTTATCACCTTTTTTCTCTCAGTGAGATTGTATACAGATTGAAAAATCCAACCTATAGAAGCGATAACTATAGGATCTTTTAATAGACCAGAACCCCATACAGCAATAGTGGGGTAAAAGAGGACACCTATAGCTAAGCTTTTGTAAGCTTTTGGGTACAGTTTACACAAGGTGCTATAAAGAGCCCATATTCCACTAGCAGAAAAAAGAGAAAATAAAATGTTTGTACATAGAAATTGTTGGAATGCTATAAAAGCGAAAGGAGCACCTATTTGAGATTGTGTTAATGTGGTATTATCATTAAAAGCAATGAAAATACCATAGTTTTGGGTGAAATGTATTTGGGTCATAGCTTCTTTTGATCCAAATAAAAAGGAGAAAGTACTTTCTGGGTTCTCTATAATCTGATTAATAATGAATTTACTTCCAGCAAAGTAGAGAAAGGTATCTCCACCTTCGTATACGTATATGTGAAGAACTACAAAAAATATAGCAAAGAATATTTTATAAAAAATAAATGGTCTAAAGTACTTGTTGTAAGGTAGATTTGATTTCTTGTAAAAAAATTTTATTGAAATGATAATCAGTATGATATATGCAGTACTAATTATGATATCAAAAAGACTTAAGCTATAGGTTAACAATTATTTTTTTACGGTTAGCTGATATGATCACTAGATTTATTGTCAAAAATAGGACTTATTAAATCGTATTAAAAAGAGCTTATTTATAAACTACTGCTAATTTATAACGCATAAATGATTGTCTTCTGTATTTTTGACTTACTTAGGTTAATTGATGATAACAATGAAGCTTTACATTAGTCGCTTACTTAAAATAATATATTAACCTGATGTGTGGAATTTCAGGATTTTTCTCTCCAAAACAAAAATTTACTAAGGAGCATTTACTTAAAATGACTCAAAGATTGGGTCACAGAGGGCCAGATGCTGAGGGTATTTTTCAAGATGATGTTTGTGCATTGGGACAGAGAAGGTTGAGTGTTATTGACCTATCTGAAGATGCAAATCAGCCTATGATTTCGCAGAACAAGAGATACATACTCTGTTTTAATGGTGAGATTTATAATTTTCAAGAGATAGCCAATACTTTAGATGTAAATTTAAAAACAAGCTCTGATACTGAGGTATTACTAGAGCTATACGTTCAAAGAGGATTAGAGGCCTTACAGGAACTCAATGGGATGTTTGCGATAGCATTATACGATAAACTTGAGCAGTCTCTTTATTTGTTTAGAGATAGAATTGGGATTAAACCTCTATATTATACTTATGATGGAGAGAATCTTGCCTTTGCTTCTGAAACAAAGGCATTGTTAGAATTGCCAATTGATAAGACATTAAATTTAGAGGCATTAAAAGATTATTTCTTTTTAGAGTATATACCAGGAGATCAATCTATTTTTAAAAGTATACACAAACTATCTCAAGGGTACTATCTAAAGGTAGATAGACAGGGTTTTGAGATAAAGCAATATTATAATATATATGAGAAAATTGATTTTGAAGGAAAAGATAAAGGAGAACAGCATTACAAAGAAGGGTTTGTAGAAAAACTTGAGAAATCAATTCAATATCGTTCTATATCTGATGTTCCAATTGGGGCATTTTTAAGTGGGGGGACAGATTCTTCATTAATATGCTCTATTTTTCAAAAACAGAATCAACAGCCAATTAATACCTTTACTATAGGCTTTGATGTTGCAAGCTTTGATGAATCAGTATATGCAGAGCAAGTTTCAACACATCTTAATACTAAACACCAGTTGGATAGAATTAATGCTGAAGATTCACTTGCTAAGGTCAATCAAATAGTCAAACATTATGATGAACCATTTGCTGTTCCAAGCACTATACCTAGTTTATTAGTGAGTGAGAAAGCTAGGGGAAAAGTCACGGTGGCAATGAGTGGTGATGGAGGAGATGAATTATTTATGGGCTATGGCTATTATTTTTGGTACGATAGGATTAAAAAAGTATCTAACGTAGGAGGGTATGCAGCAAGAAAACTGGTAAGTAGTTTGTTTGCAGGTTTAGACAATCGAAAGCAAAGAGCAGGAAGGGTTTTTGATTATAAGGATTTTTCCAAAATTTGGCTACACATATGGTCTCAAGAACAATACATGTTTTCAGAAAAAGAAATTTCACAACTGTTTAATGAAAAATATGAACATGAAACAACTTGGAAAGAATGGCAGAAGATAGATAAATTGCCATTACACACTTTTGAGAAGATTTCGTTATTTGATATAAATAATTATCTAGCTAATAATTTGTTACATAAAATAGATATAGCTTCTATGGCTAATAGTTTAGAAGTTAGAGTACCTTTCTTGGATCATAATTTAGTGGAGTATGCTTTAAATATTCCACATCAATATAAAATTCAGGGGAAAGAGCAGAAGTATTTGATGAAGAAGACTTTAATAGATTATTTGCCTAAAGAGTTAGTTTATCGTAAGAAATGGGGGTTTCCAGCTCCAGTAGGCGTCTGGCTAAAAAAAGAATTAGCGTTTTTAATTGATAAATACCTTTCAGAAAATAGAGTTCAAAAACAAGGAATTTTTAATTACAAGCCCATTCAAAAGATGATTTTAGAGTTTAAACATGGAAAAGATTATCATTATAAACGTATCTGGGCCTTGTTAACTTTTCAAATGTGGTATGATGAATATCTAGGGGATTAACTTAGATAATTTATTGTTAATTCTTGCATATATATCAGAAACCATAAAGCTAAGAGTAATTACAAGAAACGGATGAATGGGTAAGAGGTATCGATTTTCTACATACCTAAAAACATATACCAGAGCAAGCATTAATACAACTACTGGAGCAAGTAACAGTGCTTTAAATTTGAATTGAAAAGGAGATAAAATAAAGAAATAGAGTACACTTAAATAGAATAAGACGTGCAAGAGGTAAGTGGCAGCTTTGCTAGCTAATTGTAGGGAATTTAAGTTAACTGTAGGAGGTGAAATCATGTCAACATGATGTGAAAAACTGTTGAAAATAATTCCTTTGATGTAAGTTAAAGGTGTGGTCAAATAATATTGTAGAGGAGCATTCATAATAAATTTTTTCCTCAATAATTTAAATGCATTATTGGGATCATCTTCAGTAGGAAGGTTAAGATATTCCTTTCTAAGAGCATTAGGTTTGTTTATATGGAATTGTTGCTTTATTATATAGTGTTTATTTAATAAGAGTAAAGCGCTACGCAGTTCTTCTTTTGAATAGCCTTTAAATGCTTTTGAGGGCCAATTGTTAATGTAGTGATCTATCGCTTCAATATTTTTTGATTCTTTACCGTTATTTATATTGAAGAGTAATAAATTGGAAAAATTCTCAGACGGGAGGACAGCGGGGTTTTCCCAGCATGCTACTAAGGCTCGTAATCCTGCATCTGACCTTCCATAAGTCATAGACGAACCATGGTAAAACTTTTCGGCAATGATTAACTCATTAGTTAAAATGTAATTTCTTATCACCCAAGGAGAAAGTACCGTTAAGAAACCCGATACAAGAATTCCTATCGGCAAAAGATTTTTTTTTAGAGTTTTATCAAATATAAAGTAAGAAAGGAAGCTAATGATAATAACTCCTGTAGTAGGTTTAGTTAAGAAGGCTATAGAAGATGCTATACCACATAGAAAGATAGCTGTCAACTTACCTTTTCTGAAATAAATTGAAAATAAGTAAATTGAAAGAACAACAAAGAAGAGGTATAATGCTTCAGGTAAAGTATAATAGCAATAGAATAAAATAAAGGGATTTAATGCATATATATAGCCTGCTATAATAGCCCACTTCTTTGATTTAAAAAAATGAAATACAGACAAGCAGACTAGTACAGCAGATACAGCAAATAAAAAAACTTGAGCGTATCTGATTAAAAAGTGAGCTTTTTTTTCTCCAAAAATAAAGTAAAAGCTGCCATAAAATATAGGGTATACTGGGGTTCTTCTTACTCGAGTTTCTTGATCCTCAGCTAGCAATATATATCCATCACCATTCATGATATTTTTAACAAAAGGGAGATAGTCAGTATTATCGAATGACCAAATAGTACTGCCATGAACAATACGTTGATTCTCAATTTCTTTTGTTTGACTTATTGATTGGATGTAGTTTAGATTGGCTTCATTAAAAAGGACTGAGCTTAGAATTGCTAAAAGAAAAATATAGGTCAAATTAATATTCTTCATTTA
>Ga0316204_10010865_pt1 | contig 11582 bp, 11 predicted proteins | sample 6monrhotite_MG_2_FD_205661 | JGI IMG/M metagenome (GOLD analysis project Ga0316204, IMG submission 205661) | Microbial mat bacterial communities from mineral coupon in-situ incubated in ocean water Damariscotta River, Maine, United States -... | ecosystem: Environmental > Aquatic > Marine >...
AGACCATTGAGTTAATTCATGATTCTGGGGTTACAGAAATTTGCTTAAATCGTCCTGAAAAGCTTAATAGTTTTAATCTCGAGATGCATGAAGAGCTTCGTGAAGCCTTGGATTATATTTTAGAACAAGGTGATACTAGAGCCGTGATTATAACCGGTTCTGGTCGAGGATTTTGTGCTGGGCAAGATCTCTCTGATAGAGCCGTCAACTCCGATACTGATTCTGCCCCAAATCTTGGTGATTCAGTTGAGAAAAATTACAACCCATTAATTAGACGTTTAACTGGATATCCAATGCCTGTTATTTGCGCTGTCAATGGTGTTGCCGCAGGTGCAGGTGCAAGTATTACTATGGCATGTGACTTGGTGATTGCAGCCAAGTCAGCCTCATTTATACTTTCATTTTCAAAAATAGGCTTGGTTCCTGATTCAGGAAGTTCTTGGCATTTAGCGCGCGCCATAGGTTTACCAAGAGCTAAGGCGCTCGCAATGTTAGGTAATAAGCTTAGTGCTGAACAGGCTGAACAGTGGGGCCTCATTTACCAAACCGTTGAAGATGATGCACTAATGAATACGGCTCGGGAACTTGCAACCCATCTAGCGACACAGCCAACCAGTGCTTTAGCAAATATTAAACAATTAATTAACAGTAGTTTTGATCGTTCATTGATGGCACAACTCGAATTAGAACGCGAGGCGATGCATCGTCTCGGTCAAAGTAATGATTATCAAGAGGGTGTTGCAGCCTTCATGGAAAAAAGACCCGCTAAGTTTTGCGGTAAATAGAGGAATATTAAAGCATGACACAGGCAGTTATTGTAGATGCAGTTCGTACTGCTATTGGTAGATACTCTGGCTCATTAAGCACCATGCGTGCAGATGATTTGGGTGCAGAACCTTTAAAGGCGCTGATGGCTCGTCATGAGAATTTAGATTGGTCACAACTTGATGATGTTTATTATGGCTGTGCTAATCAGGCCGGTGAAGACAACCGCAATGTTGGTCGTATGAGTGTCCTTTTGGCAGGATTACCTGAGTCAGTTCCAGCGGTGACGGTCAATCGTCTCTGTGGTTCTGGAATGGATGCTGTATCAATGGCTGCTCGCGCCATTATGGTTGGCGATCAAGATTTCTGCATCGCTGGCGGTGTTGAACATATGACCCGTGCACCCTTTGTGATGGGTAAATCAAATGCAGCCTTCGGTCGTGGCCAAGAACTCTTAGATACTACCATGGGATGGCGTTTTATAAATCCAGCACTCAAGGCGGCCTATGGCGTTGAAAGTATGCCAGAAACAGCTGAAAACGTTGCCGAAGATTATAATATTAGTCGTCAAGATCAGGATAAGTTTGCTCTAGCCAGCCAGCAAAAAACTGAAGCCGCTCAAAAACAAGGGTTATTTAATGATGAAATCATCCCCGTTACAGTGGCAGTGAACCGCAAAGAAACAAAAGTATTTGATCAAGACGAACACCCGCGCGCCGGCAGTAATTTAGAAAGCATGGCTAAACTCAGAGCACCGTTTAGAGAAAATGGTTGTATCACAGCAGGCAATGCATCAGGGATTAACGATGGAGCCTGTGCGTTGATGATCGCTTCTGAAGCTAAGGCAGAAGAGCTAGGTTTAAAGCCGATGGCAAGAATTGTGGCTGCTGCAACCGCGGGGTTAGCACCTAGAATAATGGGTATGGGCCCTCTTCCAGCTACTTTAAAGGTATTGGAAAAAGCTGGGTTAAGTCTTGATGACATGGACATTATTGAGTTAAACGAAGCCTTTGCTGCACAAGGTCTTGCCGTGATGCGGGCGTTAGGGCTTGAAGATGATGACCCTAGAGTTAATCCCTATGGTGGAGCGATTGCACTCGGACATCCATTAGGAATGAGTGGTGCGCGCCTTGTAACCACTGCTGCTCATCAATTACAAAGAACCGGAAAGCGATATGCGCTCTGTACCATGTGCATTGGTGTAGGCCAGGGTATCGCAATGATTATTGAAGCTTGCTAGTGATATTCATTACTTAAGCAATAACTAAAGCACAGCGAAAAAAGGACAGATTATGTCAACTGAAGCGCAACAACTGGAAAAATTCGAATCGATGATTGCTAATGAGCAAAAAATCGAGCCGACGGATTGGATGCCAGATGCCTACCGTAAAAACCTAGTACGTCAAATGTCACAACACGCTCATTCTGAAGTGATCGGTATGCAACCCGAAGGTAATTGGATATTACGAGCACCTAATCTGCGTCGTAAAATGATATTACTCGCCAAGGTTCAGGATGAAGGCGGCCATGGTTTATACCTCTATTCTGCCACTGAAACCTTAGGAGTTGAACGCTCTCAACTAATTGAAGAGTTACAGAATGGTACCGCCAAGTATGCATCGATTTTTAACTATCCTGCCCTGTCTTGGGCCGACATGGGTGCCATTGGTTGGCTGGTAGATGGTGCCGCTATTGTGAATCAAATTTCATTACAAAGAACTTCCTATGGACCATATTCCAGAGCAATGGTGCGTATTTGTAAAGAAGAAAGCTTCCATCAGCGTCAAGGTTACGAAGTCATGGTTTCTTTGGCTAATGGTTCAGAACAACAAAAAGCCATGGCTCAGGATGCGCTAAATCGTTTCTGGTTCCCTTCCCTAATGATGTTTGGACCGCGTGATAGTGACTCAGCGCATACAAGCCAATCCATGGGTTGGAAAATTAAACGAAAAAGTAATGATGAGCTGCGGCAGAATTTCGTTGATCAAACCGTTAAACAGATAGAAGTATTAGGTCTTGAGTTGCCAGATCAAGGCATTAAGTGGAATGAAGAACGCGGCCATTATGATTTCTCTGATCTTGACTGGGATGAGTTTTATTCAGTGATCAAAGGCAACGGCCCCTGTAATTATCAACGCATCAAACACCATAAAAAAGCCCATCAGGATGGCGAATGGGTACGTGAAGCGGTTCGCGCATACAAGAAGAAACATTTAAGTGCTGGCTCTGAAGCAGCCTAGAGGAAATGACCATGAATCAAGAAAAACTAGCAACCTATGAAGTATTTGTGCGTTCAGCACGTGGCTTGGATCATATCCATGTCGGTAGTTTACATGCCGAAAGCCCTGAACATGCACTAATGTACGCACGTGATGTATATATTAGACGTTCTGAAGGTGTCAGTATTTGGGTAGTTGAACAGCAGCATATAACAGCCTCTACTGAAGATGATATTGATAGCTTTGTGGCACCTATGGAAGAGAAAGATTACCGTCATGCAACACATTATGTGTTACCTGATGAAGTGGATAACATGTAAGGGAAACTGATGAATAACCAAAACCTAATTCGCTATGTTACTGCTTTGGCTGACGATTCATTAATATTTGGACAAAGGCTGTCAGAGCTGTGTAGCAACGCTCCTTATCTTGAAGAAGATCTGGCCATTTCTAATGTCGCATTAGACTATATTGGTCGTGCCAGTCTCTGGTACCAATATGCTGCCAAACTAACGGGGGGAGACTGCACTGAAGATAGTTTGGCTTTTTTCCGTGATGAACGCCAATACACCAATTTACTGATCTCTGAATTACCCAATGGGGACTTTGCCTTCACCCTAATGAAACAATATTTAATCGACAGTTTTTATCAGCTGTATTTGGTTGAATTAGCGAAATCTAGTGATCAAAATATTGCTGCGATTGCAGCAAAGGCAATTAAAGAAACTAACTATCACATAAAGCGTAGTGCACCATGGATTAAACAATTGGCCATGGGTACAGATGAAAGCTTGAATCGTCTTAAGCTGGCAATTGAAGAGCTTTGTGATTATGCCAATGAGTTGTTTTTAATGCCGGAATTTGAACTACAGTTGCTTGCTGAAGGCATTACTGTCGATAGAACAGCACTAAAGCAACAATGGCTGGATAATGTCAATAGTTATTTTTCAGAGATAGGCCTTGAATCTATTGATTTAAGTCGCACTATTCAAGGTGGCCGTGAAGGGATACATACTGAACATCTCGGCCATATGTTGAGTGAAATGCAGTTTATGCAGCGCGCTTATCCTGGTTTAGAGTGGTAAAGATTACTCATGACTGTAATTCATAGTCTCACACCTGAATATGCGAAGCGACTAGGTCGTAGACAGGCTTCTAATGTGCCTGAAATTTGGGACCTGTTGGATGGTGTTTGTGATCCTGAATTACCGGGGGTGAGCCTTTGGGCTTTAGGTGTTTTACAAGACATTCGATACCGTGATGATTGCATCGAAATTGATATCACCCTCACCTACAGTGGCTGTCCAGCGGTGATCACAATGAAGGATGATATCATAGCCTGTCTGCAGCAAAGTTACCCAGATAAAGCAATTAAGGTAGAAGTTGTACTTAGTCCAGCCTGGTGTACCGATGCGATGTCTCCTGAAGCAAACCAACAATTGGCCGAACTGAATATTGCCGCGCCTGATGCTGATGATCAAGTTATATGCCCAATATGTTCTAGCCATAACACCGAGGTAGTTAGTCAGTTTGGCTCAACTTCTTGCAAGGCGCTTTATCGTTGCTTAAATTGCGCTGAACCATTTGATTATTTTAAGACCTTTTAATGATAAAAAGGTAGATACAAGGATTTTATAATGAACACCGATTTTCATACATTAACCATTAAGTCAGTAGAAACTCTGACCAAAGATTCTGTGATGGTTACTTTAGAAGTTCCCGAAGATATGAAACAAGAATTTGCCTATAGAGCAGGTCAACACTTAACCTTTAGAAGTCGAATTACTGGTGATGAGATTAGACGTTCTTATTCTATTTGTAGTTCGGAGCAGAAGCAGCAACTAGAAGTTGGTATTAAACGTCTAGAGAATGGTGTTTTCTCTAACTATGCCAATGATTCATTTAAAGCGGGCATGAGTGTTGAGGTGATGGTTCCCCAGGGACATTTTGTACTCGATCTAAGCCCAAATAACAGCAAACACTATCTACTATTAGCCGCTGGCAGTGGTATCACGCCAATTCTATCCCACGTCACCACCATTCTAGAAACTGAACCAGATTCAAAGGTTACCCTTGTCTATGCCAATAGGACCTCTAATAAAATGATGTTCCGGGACCGCCTGAGCTTTGTTAAGAACAAATACATGGATAGACTTGATTGGGTGAAGTTGTTCAGTAAAGAGTCGCTCGATGCTGAGATTATGAACGGCCGCATCAGTGGTATGAAATTAAGAGATTTACACAAGGCCCATATCATCGATTTAGATAGCATTGAAGAAGTTGTTATATGTGGCCCAGAATCAATGATCATGGACGTTAAAGGATTCTTTGAAACGAATAAGTTTGATAGTCACCAGATTCATTTTGAATTGTTCCATTCAGATACTGGTGATGACAATGCAGAACAACATGAGCATGAGCTGGAAGCGCGATTTGGCACTGAAGAAAGTGTTGTCACTGTGCGTTCTTCTGGACGACAGCTGGAATTTAACATGATCAAGAGCAAGATCATTCTTGATGCGGCATTGGATGAGGGTGCAGATGTACCTTATGCCTGTAAAGGTGGTGTTTGTGCCACCTGTAAGGCTAAATTGGTTAGTGGTGAAGTTGAAATGGATAATAACTTCTGTCTTACAGACGAAGAAGTTGCAGAAGGTATGATTCTAACTTGCCAGGCGCATCCTATTTCATCCAAGGTTGAGGTTGATTTTGATGTCATCTGAGTTAGAAGTCGATGTAGTCAGTTGGTCTGTTGAAGGTGATGTTGGCATAATTAGGGTCAATAACCCACCAGTAAATGCGCTATCTCAAATAGTAAGAGAAGGCTTGGTCAAGGCATTAGATGCTTTAAACGAAGACCCTGAGTGCAAGACTATATTGCTTCATTGTGATGGTCGAACGTTCTTTGCTGGTGCCGACATTCGAGAATTTAATCAACCACCGTTAGCGCCTCATTTACCGGATCTGGTTGTTAAAATATATAATTCAAATAAACCAGTAGTAGCCGCTATGCACGGGACTACACTCGGTGGTGGTTTTGAAATCGCCATGGCATGCCAATATCGTACTGCGACTTCTGCAACCAAGTTTGGGCTTCCAGAGGTTAACTTAGGTTTAATTCCTGGTGCTGGCGGCACTCAGTTATTACCGAGTATCGTCGGTGCACAAAAAGCCATAGAGATGATTACTTCAGGTAAACATTATTCTGTACAGCAATTTAATGATAGTGCTGCTTTTGATGCCATCTTTGATACAGACGTTGTAAATTCAGCCGAAGACTTAATTAAAGTAAATTATAGCTTTATTCGGCATCTAGTTGATACTAAACAAATTAATTTAAAGATAAATGAAAACGCTGAAGCTATTGATTGGCCCGAGATAGAATCAGCTACACAGCGTGCTGCTAAAGGTAGAATGGCACCAATAAAAGCAGTCGAGGTGATAAAATCTACATTACAACTCAATCTTAAAGACGGTATGAAGATCGAAAGAGAAGCCTTTGTTAATCTTAAATCATCGCAACAATCACAAGCCCTCAGACATGCCTTCGCAGCCGAGAAACAGGCAGTAAAGTATCAATCAGACAGCAAGCCAATGGCATTGCGTGAGCTAGCAGTTATTGGTGGTGGCACCATGGGTGTAGGGATCGCTACAAGCCTTATAAACGCTGGTTTCAAGGTGACATTGGTTGAACAAAATTTAGCGGCTGCACAGACGGCCGAGACGAATGTTCAAAATAACCTAAAAGCGGCGTTAAAACGTGGTTTGCTGAACGATTCAACCTATAAACAACGAAATAAACAATTCACGGCCACTGATGATATGCAGCTCCTCGCTGATTCAGACTGTGTTATCGAAGCTATTTTTGAAGATTTATCGCTTAAAATCGAATTGTTTAAAAAACTAGAAGCTATCTGTAAGGATGGTTGTATTTTTGCAACTAATACGTCCTATTTAGATATCGATCAAATGGCATCTGGCCTTGTCGATTCTGGACGTCTGCTCGGCCTGCACTTCTTTAGCCCTGCTCATATTATGAAACTTGTTGAAGTAGTCACTACAAAGACTGTTCGTGATGAGGTTATTGCGACGGGGTTTTCACTGGCAAAACAATGTAAAAAGATGCCCGTATTGGTCGGCAATTGTTTTGGATTTGCTGGTAACCGCATGTATACGCGCTATGGCCGAGAAATACAGCAACTTTTACTTGAGGGCGCAACAGTCGCTGATATTGATCAGGCTATGACTGAATATGGAATGGCGATGGGGCCATTAGCAGTTCAAGATTTGGCGGGCATTGATGTTGGTCAAAGAGCCAGAGCGAGTCAGCCTTTTCCTGACCATGATCCCGGTTATTTTATGGCATCCAGCATGATGGCTGAGCTTGGACGTCTTGGCAGAAAAACCAATATTGGCTTTTATCGTTACCAAGACGGTAAAGCAATAATAGACCCAGAGGTTAATACCCTAATTGCTGACAGAGCACAAAAGCTTAATATTACTCAAACCAATCCTGATAAAGAAACCATAGTAGAACGTGCTTTAATGGCTCTAATATCTGAGGGTTACCAGCTATTCCAAGAAGGGATTGTTTCAAGCGTATCGGATCTTGATGTTATTTGGCTCAACGGCTATGGTTTTCCACGTTACAAAGGCGGTCCGATGTTTGTAGCGCAACAAATGGGTACTGAGCGGGTTAAAAATACACTCAAGCAACTTCAGGTAAGTTATGGAGAGGAAATATGGCCGACGATAAAAATATAGCGTTGCTGAGTAAGTTACCTGCTGGAAAGGTAAAGCACAGTATGGATTTACAATCATTTTTACCCTATGTGATGTATCGTTTTGCAGCCAAGATGTCGCAGTCAGGCTATAAGTTGTCTGCTTTATTACAAGATACGGGTGTTCCAGTTGGCGAACGAGAATGGCGCATCATTTCAGTTCTTGGAGCCTATGGCGGCCTCACCAATGGTCGTTTGGCAGATATTCTAGTAACCGATGCGGCAACCATCAGTCGCGGTGTAAAGGTGCTTAAAGAACTGCAGTTTATTGGAACGCGTAACTCTAAAAAAGACAAACGACGAATATTGATATATTTGACAAAAGAAGGCGCACAGTTTCATGATCAGATTACACCTAAAAGACTTGAAACTGGCGAATTAATTGAAGCCTGTTTCAGTCATGAAGAGAAACAAGAGTTCTTCCACCTATTAAATAAATTAGAACGTCACTTAGAGCACTTGGAAAATGAACTCGAGGATGAATGGGAATAAACAGCAAGCCGTTCTACTCAGAGCTATAAATAATAATAACAAGTCAGGATGATATTAACTATGAACGATTCAATAGCTATCAATGCACCCGTTGCAGAACGTATCAATCAACTGGATATTCTAAGAGGCTTTGCCTTATTAGGAATATTAATAATGAATATTCAGGCTTTTTCAATGCCCTTCTCCACCTATATAAATCCAACCTTATGGGGCGATTTAACAGGCACTAATCAATGGGTTTGGATAATCAGTAACGTCTTTGCAGATTTAAAGTTTATGAGTCTATTCTCGATACTTTTTGGTGCTGGTATTTGTTTGTTTGCTGATAAAGCGATGGCCAAAACAGGTAATTCGACAGGCCTCCACTATCGTCGAAACCTTTGGTTGCTGCTGTTTGGACTGTTACATGGCTATTTAATTTGGTTTGGAGATATTTTAGTGCCTTATGCACTTACTGGCTTTATTGTTTATCTGTTTAGGAATAAATCCAGCAGCTTTCTCATTAAGTTAAGCAGTTTTTTTCTATTCATAATGGTCAGTTTTTCATTATTAACGCATTATGCCCTGACCAGCCAACTAATTCCTGAAGCGGATCTAGTCTTCATTGAGAATATCTGGACCCCTTCACTGCCTGAATTACAGAACGAAGTAGCTGCCTACATTGGAAGTTATTCAGAACAATTTAATGTGCGTTTTAAATATACATCCTTTCTTCAAACCCAAGCATTTATATCGGGTTCTTTTTGGCGTATCGCAAGTATGATGCTACTTGGAATGGCACTGTATAAAAATGGTGTCCTTACAGGCAAGAGAAGCAATGGCTTTTATTTTAAACTGGCAATTGTCGGGTTAGTTATTGGCTTAGGCTTAAGTAGCTACGGTGTTATGAGCAATTTCAGCCATAATTTCTCGCTTGAATATTCAATGATGTTGGGAGCACAATTTAATTTTATTGGCAGTGTTTTGACATGCCTAGGTTATATCGCGATAGTTAATCTACTTATTAACTACTCAGTACTGACTGGCTTGCAGAAAAGATTAGCTGCCGTAGGGCAAATGGCATTTACCAATTACATATTTCATTCGCTAGTTTGCACCTCAATTTTTTATGGTTTTGGCCTAGGCTTATTTGGTGCGCTTGAGCGCATAGAGCAGATTATGATTGTATTGATTATTTGGGCCGTACAACTTTGGTATTCACTCATTTGGTTACAGAAGTATCGATTTGGGCCATTAGAATGGTTATGGCGAAGTCTTACCTATTGGCAGAAACAACCCTTTCTGAGATAAATTAAAGGGGTGAGATTCAGTTAAGAATCAACACCCCTTGTTTAAGGTTTATTAAGTGCTTAGTTAGAAGTAAATTCAGGATAAGCTTCTAAACCACATTCACTAAGGTCTACACCTTCGTATTCCTCTTCCTGAGTCACACGAATACCAAAGATAGCTTTAATTGCAGCCCATACTATAAAGCTTGTAACTCCGACCCAGACAAAGATAGTTAACATACCGACTATCTGACCTAGAAAGGTTGCATCAGGATTACTTAACGGTACTGCTAATAATCCCCAGATACCGACCACTCCGTGTACAGAAATGGCGCCAACTGGATCATCAATTTTCAGTTTATCCATACCGACAATTGAGAACACTACCAGCACACCACCTACAGCACCAATGATTGTCGCCAATAACGGAGTGGTTGTATCAGGTCCTGCTGTAATTGCAACCAAGCCTGCTAAGGCACCGTTAAGGGCCATCGTTAAATCAGCCTTCCCAAATGCTAATCGAGCCGCTACAAGCGCAGCTATTACACCACCAGCCGCCGCAGCATTGGTATTAAGGAAAACCATGGCAACTGCGTTAGCACTAGCAACATCACCTAGCTTTAATACAGAACCACCATTGAAGCCAAACCAACCCATCCAAAGGATGAATGTGCCTAATGTAGCCATTGGTAAATTTGCGCCAGGTATTGGATTAATTTTGCCTGATTTGCTGTATTTCCCTTTACGAGCACCCAGTAGTAGAACACCTGTTAATGCAGCTGTTGCTCCAGCCAAGTGAACGATGCCTGAGCCAGCAAAATCTTTAAATTTAAAGCCCTTGTCGCCTAATTCATAGAGTCCAAATACTGACTTTCCACCCCAAGTCCATGCACCTTCCATTGGATAAATGAACGCTGTCATAAATACAGCAAATAAGATAAATGCCCAGAGTTTCATTCGTTCAGCTACGGCACCAGAAACAATCGACATGGCCGTTGCAACAAATACTACCTGAAAAAAGAAGTCAGACGCATTAGAGTAAACAGAATCACCGCCAAAACCTGCCGCTGCAGATTCTGCCAGTACTGCATCGGTTAATACATCTGCAGAAGCCGCTCCATCTAAAGCGATACCACCGAGCATTAAGCCTCCGCCGTACATGAGGTCATATCCAACGACTAAGTAAGCAGTACAGGCAACAGCAAAAAGCATAACGTTCTTGGTTAATATTTCAGTGGTGTTTTTGGAGCGAACCAGACCAGCTTCTAACATTGAGAAACCTGCCGCCATCCACATAACTAATGCGCCCATTACTAGAAAGTAAAAAGTATCTAGAGCGTACTGTAATTCAAAAATTTGATTTTCCATCTATCTATCTCCTCTTACCTTAAATGGCCTGTTCGTCAGTTTCACCGGTACGAATTCGTACCACCTGCTCAAGATTGGTAACAAATATTTTGCCATCGCCAACCTTGCCCGTTTTTGCTGCTTTTACGATGCTGTCAATTATTCGATCAACATCTTCATCTTTAACCGCAACGTCAATTTTCACCTTCGGCAAAAAGTTCACTTGATACTCGGTACCGCGATAAAGTTCAGTATGGCCTTTTTGTCGACCAACACCCTTGGCTTCAACTACAGTTAAGCCATGTACACCAAGTTCTAATAGTTCATCTCGGATATCATCCAATTTGAACGGTTTAATAATTGCTGTAATCATTTTCATAATATTGCTCTCCAGTAATTACATTGATTTTGAAACGGTTAATACGATAGTTCCATCACACCAGTCTGAACCACCAAAGCATTCAGCTTGATCTAAATCTGTACCGATATAAGCAACTTCTAAGTCGAGTTCAGCAACTGTTCCAGATAAACCAATTTTGTAATCAGTCCAATCAGGAGTACCCCAGGCAGCATTGTCATCAACAGTTTGATGTCCAATGGCTACGCCTAGGCTAATGGCTTCACTCAGAGCAAAATCTGCAGATACATTAATGTAGTCAGCTGAACCTGAACCGGCAAAATAGTCAGAAGTATGGCCATAGTTAAGTGCA
>Ga0316204_10010866_pt1 | contig 11582 bp, 12 predicted proteins | sample 6monrhotite_MG_2_FD_205661 | JGI IMG/M metagenome (GOLD analysis project Ga0316204, IMG submission 205661) | Microbial mat bacterial communities from mineral coupon in-situ incubated in ocean water Damariscotta River, Maine, United States -... | ecosystem: Environmental > Aquatic > Marine >...
CCGTCAAACCGAACGGGCATACCAAGCAAACATGCACTTATACCTAAGCGCGGTTTCTGAGCAACGATTTCTGCTTCTCTGTCTAATAATTTGATCATTTATCTAATATCCGTGTATAAGAAATTCTTGTTACTGCTGTACTCAAAAAGCTCTATTTTTTATGTATAAACTAATAAAATCAATAACTTAATAGAATCTAAAATACTGTTTAACCTAGTAATTTAATCAAGTTAAATAAATCTTAGACATAATACTTGTACATGTCAAATAATGTTGTACAATTAATTCATGGAAAAGTTAAATTTGAAAAATCATCGGGGTTAAAACATGCTGTCTTCACTAGATAAAGACTTGTTTCCTATACGAATTTTGTCTGAAAAAACAACTGTAGGCACTTCTACGCTTAGAGCATGGGAAAGGCGCTATGGTTTGTTGACTCCTGAGCGTACACCCAAGGGACATCGTTTATATAGCGAAAGTGACGTAAAACGGGTACACAAAATTCTGGATTTACTCGATGATGGCCATTCTCTTCCCGTCATAACGGATATGTTAGCCGCGAACAAAAATTATAAGGGTAATAAAGCAACCTTAGAAAAAAAATTGGTTTCAGAAGAAACCTCTTCAGTATGGACAGCATTTGTCGAATCAACACTTGTTGCAACTCGCGATTTTAATGTCGAAAGAATGGACGCAATCTATAACGAAGCGACCTCGCTTTATCCAATCGATCTGGTCATTGCACGTTTAATAGAACCTGTTCTAAATAATCTAGGCACAGGATGGATTGAGCATCCTGAAAGAGGTGTTGCAGAAGAACACTTTTATACATCCTGGTTAAAAAACAGGATTGGAGCACGTTTCCAGCACAGTTATTCCCATGCGAAAGGGGCCCGTATAGTTTGTGCGTGCCTGCCAGGGTCATTCCATGAAGTTGGCTTAATGTTATTTGCATTATCTGCATTAGCACGAGGCTATCGCGTATTATATTTTGGAGCAGATTTACCACTCAATCAACTGAGTTATATTACTCAACGCTCTGCTGCAAAAGCAGTCGTGCTCGGGGCACATATGCAGTTAAACAACGAACTCAATACTGAACTCGTCACACATATATCTGATTTAGATATCCCTGTCTTCATTGGTGGTTATGATGAAAATATCGATACCAGTACAGTACAAACGAGTGGTGGAATTTTACTCGGCTCAAATATACCCGTTGCATTACGCATATTTGAAAGTTATGTGAAGGCACATCCTACAATTACATGATAAAGCGCTTACTCACAACCTGTAAGCAGGTCAGCCTTCTCGCCCATCTTTGTGCAATAGATCCCCGCTCCAATATCGTTAAACCGCGGTTAACAATAACATAATCAGCTTTTAAATCCTTATGTGAATGATATGGGTGCAAATAGCTTGTTCACCAGGAACAAAATCTATAAAGAAAAAGATAGTACAGGCACAGCCCAAACGAACACAAAAGCAAAATACCATTTAGCCTTCAAGAGCATGGAACCAGATGAAAACACGCGTCACGGATCGCAAACAGGACGTTTACTAAGAGTATGGATGCTCGAAAGCAATTCAGATTCCCGCCTTATTGGCTAATCTTTTGTAATGATTTTATTTTACGCACCCAAGGTGTTTTTTTACGTAAACTTTCCGGTAATTTCTTTATCGCATCATTCGCTGCTGCTACCGTTTTATAGGAACCATATATTAAAGCATAACGGTTAATACCATCTCGTATATAATGATAATAACCACCGTTACCTTTAAAGTTATTTTTCTCGTACGATTTTTTTATTGATTTTTCATTACGGCTACTGGCAAGTTGTATTGTATATCTGTTTGGTTCTTGTTTTTTCAACCAAATTTGCGGGCCAATTTGAAAACTAAGCGTCTGCCCATTAGCCGGTGAGATTGCACGCTTGTTTAAAGTTAAATAGGCTTCAACAAGTCCGGAGTGTGTTGCGTCTTTCCACCACTGTTCAGCTATTACTTTATTCTTCGCTACACCTTTACCTTCTGCATAGTGGTGTCCCAAATTAAACTGAGCAATAGCATTACCACTATCGGCAAGTTTTGACCAAAGTTTTGCAGCTTGAATAACATTGTTATTTTTACTTGCTGTTACAGCATCACTTACCGAGGCGGCCATATTTTGAGATGAAAACAAAATCAAAATAGACAATATGATATTTTTAAAACTGTTTTTTATAATCATATCCATCGATTAACGTCCTTCTAAATAAAACAATAACTATGCTGCTTCTAATGAGCGTTTTTTCATACAGCCCATTAATAATTCATAAAGTAATATGTTTGCTTGTCGCTTATGGTCTTTATCCGTATCTTTTTTAGTAGAAAAATATGGCGCGACTAAACGAGAAATATTCTGGTATGTCACCACGTCAGCTACCTCGGCATCATGATAAAGACGGATACTCATTTCAACTGGTGGCACTTGTGGGCACTTGGCAAAGGTAAGATTAAGAGAAATTAGTGTTGTATAAGGACTTACTTCCAGGCACTTAATTTTCACGAATTTAAGACTATCACGATAAATTAATGTTTCTGAAGACAAATCCATGATCTTAGAGAAAAGTGCTCTAAGATAAATATAATTATGTTCAAAAAACCACATGGGTTCTTTATTCCGCGTCTGTTCTAATGTGTGACTCAAGTATCTCTCATCCTTTCAAATATACATAATATATATCGGCCTACAGTCATGTCGTCTTTAATTAAATATTAACACCGTAGAAACAACAAAGCCTGATATTATCAGGCTTTGTTAATTATGCACTTTAAAAAATGTTAAATACTGTTACTTTCTTTGTAATATTTTCTCCAAACGCGCCATATCGTTGATTACACGCCACTCTCCACCGCCTGACTCCACCTTTAAGCGCCATGATGCCAGCCTGTCCAAGTACTCTTTTGGATCAATGTTATCTGAACGCAATTTAGTCACATTCAAGGCAACAACCGAATATTGATTTAGTGATAATGGAATATTGCGTTTGTAACCCTTGCGTAATTCTTCTTTTAAATCCGAGAAAATAAGGATGGTGTTATGCCCTGTTCCGGCTTCATTCAAAAACTCAATACCTTGTAAAATTCCACCCGTGATATCCGTGTAGGCACTGCCTTTAACCGTTTTTACAAACTTATCAATCTTTTGGCGAAATACGCGTTTCTGCTGATTTGCCTTACTGGGTTGATCTTGAAATGTCACTTTTGCAACAATATCTTTTTCGCTAAAACTACCTGTATCAACACGCGCAACAGCAAAAGAATCACCCGAATCCAGTTGTGATAATACATAGTTAATAACACGTTGTGCTTGTTTCAGCTCTTTAGTGTAAGTACCCGATGTATCCATCAACATATATACACCTCGTGTATTGGGGACTTGTGGACCATCGCTGCATGATTGTAAAAAGAATGCTGCAACAACTAAAAATATCAAATAGGGTTTATGTCCTATTTTCATAATACGCCTCCAATGTTTGAACTAGCTGAGGCAGTCGATTTCTTACCGCCTTCTTTATTAAGTAATTTTTCTATCCCTAATGGTAAAAATATCAGGAAATCATAAACATGAACAAATATTTTTCCAAAAGATCTTACCAAATTACCCAGTACTCTTAGTACCCATTCAAGAGAACGTAAGAAAGCAACCGTTGCCGTACCTAAGACTGTTCGCATCGAATGAATAAATGATTCAAGAGGTATCGCGACAAAAGTTAAGGCAAATGGAAGTATAAAACCTAAACCCATTTGTGCAGCAGTTGTTATCCACAAAGCGGAACTTTCTACAGCTAGCAGAGCACCATCTCCCCTCAGTGCAGCACTCGTTGCACTATCATCTTCCATTAAAATTTCGCGCATATACGCTAAACCCGCTTCAACACTTGCAAGTGCAAAGAGAAAAACAAAGGTAATCCAAACCATTTTAATGCGCATTTTATCATCCAGGGCACCAATCACAGGAAATAATCGGGTAATCCGTAACGACTCCATTAAAAACAAACCTAATGAAATTTCAACTAAAATGATAACAAGTGCAGCAATGCTCGAAGTTTTAAAACCCAGGATCATATCGGCACCGCCTACCATTTCAGACATGGGACGGGCAATTAAGTTAAAATTAATAAATGCACCACCAACGGCAATGGCCAGTACAAAACCTGCGATAAAGAATTGCGTCATAGATGAGGACGACAACATGCGTTGCGATTTTTCAGTACCTTTTAGTATATCTTCATAATCATGCATTAAACGATCAATAGTTACTGATCGTGCTAATAAACTATTTACCGATTTATCAACCTGAGTTAAGGCTTTTAATACATTACGCCAATGCGGCATCATTTTTTGTAATATCTGATGACGTTTACTGCTGGCTTTACGATATTCTTCCAGGGCACGTGTGCTTGATTTAACTAAAGACTGATGAATATCTTCGAGAATATTGCCAACGGTTGGATCTCCTTTCGCAGCAGGGATTTTAGCAACCGCTTCAACAGCCTTAACCCATGCTGGTGGAGTTGGCGGTACATCTGTACTATCCTTGAAACTTTCATCTATTACTGTCACCTCTTCATTAAGATGACGGTGTAATGCAGGATACTCTGACAAGTCTTTACGTACAGTCGCATCAATACGTTCAAATTCACGTTCAATGATACGCTCAGTTGCTTCACGGCCTTGTGCTAATAACACATCACGGTTGCGAATAATTAAAATATCACGTAAAAGTTTTACGGAACGTGCACTCAATCGAAAAGCATTATGTATTGATTCACTAAATGAAAGAATACCTTTATGCGCATGATTTCGAGCCATATAAAATATAATTGTTAATACCACAAACCAGATAGCACCCGATAAACCTGTACTCGACGGCACAAGCATAAATACATCATTAAACGTCATTTCTGACCCCCTTATAAACCAGCTATACAGAAAATCTGCCTATATTCATTAAGTGTAGCGAGGATATGCAATATAAACCGAGATACACATCACAGGATGTTCTTACACTCTTTATATAATGTAAGGCTATATTAGAAAATATTAATTTGGTTTGATAAAAACAGATTCAACAGCAATTATTCTGCCATTTGAGGATGCTTATCAGTTATAAATTTTCGCATCCGTAAGTGCGCCTGACCTAATAATTGACTCACTCGGGACTCACTAACATCAAGCACTTCACCTATCTCTCTAAGGTTAAGCTCTTCGTCATAATACAAACTAACAATGAGCTTTTCGCGTTTAGGTAAAATATTAATTGCGGAGACAATTTGTTCACGAAATTGTTGTTTTTGTACTTTTTCTACGGGGTTAAGGGGGGAAACATTGCCCGTATCATGCAATGAATTATCATCAGTACCAAGATCAACAAAACTTATAATACGACAGCAATTTGCCTCTTGTACTAATTCAAAATACTCATCCAGTGAGATCATCATTTCAGCAGCAACGTCTTTTGGTTTTGCTTCACGTCCTGTTTTCGTTTCTATTCGCGAAACAATTTTCATTAAATCACGATGTTTCTTATGGACCGATTTAGGAGCCCAATCATTACGTCGTAACTCATCTAACATTGCACCACGGATTCGAATAGTAGCGTAAGTAGTAAAAGCGGCACCTTGAGAAGCATCATAGTGTTGAGATGCATCCAGCAAACCAATCATACCAACCTGAATCAAGTCATCGACGACAACACTTGCCGGCAATCTTGCCGCCAAATGGTAAGCAATTCGATTGACTAAGCCTGAGTGTTCTTCAATTAGATCATCTGCCATTGTTGGCTCGGCTATTGGGTACATAATTCGCCTTTTCTACCTTTAAACATGGACTTTTAGCCCAAAAACTAACAACAATATCCTTACTTAATATTTCGATATTTCCTTTAATCTCACATTAAATAATGCACAATCTGTGCCTATTTTTATACTCATAAAATAAGTAGCTTTAAGTATAGGACAAGATGCTAAAAGAGACTTATTATTAACTACGTTTTAACAATTCTTTTGCAATTTGTTCTAATGGATATTGATGTGTTGCAGCTCCACGCTTGAAAGCTTCACCTGGCATTCCCCAAACGACTGAGCTCTTTTCATCCTGAACCAATGTGCTCGCTCCATTTTCCAGCATTTCTTTTAAGCCATCCGCACCATCTGCTCCCATACCGGTCAAAATAACCCCAATTGCATTGGGGCCAACATTTTGTGCAACTGAGCGAAACATGACGTCTACACTGGGTTTGTGACGATTTACAGGTGGGCCATCATTTAAACGGCAGACATATCGCGCGCCACTGCGTTCAATAATTAAGTGGCGATTTCCTGGCGCTATATACACATGTCCAGGCAAAATTTGTTGTCCATCAACCGCTTCATAAACGGTCATGGCCGAGTTTTTATCCATTCTTTCGGCAAATGGTTTACTAAAATCTTCGGGAATATGTTGGCTAATGACAATACCGGGGCTATTCACAGGCATCGCCATTAAAACCTCTTTAATCGCTTCAGTACCACCGGTTGAAGCGCCTAAAGCAATGATTTTATCTGTCGTTTTTAATTTAGTTTTTGGTACATTACGTTTTTCCAGTACTGCATCAGCACTTAATTTTTTCTCAACCTTGAGGGGCTCTGAACTCGAAATGGAAGCACGGCGTGCACGACGGTCTGATATTTTACTAACGTTTACCTTTGAGGCGGTGATCACCTTTTCACAAATTTCATCCGCGTACTCACTTAACCCCTCAGAAACACCAACAGTAGGCTTAGAAACAAAATCAATTGCACCTAACTCCAGCGCTTCAAAAGTTATGTCTGCACCTTTTTGCGTTAAGGTCGAAACCATTACCACCGGTATGGGGTGTAAACGCATTAAATTAGCAAGAAAAGTAATACCATCCATCTTAGGCATTTCAACATCTAAGGTTAAAACATCAGGATTGAGTGATTTTATTTTCTCACGCGCATCAAAGGGATCTTTTGCAGTGCCCACCACTTCGATTGCACTATTATTATTCAAAATTTCTGTCATCACCTGCCTAACTAAAGCAGAATCATCGATAACTAAAACTTTTACTTTATTCATATTAATATCCAATTCCTAAAAAAGCTCAATATCACTATCAACCGGTTTAGTATCTAATGAAGACATATAGTTATCTTCACGTTCAATGATGGTTTTGTTATGCAGTTGTCTTAATTTTTTAACTTTTACTCTTCCTGTCGCAGGAAAATAAATAACTTTTCTTGGAAAAACATCACCAACATCCTCACCAACAAGATTCAGGTTTTCTGTTGAGATATAGTCACGAACAAATTTAATATTGCCGTTACCTACATCGAGTGTCTGCATGTTTTGTAAGACCCTGCCACCACCAAATATTTTTATTTCCAGGTTTTCTCTACTACCACCATGGCTCAAGATATCATTAATCATTTTTTCCATGGCAAAATTACCATAGCGAGCAGCATCACTCATAGCAGAAACCTCTGCTTTGCTCATACTCTTGTTCGCTGGCAACATAAAATGATTCATACCACCAATACCAATCACTTTATCTCTAATACAAGCAGAAACACATGAACCTAACACTGTTGTAATTGCTTCATCATGGGGAGTCACATAGTATTCACCTGGTAAAATTTTAGCGGCAAATATATTGTTTGTTTTGTCCCAGTAACGTTTAATGCCATTAAAACCATACAGGCATTTTTTCATTACCTGTGATGCAGGTGGATCATTTAATGACACTACCACTACTTCACCTTCTGATAGATAGTCTTACCAAGCAAGTTAAATCGATCAGTTACTTTATTTAACGACTCTGAATGGCCAATAAATAAATGTGCTTTTGCTGCAAGTAAATCCGCATAGCGATCAAATAAAATTCGTTGTGTATCTTTATTAAAGTAAATAACCACATTACGGCAAAACATAAAATCAAACGGACCTTTAATCGGCCAGCTTTCCATTAAATTTAATTCTTTAAAGGTAATTAAATCACGCAGTTCTTCTGACATTCTTACTTTGTCAGCATTTTCCCCATTGCCACGTTTAACCCATCTTTTCATTCTCGCGGGTGTTAAACCTTCTACTCGTTCTGCTGTGTAGATACCATTCTTGCCTCGTTGTACCATATTAGAATCAAGATCAGTGGCAAGAATTTTCACATCCCAACCGGCTGATTTAGGTAATGCTTCACGCACACACATTGCAATTGAATAAGGTTCTTCACCAGAGGAACATCCTGCAGACCAAATTCGTAATCGTTTAGTATGTGCATTATTACGAATCACTTCAGGTAATACGGTTTCTTTTAGAAATTCAAAATGATGGTTTTCACGAAAGAAAGCCGTTAGATTTGTGGTAATTGCATTAGTGAACTCAATTAATTCATCTTCGTGACCACTGGTTAATATATCGCAGTAATCAGAAAACTTAGTAAGTTTTAGCTGGCGTAAACGACGAGATAAACGACCATAAACCATTTGTCGTTTTGCATCGGAAAGAACTATACCTGTGCGTTCGCCAACCAACTTACTGATAAACTTAAATTCTTTATCAGAGAAATGGAATTCTTTTTCACGTTCTTCGACTGCATTATTAATCACATAAAATCCTGAGTAATTTAATAGTACCTATCATTGTGAGTAAGCACTAAAAAACAATCGTTTTTTAGTGCTTACGTGACAATCTCATAGCTATTTACCATGAGATTACATCAGCCACTTTGTTCCATCGCAATGACAATAGTTTTTAACTAATCTTTTCTTTAAAACTCTTCCCACTCATCATCACTTCCCACACTTGGTGCTGGTTTTGCGGTGGGACGTCTAGCAGGTGCAGCAGCTCTTGCATGAGGTGCTTGTCGTCTTGCAGGCGCTGAAGCTGTCGGAGCGGCGGCTTGTTGTTGTCCTGTATCAAAGAAGCGCATGAGTTCAATCATGTTTTTCGCTTGCTCTTCCATAGACTCACTCGCCGATGCAGCTTCTTCAACCAATGCCGCATTTTGTTGTGTCATTTCATCCATTTGACTAATGGCTTTGTTCACTTCTTCAATACCTGAAGATTGTTCCTGACTGGCTGCGGCTATTTCTGCAATAATGTCATTTACTTTTTTAACTGCTTCAACAATTTGCTCTAGCGTTTTACCAGACTCATCAACCAGTTTTGTACCTTCATCCACTTTTTCAACACTGTCGTTGATTAAGCTCTTAATTTCTTTCGCGGCACCTGCACTTCGTTGTGCAAGGTTTCGTACTTCACCCGCAACAACTGCGAAACCACGGCCCTGCTCACCTGCTCTTGCGGCTTCAACAGCAGCATTCAATGCAAGTAAGTTTGTTTGGAAAGCAATTTCGTCAATAACACCAATGATGTCTGAAATTTTCTTACTACTAGAATTAATTTCACTCATAGCAGCTACCGCATTACTCACGACGTCACCACCTTTTTGTGCTTGATCACGTGCGCTTGATGCTAATGTGTTTGCCGTGCGTGCATTGTCTGCATTTTGTCTTACCGTTGAGGTCATTTCTTCCATACTTGAAGCAGTTTCTTCTAAACTGGATGCTTGCTCCTCAGTACGTTGACTTAAGTCGGTATTACCTGTTGCAATTTCAGAAGCGCCTGAAGAAATACTACCGGATGCTTCATTAATATCAGTCACCATGTTTAATAAGTTAGTCACACTGGCATTAATTGCATCGCGTAATTCTGCAAATTCACCTTTGAACTCGCCTTGCATACTTTGAGTTAAATCGCCTTCTGCCAATGATACCATTACGCGTTTACCTTCTTGTAAAGGCTCAACAACGGCTTCCATGAGGTTATTAATTCCCTCACTTAAACCTTTCATAAATCCTTCAAAATTTGTTGGATCAATTCGACTATCAAGTTTGCCTTCAACCGCATCATCAATTAGGTTTTGAATTTGACGTTCTGCGTCTTTCTCTTCAGTAATATCTTTCCATTCGACCATGTTACCCATGTACTCACCATCAGGACCTTCAACATAGGTAGCATTAACTTCAAACTCTACATTACCGACCGTAATTTCTGCTTTCGCTGGTAAACGAGATGGATCTGCTAATAAAGAGCGTTGGTGTGCAGGATTGCGATGGAACTGATCAATACACTGACCCGTTAAGTTATGTGCATCCAATGAAGGCCAGACTGCACGTAACTCAGTTTGACGAGCAGCTAACATATTGACGACAGATGGATTTGCAAAAACAATGTTTAAGTCCGCATCACACATCATAATATTAGATGCTGAACCTTGAACGGCTGACTGCAAACGTGCAACTTCACGTGCTTGTTTATTTGATTCAGTTAAGTCTTTCCATTCAACGATATTCCCTAAATACTCACCGCTCGCACTTTGAATAATTGAGGCATTAACTTCAAATTCTAAATCACCAATATTAATTTCGGCTTTAACTGGTAAACGTGATGCGTCAGCTAACAAAGACCGCTGATGTGCGGGATTGCGATGAAATTGATCAATACTCTCACCAACAAGATTATGCGCATCCATTCCAGGCCAAACTGCACGAAGTTCTGTTTGTCTTGCTGCCAGCATTTTAACAACAGCTGGATTAGCATATGTTATATTTAAGTCTTCATCACACATCATTAAGTTAGTCGTCACGCTGTCAAATGCTGTGCGTAACTTAAAGAGTTCTTCATTCTCATCACTATTCATTGCTGTTACATTTGTTGCCATTGCCGTATCCTCTGTATCGTCTTCATACCCACCGAGCATAGTCTCGGCTACCAGGTTAAGTGCATCACTCCAGGCACTATGAACTTTTTTCGTCCATGCTTTACCTGCAAATTCTTTCATTACATCCATTAAGGTTTCTGCCACAGCAGTATAGTGCTCAGGTACAGCTCCATAATTTTTATGGCGTTTACCCATTTGTTGCAACGCGGGAACTAATTTATCAGGGTTATCTAAATTGTTAATAACCAGCTTTAATGAGGCCAACAACATCTTCATTTGTTTGGCCTTAGTGGTATTCTTAAACATCGGAACAACCGCAGGAAAACGCGAAAAGAGCTCATCATAAAAACGTGACACCACCTCTTCAGCTTGTGGTGCAATGAGTTCAAAGCTGCTTCTTAAAATATCTGCTTCTAAACCGAGTGCATTTTTAGTCGATTTCGCTGCAGCTTTTGCCGGTGTTTTTTTTACGGTCATTTTAACCGCTTCAGCTTTTACTTCAGGTTCAGGTTCAGCTTCATCCTGCATCCAGGCCAGCGGATCAAATCCTAATTTAGTTTTTTTCGTTGCCATTTTTTAACCCTTAGAATTTATCCTAGCCACATCAGGCCAGCAAAAATTTCATTTATGTAATCTTTATAGCCGTCTTTTTGTTGAAACGAATAAGATGTTTCATCACACAACCGTTTGCGCAACAAGTCACATTTACCAGATGATTTTAATTTAGTAGTTTCTTTAAATTTAATTGTTAACATATTGATACATCTCAACTAAGAACTCGACTGTCTATTACATCAGCGGCCAATTCCATATA
>Ga0316204_10010867_pt1 | contig 11581 bp, 6 predicted proteins | sample 6monrhotite_MG_2_FD_205661 | JGI IMG/M metagenome (GOLD analysis project Ga0316204, IMG submission 205661) | Microbial mat bacterial communities from mineral coupon in-situ incubated in ocean water Damariscotta River, Maine, United States -... | ecosystem: Environmental > Aquatic > Marine >...
TTGGCCTTGCGGTTGGTGGCTTTGGCGGGCTTTTGGCCGCTACCGTGATTATCGCCGTTATGTATATTGGGCTTTGTTATTCCATTGCCGAGATGTCGCCTGCGCTGCCACACACTGGCGGCGCATATTCGTTTGCGCGCACGGCAATGGGGCCTTGGGCGGGGTATATCACCGGCTTGGCCGAGAATATGGAATATGTGCTGACGCCTGCGGTGATTGTAGTGGGCATCGGGGGCTATTTGGGGTCCATTTTTAATAGCATGTTCGGGATTGATCTGGCAGCACCTGTTTGGTGGCTGATTTCCTACGTTGTTTTTGTAGGGATTAATTTTGTCGGTGTGGAAATGACTTTCCGCTTTACGGTGGTGATCACGTTTCTCGCGCTGGGCATTCTCGCGGTGTTCTGGATTGGTGCTATTCCGCATTTCTCGCTTGAGCATGCGCTTGATATAGCACCCCGCGAAGGTGGTTCGCTTTGGCTGCCGATGGGCGTGGGCGGCATTGCTGCTGCGCTACCATTTGCCATCTGGTTTTATCTGGCGATTGAGCAGTTGCCGTTGGCGGCAGAAGAAGCACATGATCCCGTGCGCGATATGCCGCGCGGCCTGCTGTGGGGTATTCTCACGTTGATTATAGCTTCTTTTCTCACGCTGTTTCTGAACGCGGGCATTGCGCCTGGTGCTGCTATTGTTGGCCAGTCAGACGAACCGCTGTTCCTCGCATTTCAAACTATCTTTGGTGACGGCATAGGCGCGTCCTTGTTGGCGCTTGTTGCAGTGGCCGGGCTGATCGCAAGCTTCCACACTATTATTTATGCATATGGCCGTAATATCTATTCACTCAGCCGTGCAGGGTATTTCCCAAAGTGGCTATCGGTCACACACTCAACCCGCAAAACACCTTACGTGGCCCTTATTGCAGGCGCGGTGGTTGGTTTTGTGGTCGCGCTTATCATCCATTACGGCGAAGCTGTTTTTGGTGCGGTGCCTGTTGGTGCGGTGCTCTTGAATATGGCCGTGTTCGGTGCGGTGATTGCCTATATTATGCAAATGTTGGCTTTTGTGCTGCTCAGGAAAATGCCAAGGATTGAACGGCCCTATGTTAGCCCGCTTGGGAATGTTGGCGCTATTGTGGCTGGCATAATTGCTCTCGTCACGCTGGTGTTTTTATTCATTAACGAAGAATACCGCGTCGGTGTTTATGGCTGCGCGATATGGTTTGCGCTCGGGCTTGCGTATTTTGCAGTGCATTCACGCCACCAGATGATTCTGTCACCGGAAGAAGAATTTGCCATGAATTTGAAGGCGAATAACAAGGAGGCCCCATGACAAACGCAAAAGATATCCTGAAGCTGATTGAAAAAGACCATTTGCCTTATGCCAAGGTTGGCGCCTTTGATATGGACGGTGTGCTGCGCGGCAAATATATGGGCCCCGACAAGCTCGCCTCGGCGCTAAAAAAAGGCTTCGGGTTTTGCGATGTTGTGCTTGGCTGGGACGTAAGCGATCAGCTTTATGATAACGCCGCATACACGGGTTGGCACACGGGCTACCCGGACGCTGAAGTACGGCTGTTGCCGGAAACCTTCCGCCGCATGCCATTCGAGGATGGTGTGCCGCTGATCCTCGGCGAGTTCACGGGCCGGGCAGAGGCTATTTGCCCACGGGGGCTGCTGCGCAGGGTGTTGGCCAAAGCCGCAGATATGGGTTTTGCCGCCAACGCGGCTTGCGAGTTTGAGTTTTTTGTTTTCGAGGAAACACCCCACAGCGTACGGGAGAAAAACTACCGTGACCTGAAGAACATCACATCCGGTGATTTTGGCTATTCTGTGCTAAGAAGCAGCGTGCACAACGAATTTTACCGTGAGCTTCTGGATACCTGTGCCGCGATGGATATGGAGATCGAAGGCCTGCACACGGAAACCGGTCCGGGTGTTCTTGAGGCTGCTATCAAGGTCGACGGCGCGCTAGCGGCCGCAGACAAGGCCGCACTTTTCAAGACGGTTACAAAAATTCTCGCTGAACGTCGGGGCTGGATGGCTACTTTTATGGCGAAATGGTCGAAAGATTGGCCGGGCCAAAGCGGGCATATCCATTTGTCACTCACGGACAAAAAAGGCGACAGCGTTTTTTATGACGAGAAGACTGGCAATAGCATTTCCCGCACCATGCGCCATTTCATTGGCGGGCAGCAGGCATTGATGCCTGAATTTTTGGCGATGGTCGCGCCTACGATCAACAGTTACCGGCGGCTGATCCCCGGTTTTTGGGCACCAACCGAGGCGTCATGGGGCATTGAGAACCGCACTTGTGCGCTGCGCGCTATCACCGGCAGTCCTTCTGCTCAGCGGGTGGAATACAGGGTGGCTGCCGCTGACATTAACCCTTATGTGGCGCTGGCAGCGGCGCTGGCTAGCGGCCTGTGGGGTATTGAACATGAGGTTGAGCCCGATAGCCCCATTGAAGGTAACGCCTACGATATGACCTTTGAAGAAACACGCCAGTTGCCGCGCTCGCTTGGCGAAGCTGCAGCGAAATTTAAGGCGTCGGACGCAGCACGCAGTATGTTTGGCGACGCGTTTGTAGAGCATTATGCGGCCTCCCGCGACTGGGAAGAGCGCGAATTTAGAAAAGCCATTACCGATTGGGAGATGGCCCGTTACTTTGAGATAATTTAGGAACCTGATTATGGAGTTAACTGGCACCTGGAACTATCCAACCAGCTATCATTTAGGCGCAGGACGCATAAATACCCTCGCGGAAAATGCAATTAATATGGGGATGAAACGCCCACTTATTGTTACAGACCCGGGGTTGGCGGCGTTTGACTTTCTGCAAGACATGCACACTGCGCTTAATATAGCAGGCCTTGGCGCGCAGATGTTCTCGGACATAAAAGCCAATCCTACGGGCAGGAATGTTGCAGACGGTGTCGTAGTTTACCGTGCTGGTGCGCATGACGGTATTATAGCCGTGGGCGGAGGCAGTGCGCTTGATGCAGGTAAAGCCATTGCGCTCGTGGCGGGACAAAACGGTACCCTGTGGGATTATGTTGACGACGATAACTTCATGAAGGTGGACGGTGCTATGGTGCCGCCGATTATTGCGGTGCCGACAACTGCAGGTACGGGGTCTGAGGTTGGTCGTGCGTCGGTAATCACTGACGAGACACAGCATATAAAGAAAATCGTTTTTCATCCGAAGATGATGCCGGGTTTGGTGATAGCAGATCCCGAACTTACGCTTGGTTTGCCTGCTAGCCTCACTGCGGCGACCGGCATGGATGCACTGTCGCATAACCTGGAGGCTTACTGCGGGTTGGGGTACCACCCAATGGCGGTGGGTATTTCGGTGGAAGGCATGCGGCTGATTAAAGACTGGTTGCCGGTTGCTTTTAGGAATGGCAGCAATATTGAGGCGCGCTCGCATATGCTGGTGGCGTCTTCGATGGGTGCAACGGCATTTCAGCGCGGGCTGGGCGCCATGCATGCGCTGGCACATCCGCTAGGTGCCTTGTATGACGCGCACCATGGTACATTGAATGCCGTGTTGATGCCGTATGTTTTGGTGGCAAACAAAAATGCAATTGAAGACCGCATCACCAACCTCACGCGTATGCTTGGGTTTGAAAAACATGGTTTCACACCGTTTCTCGATTGGGTGCTGGAGATGCGTGACAACCTGAATATGCCGCATACACTTGCTGAGCTTGGTATCGACGCTAGTAAAGCGACGCTGGTTGGCGACATGGCCGCTGTTGATCCAACCGCCGCCACTAACCCAGTGGTTTTTGATGCTAGCCAATACAGCGATATTTTTAAAAGAAGTGTCGCCGGTTCGCTATAAAGAAAAAGGGTAGAAAGCTGGTTGCCTACTACCCTTTGTATTCGATCTGATTGCTCTGCGCTGGCTTATTCGACCTCAGGTTTTTTACGCATCAAAGGACCAGCGCCCGCTTTACCTGTTGCTGCTTTTTTAGACGCAGCTTTTTTCGTTGGCGCTTTCTTGGGCTTAGCTTCTGCTTTTGGCTTTTTAGCTGCAGGCTTCGGGTCTATTGCTAGCCGTGCCTCCTTAGCAGCTTTAGCAGCGCGCTTTTGATCGGCGGTCCATTTTGGTTTTTTCTTAAACTTATTATCAACCTCGGCTTCCGTCGGCTTTTTCACTGTTTTTGCAACACCAGCTTCAGTCTTTTTAGGCGCGGTCTTTTTGAAGTCATCCCTGACTTTATCGTCATACTTGGGCTTGTCGTCGTCAAACTTGCGCTTTGGCTTGTCACCATATGGCTTTTTGTCGCCGTAAGGTTTCTTGTCATCACCGAAGGATTTTTTTCCATACGGTTTTTTATCACCGAAAGGCTTCCTGTCGCGTCCACCACCATCGCGTCCACTCCGACCCCCCCGGTCACCCCTGTCGCCTCTATCACCGCGTGGTTTGCGGTCGAAGCGTGGGCGTTCGCGAGGCTCGTGATCTATTGTATCTTCGCGTTGGTCTTTGGGTGCGCGCAATACGTCAACAGTGATCGATTTTTCGATCTTGCGGCTCGGGCCAACAGCTTCGAGGAATTTGTCCCGTGCGCCGGCAGCCAGTTCAACATGCGTTTCGTTCTGATGGATCTTAATCGCGCCGATATCTGTTTTGGTAATGTGGCCAGCGCGGCAAAGGGTCGGCAATATCCAGCGTGGTTCGGCTTTATGTTTGTGGCCAACAGATAGGCTGATCCATTCGCCGCCATTGAAGTCTTCGCGGCGCGGCTTGCGCTCGCCCGGGCCTTTTTCAGGTCCGCCATCAGCAAGTTCTTCTGCGGCAGGCTGACTGGTGTTTTGCATGCGAATCAGGGCAGCAGCCAGCTGCTCCGGGCTGTGGCTTTTGGTCAGTTCAGTGACGAACTCTTGCTCGTCGTCTTTAATAGGTTCGTTCAGAGCCGGATTTTCAAGGAAGCGCTTGCGATCACTTTTTGCGATGTCTTCAACGGATGGTGGCTTGGCCCATGTGGCGTCAATGTTAGCGGTGTCGAGCAGGCGCTCAACCCGTTTGCGCCAGTTGTAGGGCACGATTAGTGCGCAGGTGCCTTTGCGGCCCGCGCGGCCTGTACGGCCACTACGGTGCAATAAGATTTCTTTATTTTTTGGAATATCAGCGTGAATAACCAGCTCAAGGCCCGGCAGGTCAATACCGCGTGCTGCAACGTCTGTTGCCACACACACACGGGCGCGTCCGTCGCGCATGGCCTGCAGTGCATGGCTGCGTTCGTTTTGGCTAAGTTCGCCTGAAAGCGCTACCACCGAGAAACCCCGGTTGTTCAACCGGCTTTTCATGTGATTCACATTCATGCGTGTACCGCAGAAAATGATGGCATTTGGTGCATCATGGTAGCGAAGAACATTGATGATCGCATTTTCGCGGTCAGTGGGCGACATGGTCAATGCCCGGTATTCAATGTCTAAGTGCTGTTTTTTCTCTGATTGTGTATTAATACGCACCGCATCGTTCTGATACCGTTTCGCCATACCGAGAATAGAACGAGGTACAGTGGCAGAGAACATCAAAGTACGGCGGCTGGAAGGCGATGTATCAAGCATATATTCCAGGTCGTCGCGGAATCCCAAATCAAGCATTTCATCGGCTTCATCAAGCACAACAGCTTTAAGGGCGGTCATGTCCAGCGAGCCACGCTCAATATGGTCACGCAGGCGCCCGGGTGTGCCAACCACGATTTGGGCACCCTGCTGCAGGGCCCGGCGCTCAGTGCGCATGTCCATACCGCCAACACACGATGCGATGCGCGCGCCTGTATCAGCGTACAGCCATTCAAGTTCACGCTTCACTTGCAAGGCAAGTTCACGGGTGGGGGCAATAACCAGTGCGCCAGGCGCTGTCATGGCAGGGAAAGAGCCATCATCATTTAACAGCGTTGGTGCTATAGCTATGCCAAATGCAACGGTTTTTCCTGATCCGGTCTGCGCAGAAACAAGCATATCGGCTTGCGTTAATTCAGGGGCAAGAACGGCTATCTGAACAGGTGTCAGGTTTTCGTAGCCGCGCTTGGATAAAGCTTGGCCAAGCGTCGGTACGACGCCTTCAAAATGTGTCATTTTAGTCATCCGGGGTACGGGTTACGTGCGCCTGTTACAGGGTCTCTCAATGGGCACACACTTTGCTGCAATTTTATTGGCAGCTTAACATGGCGCCCTTCTACTGGAGAATGTTTATTAAGTACAGGTAATAACAGAAACGGTGAAATCAGCGATTGTTGAGCGTCGAGGTTTTTAGACAATATAGTTGCCCAAAAATAAAGAGCTGATCCACACACCTCCCCAAAGGTGTGTGGATCAGCTCTGAATGTTTAGCGCAACGAGCAGGGTGTCTCGCGTGGGATGTGGCATGCTGACCAGTTTGGTATGGGACGCCAGCACACCGCCAGGGAAGTTAAGCGCTAAAAATAACCCGCCAATTTGTGTGCATCAGCAACATAGGTTGAACACACAACCTCTGCCTGTGATGGCCGTCACGCTTAATTTTTATTTTTAAGTAAATTTTAATTTCGACACGTCAAAAATACACATTAGGAACCAAGGAAACGAGCAGTCGACAATTAAAAGTTGCATGCAAAGTGCAACCTGACCCAAAGTTGTTTGGTGCGGGGGTGTAAGTTACGGAGGGACTATGCCGGTTGGCTTTCGATATAAGGCGTTTTTGAGCTATAGTCACAAAGACCATAAAACTGCGGCTTGGCTACATGGCGCGCTTGAAAAATACCGTCTGCCAAAGCAATTGCAGCTTAAGTCTGATGCAGTGGACGGGGAAGAATTTGTGTCAAGTGACAAGCTGGGCCGTATCTTCCGTGACCGCGATGAATTGCCTGCAGCGGATGACCTCACGGCAGAGGTTAGGAAGGCGCTGCTGTCTTCAGAATATATGATTGTTTTATGTTCGCCGCGCGCTGCAGCTTCGCGCTGGGTTAACAAAGAAATTATCGAATTTAAAAAGTTGCGCGGCGAAGCTGCCGTGCTCCCGATCATTGTGGAGGGTGAACCTAATGTGCCGCTTGGTGGTGACAGGGCGCTTGAATGTTTTCCGCCAGGGCTGCGGTTCCGTCTTGGGCCGGGCGGAACACTTTCCCGCAAAGCAGCAGAACCTATTGCGGCTGATATCAGGAAGTCTGGGGATGGCCGCCAGCGTGCGCTTTTAAAAGTAATAGCCGGCCTTCTGGGGGTAGGGCTTGACCAGCTTGTTGAACGGGAAATGCAGCGCAAACAGCGCCGTGTGATCGCTGTCACGGCAGCGTCCCTTATAGGTATGCTAGTTATGGGTGTGTTAACAACCCAAGCGATTACTGCCCGGCGTGAAGCGGAAGTAAATCGCGCACAAGCTGAGGGCCTGGTAGAATTTATGCTCACTGACCTAAGGCAAAAACTGGATGCTGTTGGCAGGTTGGATGTGCTCGATTCGGTTGGTGAAAAAGCGGTTGAATATTACGGTGCGCAGGCGCTGGAAGATATACCGGATGCGTCGCTTGGGCGGCGCGCGCGGGCGTTCCACATTCTGGGTGAAGTGCAGGGTAAGCGCGGAGATATGGACAAGGCACAAGCCATGTTCAATAGTGCGGCTGCCACCACAGCAGGGCTTTTGGCGCGTGACCCTACCAATACTGACCGTATTTTTGAGCATTCGCAGAGCGTTTTCTGGGTCGGGTATCAAGACCATGGGCGTGGTAATTACGAAAGCACCTTGCGGGCTTTTAGGAAATATAAGGAACTATCGCTCCAGCTTGTGGAGGCAGACCCCGATAATCTGGATTGGCAGCTGGAACTTGCCTTCGCCAATGGCAATATGGGTACTTTACTGTTGGAGCAACTGGGTAGACCGAGGGAGGCGCTGAAAGCATTTTTGGCGGCGAGGGGGGGCCATGAACGCCTTGTCGCGGCAAGGCCGGATGATATTGGCCGCAAGAAAAGCCTAGCTAATAATTATGCCTGGATAGCAGATGCGTATGTTCGGTTTGGCCCTATTGCGGAGGCGCTAAAATTCCGACGCATGCAGCAAAGCGTTTTGCAGCAAATTCTTGATGGTGACGAGCAAGATGCGACTGCTCTTTATAATTTGATGGTCGGCTTGCTAGGCGAGTCACACCTTTTGATTTCCGAGGCCGAACAAAGCAGGTTAGAGGCTGTGTTGACGAAGGCGGCTTCAATTGGCGCTGGCTTGATTGAAAAAGATCCCAGCAATATGACGTGGCGTGGCACCCACGGCAATGTATTGCAGTCACAGACGGAACGGGCGTTAATGTCAGGCAATGTGGCACGAGCACGGCAAAAGTTTACGAATGCTCAAACGGTGGTTGCGCCTATTTTTAGTTCTGGGACACCAACTATACTGCAAAGGACACAGCACTATTACAATGCCGCATACCTAGAGGCGTGGCTTGATTATTTGCAGGACCCCGGGAAAGCGGAAGAAATTCTTGTGCGACTTGAAACCATCATTAGCGAACTGGATCAGGAGCGAGAGGTTATTTTAGCTACCAACACGGGGGATAAGGCTTTCATGAACTTGAACAGTTTGAAAGCAGAAATTCTAAGAAGGTTAGGTAGAGAAACTCAGGCGAAAAATTTGTTGATAGCGGCGCTGGCGCAGCTTGATCTGAAACCAGAAAATATTAACCCCAAGCGGTTGCTGGCTGCCCAAAAAATGGCACTAGGTGCGGGGAACCTGAAACTGGCAGAAACACTTGCAATATATTTATTGGAAAGGGGCGTGAAGCCCAAGTGAAATAGCAAACAATTTCATGCGGGAGTGAAAAACTTAAACCTTGAAGGAGGAAAGAATGGCAGATAATCCATGGGATAATTCTGGAACAAAATGTACGATGTTTCGTATCATTAACTTTGCCGAAGATGGTACAATCCGTGTGGCGAAGGCGCAAGTAGATGGTGTGATGGACAAAGCACAGATTGTCACCTACTTGCAGGATATGCAGCCGGTTTATGAACCTGCAGACCCTACGGTAGACCCTCTGTTTATTGAAGCAAAGGGTTATTGCCGCCTTGTTTTTGCATTTGATAAATCAAAACCTAATTGCCTGTTCCATGGCACATGGCCTTTCGCTCTTAAATATCGAGGCTCTGGGCTTGATGCCTGCATTGAATTTGATGGCTTAACGAAAATTTCGCGCGGTGATATGGGGCACACAGAAAACCCCTGTGCGATCAGCGCATTTTTTATTGATGACCGTAATTCAGTGAAAGACCCGAACCTTATTCCTTATAATCTCTATGTGCAGTTTTCACAGGATGCCAGCAACGCTGATGCTTACCGCACCGGCGTTACTATTGATCCTGATATGGGTAATGACGGCACCGGTGGTGGATAAACTTGGCTGAAACCCAAAAGTTACGCACGGCGCACAGCCAAGTTTTAACTTTGCTGCGCGCCGGGGCGCTGGAACAGGCGGAAAAGGAATATTTCCGTCTGGCGCTTGACTTGGTTGAGGGCGATGAGGATATCCTCGCCCTCGGCGGGCGCATCTTAAAAAGCAAAGCGCTGGAAACCATTGGTGCTGAACGTAACCGGATAGCCCTTGACGCCGGAAAAAAGTACGATTCTGTTTATAAAGAAACGGGTGGCACGTATAGCGGCATTAATACGGCAGCGCTTTATCTGGTAGGTGGCAAGCTGGATATGGCCCGGGTGCTTGCGCTTGAAATCTTAGACAAACTGACAAAGCAAAGCCCGCGCCCCGGTGAAGAAGCCTATTACCATATGGCAACCGCCGCTGAAGCGAACCTGATTTTGGGAAATATGCTACAGGCGCAGGAATGCCTTACGGACGCTGTACAGCTTGATCCGCTGAATTACCCTGCCCATGCCACTACATTGTATCAGTTTGAAATGCTGCTGCAGGCGGTGGAGGCAGAAAAAAACTGGCTTGACCCGCTGCGGCCTCCTGCTGCTGCTCATTATGCGGGCCATATTTTTGGCCATGTTGACGGCACCCGCGAACTTGAAGCACATCATAGGTATGCGCTTGATTTCTCGTTGCAGGAAACCATTGCAGGCGAAAAAATTGGGTTTGCCTACGGCGCTCTTGCGGCAGGCTCTGATATTATGATTGCCGAAAAATTGCTTGATGACGGTGTTGAACTGCACTTGGTGCTGCCATGCCCTGACGCATTATATATTGCAACGTCGGTGGCACCGTACGGGGTTGATTGGGTTGACCGCTTTCATGCCTGTAAAGCACGGGCGGCAAGTGTATATTATGTTTCGAAAGACACGTCTGTAACAGATAATTTGCGTACAGCATTTGCCAGCGAACTGGCAATGGGGATGGCAAGCCTGCGCGCTCAAACACTGGCCGCTGAGGCAGTACAACTTCTTGTTTGGGACAATCAGGTGCCGCAAGCAGAGGCTGGTACGGCCCGCGATGCCTTGCTGTGGAACAAAAGCGGGAGGCGCCAGATTGTGGTGCCATACCCGGTAAAGCGCGAAAATACAACGCCGTGTCTGGAAAGTACGTCGCCAAAGGAACGCCGGGGTTTGAAGGCAATGCTGTTTGCTGATGTGCGCGGGTTTGGTGCGCTTGGTGACAGCATGGTGCCAGTGTTTCTGGATACGGTTATGAGCCCAATTGCTGACCGGTTAAAATCATTTGGTACTAAAATTCAGTATCTCAACACATGGGGCGACGGCCTTTTTATTGTATTTCCCGGTGTTGAAGAAGCAGCTGAAGCTGCAATAGAAATGCAGAATTGTTTTCATACCTGTAATCTGGCTGCTGCTGGTTTGCCGGAGTTTTTAGCACTTCGGGTGGGTGGGCACTATGGCCCCGTTCATGAAAAGAAAGATCCGTTTTTGGATCGGATTGGCGTATTTGGAAATGAAGTATCCTACGCATCCAGAATTGAGCCGCTCACGGTGCCGGGGTCAATTTACATAAGCGAAGCTTTTGCCTGTGCGCTGGCCGTGAATGCAGCTGATCGCTACCGGTCGGAAAGTGTTGGCATAATGAACCCGCGCAAGGGGTCTGAGCCAATCAAGCTTTTTAGCCTGCGGAAAATATAAAACAGTTTAGCTGGTAGGCATGTCGCGCAGGGCGTCGGGCATTAGAATGGTTAGCTGGTCGCCGCTACGTTCAATAAAACCCGCTTTTTCCAGCTCGTTCACTGTCCGTGAAACCGTTTCCCGGGTGTTATTAAGACGCCGGGCAATAACAGACATGGCAGGCATTTTTTCAATACGGGAATGTTGGCTGCCTTTAATGGGTTTGGCCTGCCGCAACAATTCAGCATAAACGCGGCCCTTGGAAGAAAAAGCTGCCAGTTCAAACATGCGCTGCGTGGTTGTTTCCACTCTTGCTACCAATAATTTTGCAACCTGCAGGCCGATGCTGCCATGTTGCTCCATAAGGTCAAGAAAGGCCTGTTCAGGGAACGCGGCAACAGTAACCTTGCTTGCTGCTATAATTGTTGCTGTTCGGGCACGGGCGCCAAGCGCGGTCATCTCACCTACCAGCATGCCCGGCCCAATTTCATCCAGCCAAATTTCAGCGCCGTCGCTTGAATAGCGCACAGTTTTAGCTTTAC
>Ga0316204_10010868_pt1 | contig 11581 bp, 10 predicted proteins | sample 6monrhotite_MG_2_FD_205661 | JGI IMG/M metagenome (GOLD analysis project Ga0316204, IMG submission 205661) | Microbial mat bacterial communities from mineral coupon in-situ incubated in ocean water Damariscotta River, Maine, United States -... | ecosystem: Environmental > Aquatic > Marine >...
CAACATCGCTCGGACTCTCATTGCCATAGAGATAGCCCCACTCGTCTTCGGCAGCGGTGTAACCTTGTGAAATTTCACGGAAGACGAGCGCGCGGTCGGTGATGCGGAGCACCTGGATATCGACTTCATCGACATTCACAGTCTCGATGGGGATACCGTCGGCATCAATGCGTGGCAGGATGACGCCATCGCCAGAAAACCCGACATAGGCCGGGCGGTCGCCAAATTCGATGGTTGTGGTCTCTGTTGAGATCAGCGTGTCGCCATCGGCAGCGGGTAGGCCTTCGAGCAATGTTACTTCAGGGGATTGGCCGAATGTCAGCCCCCCTAAACAAAGCGAGGCGCCGTCAATCTGGAGAGCGACATTCGTGGGTGGGTCGAGTTCGACATAGGGCGCATAATCAACCGCTGGATCGAGCGCCTGGGAGAAAACAAAGCAGGCCGCAGGCTGTGCCGCAGAGACATCGATACGGTAGCGCAAATAGTCGAACTGATCAGGATATTCCGGTTCGGGTCTGGGCGCGGAAGCGGACCGGTCGGCAAGCTCGATACCATTTCGTTCGGGGCCGGATGCACTGACCTCACGCTCCTGACATGCGCCCAATACCAAAGCCAACGCGACGGCACCTATGCCGATACGATTCAATCCGGTCGTCATCATGAAATCTCCCTGTCCCTTCCCCGAGCGCACATACTCTCATGAGTGGCGCAAAACTTCATCCCCCTCATTTGTGACCATCTGCGGGCGCAAAACGGGTCATTCAATGCCGAGTGGCTTGCGGCAGAATTTTCGCGCGCTAGGGTCCGGCTGAAACATGTGGAGGTGAATATGTCAGGCAAGGTGATCGCTATTTCGGGTGGCTTTGGCATTTTGGGAGAGGCGGCTGTGAAGGGCGCACTCGCGAAAGGCTGGACGGTTGTGGCTATTGATAGAGCTACCGCTCCACGCGAGATTTTCCCGGATGGAGTGGATCAACGCGGTGGGGTCGATCTGACCGATGCGGCAGCAACCGCTGACCTCTTCAATGCTATCGTTGAAAAGCATGGCCGCCTGGATGCCCTGCTAAATATTGCCGGCGGGTTTCGTTGGGAGACACTGGAAGATGGTAATATCGAGAGTTGGGATTTTCTCTACGAGATCAATGTGAAAACCACCGCGACCGCATGCCAGATGGCGCTGCCCTATCTGAAAGCGGCACCAGCGGGCCGTATCGTCAATGTCGGTGCCGCCGCCGCGTTAAAAGCCGGCATGGGTATGGGCGCTTATACGGCGTCGAAGTCTGGCGTGATGCGTTTGACAGAGGCGCTGGCCGAAGAATTGAAATCCACAAATGTTACGGTGAATGCCGTTCTGCCGTCTATTATCGACACGCCGCAAAACCGTCAGGACATGCCGGATACCGACCCGGATATCTGGGTGAAGCCGGGTGATCTGGCGTCGGCGATGTTGTTCCTCGCATCGGACGAGGCGCGGGCTATTACCGGAGCTTTGTTGCCGGTGACGGGTAAGGTTTAAAACGCCTGCTTTAAATCATAACTGGAATCTGCGGCTTGGGCCGGCGAGAGCGCGCGGTCGTCCTTGGCCAGAATGCGACGTGCGGCCATGTGATCGGCGGGCGCATTAATAGAGTCGGCGGCCATTAGAACGTTATTCTTGAAGTAGAAGATGGAGAAGCTCTGGCTTTCCGGATCTCCGCGCGTGATGGCCTGGTCTGCGTCCATAGACAGGCCGGCCATTTGGAGTTTGATGTCGAACTGGTCAGACCAGAACCACGGCACGGCTTTGTAGGGCTCTAGCTTGCCGGTGAGTGTTTTGGCGGCAATTTTCGCTTGATCAATGGCATTCTGGACGGATTCGAGCCGCAAGGTTTGCCCTGTCAGATGATTTGGATGGGCCGCGCAATCGCCGATGGCGACGATATGCGGGTTTGAAGTGCGGGCGTATTGATCGACGATGATGCCGTTCTCGCAGCGCAATCCGGCAGCGATGGCGAGATCGTGACAGGGGGAAACGCCTGTCCCCATGACAACAAGATCAGCCTCGACAAGGGTGTCGCCTTTCAGGCGAACGCCTTCGGATGTGATGGCCTCGATCATGGTCTCAAGCAGGATCGTACTGCCATGGGATCGATGTAATTCCTCAAAAAAGCGGGAAACAGGCTCGCTCACAGCGCGCTTCATCACACGATCGACAGCCTCGATGATGGTGACGTTCTTGCCCATTTTTCTGGCCGATGCGGCCACTTCCAGGCCGATAAAGCCACCGCCGATGACAGCGACCGATTTGGCGTTCGCCAGCGCCGATTTGAGCTTCACGGAATCGTCCAGCGTACGCAGGGCCAGTACGTGAGGCAGGTCGACGCCGCTTATCGGCGGGATGCGAACATCGGCACCGAGGCAAAGAGCGAGCCGGTCAAAGGCTAGAGCCGTGCCATCATCCAGTTCAATGGTTTTTGCTATCCCGTCAATCGCGGTGACCGTCGTGCCAAAGCGAGTATCAATATTGCGTTGCTCAAAAAAGCTGAGGGGTCGCAAGGGCAGCCGATCTTCATCCAATTGATCAAGCAGGAAGGCCTTAGAAAGCGGCGGGCGTTGGTAGGGCGGCTGTGTCTCTGCGCCGATCAATGTGATGGGCCCATTATGCCCCTCTCGTCGCAGACTGTCAGCGAGTTGGAGCCCGGCCTGACCGGCGCCCAGGATGATGATGTGATCCATCATTATGCCGACTGAACCTTTCCATCGCTGATCAAAGAGATGATCTGATCGATTGAGTATCCTGCACCGAGAAGAATGTCGCGCGTGTGTTCACCCTGGAAGAACGCGTTTGACGGTGTGCCGGTTTCCGTTTCCGAAAAACGCGGCGCAGGGGCAGGTTGAGGAAAACCGTCGATCTCTACAAATGTTTTTCTGGCCAGGTTGTGGGGATGCGAAGGCGCTTCGCCCATATCGAGAACCGGCGAGACGCATGCATCTGTCGGTTCAAATATGGCGGTCCACTGCTCGCGGGTTTTCGTCGCGAATATGCGCTCGAATTGCCCCTTCATTTCCGGCCAACCTGCGGCATCATATTGCCGAGTGCACCAGCCTTCATCCAGCCCAAGCCCAATGATCAACTCGGCGAAAAATTGTGGTTCTATGGCACCGACGGCCATGAATTTGTCGTCAGATGTGGCATAGCAGCGATAGAAGGGCGTTCCGCCGTCTATGATGTTCGCTTCGCGTTTGTCTTGCCAGATACCGGACGCACGCAGTGAATGGATCAGGCTCATAATCGCAGCGGATCCATCTGTCATGGCCGTATCGACCACTTGGCCTCTGCCGGTGGTTTTTGCGGAGACGAGCGCCGCCATGACGCCATAGACGAGCATGAGCGACCCGCCAGCATAATCGCCCACAAGATTAAGCGGCGGAACAGGTCGACCTTTTTCTCCGATGGCGGACAATGCGCCGGTGATGGAAATATAGTTGATGTCGTGCCCCGCCCGGTCAGCCAATGGCCCGGTCTGACCCCATCCCGTTAGACGACCATAAACCAGTGCAGGGTTGATGGCATGAATGGCGTCCGGCCCCAGTCCGAGCCGCTCGGCGACGCCGGGCCGGAAACCCTCGATCAGAATGTCTGCATCCTCGCATAGCTTAAGGACGACATCTTTTGCACCATCGATTTTGAGATTGACCGCGATGGAGCGTTTGCCTCGCCGGTTCGCATCTTTCGGACGAGCCGGCCCCACAGGTTCAGCCCTACGATCCACTGAAATGACGTCCGCACCGAGGTCTGCCAGCAATTGCCCGGCCAAAGGCCCCGGGCCAATGCCTGCCAATTCTATGACCTTTATGCCGTCGAGAGGGCCGGTCATGTCAGATCCGGTAAAGTGTCGGGGGCGGCATTCCAGAAAAGGGGCGTCCAGCCCGTCGCCGTTCGGCGTGCCGCGCAGACATGGCCGGTCTTTACTTTGGCGTCGCCATCAAAACCGATAGCCCCATGGAAGTAGCGCAATATACCGTTCGAGGTGATAACGAGCCCAGGAAGATCTCCCGCTGCCATATCATCGAGCACACCAAGTGCGTTCAACCTCAGCGTTTGGTCATCCGGCGTCCAACCTGCATTGTCGGGGCGCTTGTGTAGCTCGCGCCAATTCGCAATGGCGTCAGGACCAAAAACGTCGATGATTTCATCGTCCGTCCTGCCGCCCCATTGGCCATAATCGATTTCCGTCAGGCGAGTATCGATGGCAATATTGGCATCCGACATTGTGATCGCCTTGACGATGTCGGCTGCCCGTCTTGTGCGTTTGAGCGGGCCGGACACGAGGCGTGCTGGGGTGATGCTTTGTTCCCGCAGGGCCTCACCGAGCGCCGCCGCCTGAGCATCGCCAGATTTGACGAGAGGCAGATCTTCTTTCGCCCCGACCCAGACGATTTTGTCGCCGGGACCGAACGTGTTTCCATGGCGTGCGAGAAGAAGGAGGCTCATTCAACCAACTCGCCTTCGCGGGCGATAATCGCTTCGACCTCCGGCACATCTGATGGGGCATCGACGGACCAGGCCGAGCGTCCGCGATAGTCAACTTCGACGATGCGAATCGGGATTCCGTTTTCGAGTGCACGCAATTGCTCGAGACTTTCAGCCTGTTCAAGAGGGCTGGGTTCCAGAGCGACAAGCCGGCGCAATGTTTCTGCCCGATAGCCATAAAGACCGATATGCTGCCAGGTCGGTGTTCCGGCTTCCGGATTACGCTGAAAAGGAATGACAGTTTTCGAAAAATAGAGCGCTTTCATATTTTTATCAAAAACGACCGTCGTGCCACCTACCTCACCAGACGCTTTGGCGGCGCGGAATTTCGCTTCAGTATCCGGCGGCATTCTGACGGCCGGCGTGGCCATATCGATGGAGCTGTCATTCCGCATCGCGACAGGCACCGCTCCGATAACCCAGGGCGGCGTGAGGACGGCATCACCCTGCACATTGATGATGATCTCGGCAGTGCTGTTTAATGCGTCGAATGCGGCAAGCGCCCGCTCGGTGCCATTTCGACAGCTTTCAGGCGTCATGACGGCGGTTCCGCCAAAAGCTGCGACAATGTCTGCAATCCGCTCATCATCTGTGGCGACCACGACATGATCGATGCCGTCCGCTGCCGATGTGTGCCGCCAGACGCGCTCTATCATTTTGCGCCCCCCAATCTCCACCAGCGGTTTTCCGGGTAATCGGGTGGAATTATAACGGGCGGGAATGACGGCAAGAACGGACATGGTGACCTATCGGATTTCGAGCACATGTTTTGGGGCAATCCGCAGTTTCGATCAACAATTGTTGATTTTAGCCTGACGCGCGATGGAAAATGTTCTCGGTGGGCATGATGAAGCGACTGATTTCTATGTTGCCAGGTGTGGCGGTTGGCGCCCGTCGAGTGACAATATTGACCGGCCAGTCAAACCGCAATCAACTGGGCTATTGGCGATGACGTTGGCGCTCGATCTACAGTCTCCAAGAATTTAAATTCGCACTTTATTGCAGTTTTGTATTTTGACAGAGACGCTGGTTTGTCACAGGTTCCGGCTTGGGCTTGCGGAAGAGAATTCTACGTGAGCTATTTTATCAATAGCGTGTGTACGCAGGAGGGGTAAATTGAGAACTTTTTTAATTTTGATCGCCGGATTGGCAATGGCGTCGTGTGCCACAACATCTGAAACTGGTGATGTCGCCAGCAACGATGCGCCGGCTGCTATGGAAACTCCGAATGAGACGGCGCCAGCCGCGACGGATACTGCATCCAACGATGATCCAAACCGGATGGTTTGCCGCGCCGAACGCGTGACGGGCCAAATGCGCCGCGAACGTATTTGTCGCACTGCGGCCGCGTGGGCGGCAATACAGGAGGCTGGCCGCGATACGATTAGTCGCAATCAGTCAACGGGATATCAATCGAGCCCGCAATAATTTTGTGCCGCCAGCGTGGAATCGCTGGCTTTCAAGTGTGCGGACAGGTGTTATGAAAGCCCGGCTCAACGAGCCGGGCTTTTTTCTATGGGACCAAAACGATGCGCCATTTTCTGACGACTGAAGACTGGAAGCAGGATGAACTTCAATCCATTCTGGATCGCGCGAAAGCATTGAAGGCTGGCGCGTCCAGCTCGGCCCTATCCGGCAAGTCCGTTGCGTTGGTGTTTTTCAATCCTTCCCTGCGCACACGGACATCCTTCGATATTGGCATAGCCCAGCTAGGCGGGCAGGGCGTTGTTCTGGATGCACGCGCCGGTACATGGCCCATGGAGTTCGAAGAGCATGTTGTGATGGACGGCGATGCGGAAGAGCATGTTGTGGAAGCAGCTCGGGTGCTTTCCCGCTATGTCGACATGATTGCCATCCGGTGTTTTCCAAAGTTCCAAAACTGGCAGACTGAACGCGAAGACCCTTTGATTTCGGCTTTTGCTCGTCATGCCAGCGTGCCCATAATCAATATGGAGACCATTGTTCATCCTTGCCAGGAATTGGCCATGATGCTGGCGCTGCAGGAAAAACATGGTCGCGTTGACGGGAAGACGTTTCTTTTGACCTGGGTGCCCCATCCAAAACCGCTGAACACGGCAGTCGCGAATTCCGCCATTCTTATGGCCTCTAAATTCGGGATGAATGTCCGGATGCTGGTACCGGATGACGTTTATCGGCTGGATGAGCGCTACATGAGCGCCGCTCAAAATAGCTGCGCGGAACATGGCACATCATTTGACGTTATGACGGATGTCGAGGCCGCCTACTCGGGCGCAGATGCGGTTTATGCCAAGAGTTGGGGGGCGCTACCATTTTATGGCCAATGGGAGGGTGAAACTCCTTATCGAAACAAAGGGCGCGATTTTATGGTCGATGATGCCAAGATGGCTCTGACCAATAATGCCACGATCAGCCATTGCCTGCCGATGCGGCGCAATGTGAAGATCGCCGACTGCGTTGTGGATTCTCCAGCTTTTCTCGGTATTGAGGAGGCGGAAAACCGCCTGCACGTTCAAAAGGCACTGCTTGAAGCTCTCGCGCGAGACATGGATAGCCGCGCATGACCGATACCGCGACCCGTTCGACCATTATTCGTCTGCTTTCACACATGAGCGACGGCAAGGAAGTGCGCGACTATCTCAATCGTTTTTCGCAATTGGATCAGTCACGCTTCGCTGTTGTAAAAGTCGGCGGGGCGGTCATTCGCGATGACCTTGGCGGCCTCGCAGCGGCGCTGGCTTTTTTGCAGGCCGTGGGTCTTTCCCCCATTATTGTGCATGGCGGCGGGCCTCAGCTGGATTCTGCCTTGAATGAAGCGAACATAGATAATGAACGCGTTGACGGACTTCGAGTTACTCCGCCTGAAGCCATTCCGGTCATTCGCAAAGCACTGAGCGCCGTGAATGTCGCTATTGTCGACGCCATTCGTGAGAACGGCGGCCGGGCTGCGAGCATTCCTACGGGCGTGTTCGGCGCAAAGGTCCTGGATGAAGCGAAATTTGGCCGCGTTGGCGAGCCGAGCGATGTTAGTCTGGATTTGGTGGACGCTGCGGTCAGAGGAGGTGAAATTCCGGTGCTGGCATGCCTTGGTGAAACGGCCGATGGCGTGTTGGTGAATATCAATGCCGACCATGCCGTCGCGGCTTTGGTGACAACACTCCAGCCCTATAAAATCATATTCTTGACCGAGACCGGCGGCCTTTTGGATGAGGAGGGCGAGGTTATTTCAACGCTCAATCTGGCCAGCGACCGCGACCGGTTAGATGCGGCACCATGGATCACCGGTGGAATGCGAGTGAAAATCGATCAAATTCAAGGCCTGCTGGAAAGCTTGCCTTTAACCAGTTCGGTTTCAATCACCTCGCCAGAAGGCCTCAGCCAGGAATTATTCACCCATGCCGGCGCTGGCACACTCATTCGCCGCGGAGAAAAGTTGCTTGAGGTCGCCGAGAAACCGGCCGTCAATCAGGCCAAGCTGGAAGCGTTAATTGAGGCCTCATTCGGGCGCAAGCCGATTGACGGATATTGGCAATCGCTGGATTTTGATCATCTGATTGTGACCGAGAATTACCGTGCTGCGGCCGTTTTGACGCAAATGGATGGTGTGGCCTATCTCGACAAATTTGCCGTCCTTGAGGAAGCGCGCGGCGAAGGTCTGGCCCGCGCGGTCTGGCAAGCCATGATTGACTACGCACCGCACCTATACTGGCGATCGAAATCATCCAATCCGGTCAATAGTTTCTATTTCCAGGAATGCGATGGCTCGGTTAAAGCGGGGGCTTGGACGATATTCTGGAAAGGCGAGAGGGACCTATCGCGTATTCCTGATAGATTGAAGATGATCGCCGCGCTTCCGGAAACGTTAGCTTGACCGTCCGTGTTGGATTGATCGGTGGCCGGGGATTTACCGGACGCGAAATTCTGCGCTTGCTCTCCCGTCGCCGCGATATGGAGCTGGTTATGGCGAGTTCGCGCGAATTGACCGGGCAGGCGGTCCGGGATGTGGCTCCTGAATTTGATACGGATCTGGTATTTGAGGCGATCTCGCCAGAGATGCTAGATTACGGCCAGTTCGATGCGATCATTTTGGCGCTGCCAAATGGCGCTGCCGCTGGTTTTCTGGCTCACATCGATCCAAATACGGTTGTAATTGATTTATCGGCGGATGGGCGGTTCGATCTCGAATGGGTTTATGGTCTTCCGGAAATTTATGGTCGGACCGCTTTGTTGGGCGCGAAACGTATCGCTAACCCGGGTTGTTACGCGACGTGCGGACAGCTGGTAATCGCCCCGCTGCAAGGCCAGCTTGATGGTCCAAGCCATGTGTTCGGGGTGTCGGGTTATTCGGGTGCCGGTATGACGCCGTCGCGTAAAAATGATGCAGAGGCTCTCAAGGATAATTTAATGCCATATGCCCTCTCGGGACATATTCATGAGCGTGAAATGAGCCGGTATCTTCAATCCGATGTAAAGTTCACCCCCCATGTCGCGCCGTTTTTCAGTGGCTTGATGACGACCGTTCACATGGCACTGACTTCGTCCATGGATATCGATGAAATTCGCAGCCTCTACGCTGATTTCTATGCCGACGAGCCGTTGATCGAGCTCACCCAATACATGCCTGAGCCCGCGATGATTTCCGGCAAGCCTGGTGCGATGATTGGAGGCTTTGGTCTTTCGGACGATGGGCGGTCATTAGTCATGGTGGGTGTGCTGGATAATTTGATGAAAGGCGCTGCTGTCCAGGCAATGCAAAACCTTTCATTGGCTCTTGGCCTTCCTGAAGGTGAATACACAAACGCCCCGAACTGATGTTCGGGGCGTTTGAATTCCAGATCTTCGTGATTTTTAGTTGTTGTCGTTGTTTTCTGCGGCCTGCAGTGCATTGACGAGCGCCTGTAGGTCTTGCTGCGCTCGGCGGGTTGCTTCTGCGAGAGCTGCCTGCGTTTCGGGATCTAATTCATAATCATCGCCGCTAGACGTAGCCGGAGCCGTGGAAGGCGCTGCGGGTGCGGCAGATAGAGAGGCGTTATTTCCGATACCCGCGTCTGACGTGTCTGATTCAGCGTCGATGAGGGGCTGAACTTGCCGCGCCAGCAGATTGCTAACCCGTTCACCGTCTTCGTCGGTCAGCTCGGATGGAAGTCGTTCGACCGACAAACGTTGGCTTTCATCTGGCGCATCACCAGAACGCCCCGAAAGCAGCACAACGCGTTGCAGTTGGTTTTCTGTTTCGGGGGTTTCCCCGTAAACCAATGCATAATCGAACCCGTCAAGAAGTCGGGCCAGAACATCATTGAGAGAACCACTCAATTCGGCATTGACTGGATTGTCGTCGATCAATCTATCTGCACCGACAAGACGGAAACCCACCTCTGACTGAATTGACGCCAACACATCAGAGAGTGGCTCACCCGTTGCGCTGACCTCCCAGACACCCTCGGCATGACTGACACTAATGTCTGCCCATGCAGACGGCGCAATCGAGACCATTGCTGCCAATGCAAGAATACGAAGCTTTGATTGAATTTCCATTCTCGCCTCCTATTGAGTGCGGACGGCGACACTGGTGGCGCCTCTGGCTGCGCTACCTTCGCTAAAGCGAATGAAGACACGGTTTCTGGCGGGGTCATTGGCAATCGGTGCGCCGGTGCCTCTTACAAACACAGCATATGTTGCTGTGGCCGCGGCATTCAGGGCGAGGGTCGCCGATGGGCCGCGTGTTGTGATGCAGACGCCGGCAGCATTGGTTGCGCAAATATCGATCTCTGTAATGGCGAGCGAGCGACCGCCCGTATCGGCAGTGGCTGTAATTATCGCCCCAGTGCCGACATTCGAGATTGCAACAGACGCGATGCCGACAAAAGGCCCCGTTGTTGGGACATTGATACGACCATCATTATCGACGGTTGCTGCAAGTGCAACGATATCGGCCGGCGCAGTCGCCAGCGATAAAAATGTCAAGGAATTCAGGCCGAGCGTATACTCCGCTGACCGACGATTGGAGCAATACGCTTCAATAAACAAATCGGATTCCGAATTTCCACTCGGAACAATCGCTCCAACTTGATTTACGTTTTCGCTGAAACTGGTTGCGGACGTAACCGAAAACACGAAATTTTGCGCTCCGCCGGACGGAATATCCACCGTCGTGTTGGCCGTCCCGCTTATCGCATTGGCCGCCGTTGTTGTCTGGAAGGAGAAGCTGGATGCGTCGGAACCGGCGAGGCGAAGACCGCAAGCTGTGGCGGTGGTACCATTTGCTGCAGGATTGATGATCGTTGCAAAGGCCGATGCGGCGGTGCCATTCAACACAGCACGAGTGATGGGCAGAACGGACGATACAACACGTGGTGCTTCACTCCGGAAACCGACAACATTCTTGCCTTCTTCGCGGGCTGCGCGTGCATTGTCAGCCGGGTCCTGGCTGTCCACCATCGGAGCCGACAAATCAGGGGATGGAGCGGCGATGCCGCAGGCCGCGCCGCCGGTACACAATGAGATGTCCGGGTTGGAGAAATAAGGCGTTCTGACTTCGTTGCGGCCCGTTCCAGGGCACGTCACATCACCACCGGAACCGTAAGCCATGATGGTTGTGAAGGAGCAATCGACGCGGTGCCCATGGGCAAAGCTGCGGACACCGGAACCCAGTGTCGTGTCCTCAACGTTATGGGAGAATCCGAGATTGTGTCCGGTCTCATGCGCGAATGTGAAATCTGAACAGAGGCTGTAGCCATCGAGAAGATTGGTGTCGTTGCCGTTGATGAAATCACTCACCACGCCCACACCATTGACGGCATTTCCGGCGCCAATGGTTTTAGCGCTTCCGCCATTCACAAAGGCTACGCCGCATGAACTTCCGGAGCGGGCCACCGTGCCGGACCCGCTATAATGGCGACGAATAATCGATACCAGATCGGCGCCGACAGCATCACGAATCGCGAGAAGCGCGCTGAAGTCTTGTCCTGCACCATCTGGCGAATTGTCAGAAGCAGCACCATCGCCAGCGCCGTCCTGGAGATCGTAAAGTGTTGGCGTATTTCCGGCTGTTTCGCTGGCGGTGAGCTTGCCCAGATGAACGAGACGAGC
>Ga0316204_10010870_pt1 | contig 11579 bp, 11 predicted proteins | sample 6monrhotite_MG_2_FD_205661 | JGI IMG/M metagenome (GOLD analysis project Ga0316204, IMG submission 205661) | Microbial mat bacterial communities from mineral coupon in-situ incubated in ocean water Damariscotta River, Maine, United States -... | ecosystem: Environmental > Aquatic > Marine >...
AACGGTTTGGTGGTCGGGCAGCCAACCGGCGCGGACGACCAATCTTTCTTCGGGTGGGTATGCGCTGAGGTCGACCCAACGGACGACTGCGTCAGCGAGGGAAGCGATGCCGACTTTGACGATGGGGTTTGCTGTGCCTGCTTTGGGATATCGCATTTTATGGATGCGTTGGGTTTCTGGAACGTTGTTGGGAATGCTGAAGGACGCCACGGGTGTGTCGTTAAATTGCAAGAACACAATCTGTCTGCCGTCACCGCTATACCAAAATGTCCGGAACTGCCGGTGGAATACTTCTTCCCAGTAGACCCAATCGGCTTTGCCGTTGCGGATAAGTTCGCAGCCGTCGGTCGTCAATCGCTGCTCCGCCAGTGTAGCCAGATCGACGGAGTAGAGGTCGTTGTTGCGGACAAATGCGACGGATTGTCCGTGGGGGCCGAATTCCGCCAACTCTGCGGTTCCGGCTGCGTCTGTCAATCGGCAGGCGAAACTACCGTCCAGTTTGGCGAAGTAGAGACGGCCTGCATGTGGAAAGAAAACGGCATCGTAGGCGGGGTTGAATTGTAGGTGTGATTTATCCGCCAATTTGCGGGCGGTTGGTGCATCGATATCGGAGAGTGATTCTAGTCCCTGCGCCAGTTTCGCAGGATCGAATAACGGGGATGTGTCGCCCGTCGTTGCGTGTACTTTGGTGTATTGACCTCGGTGCGTTTGTAGCAGGTGTGCGCCGTCGGGGAGCCACTGAAACCGGGGGGCGGGATTGTGGAACGGTTTCAGTGTCGCGTGCGGTCCGTAAACGGCGTCGAAGGTGATTGGTTTCTTGGCGGGGATCTCGTCGGCTGCGGTCCCCTGGTGTATTGCCACGCAGGCTAAAAATATCCAGAGGAGACGAGATCGGCGCATGTTGTTTATTCTCAGTGAATTGTGTTTGTGTGCTTGGTCGTTATTGGATTACTTTGATTTTCGTTTCCCGACAGTCGATGCGTCAAGTGGAGCGGAATTGCCGTTTGTGGTGTGGTTGAGTATTGTGAGTGAATTGAAGTGTTTGTTTGACGCATAACTTTCCTACAACGACATTACTCAGGACATTCGACCATGAGTAAGGCGATTCTTTTTTTCTCGATATTCATGACTGGAGTGACCAGTCTTGGCGATGGGGTGGCGTACGCTCAGCGTTCGCCGTTGGAGCAACCCCAGGCCACTGAAAAACCGCAGCGGATTTGGGACGGTTTTCCGGAATGGACGACGGCGGTGGCGTTTGCGCCGGATGGCAAATCGCTGGTCGTTGGGACGTATGAAAAGATTGAAATTGTGGACCTGGCTGAGGAGGGCAAGCGAAGGTCCATCGACATGAACACCGGTTTTGTGCATGCCTTGGCCTATGCACCCGATGGAAAATTGATTGCGGCGGGGAGCTATCAGTCAGTCACGGTGATTGATCCGGCGACGGGCGAGCAGCGCATTTTCAAAGGGCAGCGTGGTTACGTGCGGGGCGTGGCGTTTTCGCCGGACGGTCAGTGGTTGGCGACGGCGGCGGAAGACGAATCGGTGCGAATTTGGTCAGTGGCGGATGGCGCGGAGCGACTGACGTTTAGCAAACATCGTTTACCGGCGACGTCGATTGCCGTGTCGACTGACGGAACATTCCTTGCTTCGACCGACGGCGATGCGGAACAACCACGAAAAAAGGGGACCGCCTATATTTGGGATGCGACGACGGGAGAAGTCCGCGCCACATTAAACGGGCATGCACGTGGGATCAACGGCATTGTTGTTTCGCCGGATGGAAAACAGGTCGTGACGGGAGGGACCGATGAAACCGTTCGCGTTTGGGAAACCTCGACCGGCAAGCCGCTCAAAATGCTGGAAGGGCAATCGCGGCCGGTGAATGCGCTGGCCTTTTCACCGGATGGCAAGATACTGGCGACTGCCGGCGGGGGACGGTTCAAAGGGAAGAACAATCTCCTACTGTGGAATACGGCGACCTGGGAAATCCTCAAGACGATCGAGGCGCACGACGCCCGCGTGACGGACGTGGACTTTTCGCCCGACGGCACCCAAGTTGTCACGACCAGCTATGATAAGTCGGTGCGGTTGTGGAAGGTGCCGGTGGTAGAGACACCGAAAGAACCGGTGTCGCCGTAATCGATGATCGGATTGCGACCCGTCCTCCGCATGGCACGATCTTCACGCGTCAGATCATGTGCAACATCGCACACGTCGCGGCTCAGCAGGAGCTTCGCCCTCCCATGCCATTGGACTTGTCGCCGCACGCAACCGACCCTGTCGGAGGCCGATTGCTTATTGGGCGCTGCTGGGGTTTTCGGCGACAACGATGCGTTTGATTTTGTCACCCTTTTTGATGGCGTTGACGACGTCTTGGCCTTCAATGACGCGTCCGAAAACGGTGTGTTTGCCATTCAGGTGGGGTGTGGATGTGTGCGTGATGTAGAACTGCGATCCGTTTGTGTTGGGGCCGGAGTTGGCCATAGAGAGAATGCCTGGTCCGTCATGAGTCAAGGCGGGATGGAACTCGTCGTCAAATTCGTAGCCCGGTCCGCCCGTGCCGTTGCCGTCAGGACAGCCCCCTTGAATCATGAAGTTGGGGATCACGCGGTGAAACACCAGCCCGTCATAAAAACCGTCCTGGGAAAGTCGTGTGAAATTATCGACGGTGTTGGGAGTCTTGTCGGCATGTAGAGCGAGTTTGATTTTCCCGCGGGTTGTTTCCATGACGGCTGTGTGCGTCCCGATGGGAGCGACTGCGTGCCGCGCATCGGTCGCCGGTCCAAGATCCGCGGATTCGATCGAGGCGTCTCGCGTTGCTGACGAACAGCCGGCGCTAGTGATGATTCCTGCGCAAACCAGCATTGCGCCCACTAAGCGCGTGTGTACCGTGATCATCCGCTTCATAACCCGAGTCCTTTCAGGGCTTTTTGCCTTTGGCCGACGGCCCACCATGCGCCGTCGGTCTCTTCTGGGAGGGCGGAGTTTAGCACAAGTAGCAAAATGGGTTAAGACGTCTTGAAACGGGCCGAAATCGTGGGATTTTCACGGGAAAACTGCAGGTGAATTGGATTATTCCTCAGCCGGTTTCTCTGTCGCGGTTACCGGGGTCGCCGGTTCCTCAGCGGGGTTTCGATCGATGGTGATTTTTTCGATGACGTCCCCTCTTCGAATGGCATTGACGACGTCCTGGCCTTCGATCACATGTCCGAAAACGGAGTGTTTGCCGTCGAGGTGGGGGGTGGCGTTGTGGGTGATGAAGAATTGGGAGCCGTTGGTGCCCGGACCGGCGTTGGCCATGGAGATAATGCCGGCGCTGTCATGTTTTAAGTCGGGGTGGAATTCGTCTTCGAATTCATAACCCGGCCCGCCGCTTCCGTTGCCATCAGGACAGCCTCCTTGAATCATGAAGTTGGGGATCACGCGATGGAATGTCAGTCCGTCATAGAATTTCTTATCGGCGAGCGTAATAAAATTTCCGACGGTCATCGGGACCTTATCTCCGTCGAGACGGAGCCGAATGATTCCGCGGTTGGTGACGATTTCGGCGACCACGGGTTTGTCGATTTTTGTCGGCTCGAATTGGCCTGATTTGCCGACGGGTTCTCCGTCTGAAGTTCCACACCCTCCGCAGACGAGAAAGAGCGTGGAAAGCAGAATCGTGCGGCGAGTGAGGGTTGGATTCATGGAATGAACATTCATTAAAGAGTCTCAAATGATAACCGACGCCCATTGAGCGTCATGGTGAGAAAACAGGTTGACCGAATTTTAGCAGAGTGCCCGAGCGGCGTTAAGGCATTGCGTGGGGTGGCCTGATTTTAGAATTGTGCGAGGTCGTTGCGTTGACTCGCGGGAAATGATCAATCCGGAATCGACGCTTATTTGTCGTCGGCCGCAGGGGCGACGTACAGCCATTCACGGATCGCGTCGAGTTTCTTAGCACCGATCCCGTTGACGCGTCGGATATCGTCGACGGTGGCGAACGGTCCGTGTTGGTTCCGGTCGGCGACGATTCGTCGCGCCAGCACTTCGCCGATGCCTTCCAATTGTGCCCATTGCACCCAGGTGGCGTTGTTAACGTCGAGGCGGAAGTCATATTTTCGTGCCGGCAAACGTTCGATTTCAACCGGCTTTTGCCCCCAGCCGCTAAGCTTGGTCCAATAGACAATGGACAAGATCGCCAGCGCGGCCAACATGACGGCGACGAAGACTTGATCGCTACGGTGGAGACCGAGGATTGTTTTTTTGATTTCCGGTTCATCCATGTGCGTATCCGAGGCCGCCGGTTTTTCGTGCGATTTCTGATGATGCATCATGTTCTCACGGGTTATCTGTCACGTCCGGCTTGTTGGATCTGGTCGATGAAATCACCCGTCAGGCCGGCGTCCAGACGGGGTTGGCGTTGGAAGGCTTTGCCTTTAGCTTTTTCAGGGCGGAGCGGCCAGTGAAGGTGGTCAATATAGGCGTCCCAGTCGGATTGGTCGGCTGGTTTCAAGGCGCGTAGCCAATGGATGCCAAAAGCGACGTGGCCGATTTCGTCGTGGTGAATGGCACGCATGATTCCGGCGCCTTTTTTGTCGCCGGCGGATTCGTATGCCTGCTCGAATTCGATGGTGTGATCGAGATTACCCGCCTCGAAGGTGAGGGGCAAACCGGCGAGGTAGTCGAGCGGGCTTTGGAAATCCTGAGCTTTGAGCCAGAAATACCCGTTCACCGGTAGATCTCCGAAGGTCATGCCGAATTCTTCGAGTCGCTGGGCATGCATGCGGGTGTGGCGTTGTTCATCGGCCATGATGGGGAGCATGCCATGGCGAAAATCGGTCGGCGCATCGGGAAAGGCACATAACGTATATGCCATGACCTCCAGGGCCTGGAGTTCGTGGTTGGCCATGATGTGGTGGGCGACGGCGCGTTTGGCGGGATCTCGAAATGCGGTGGGTGCGGGCATGGCGGGCGCTTCTTTGCGGCCGGCGAATTTCAGGTTGTCCGGGCGGGCCGGTAACTGAAAACGCTGCGGTGGGCCGGGAATCAGATCCGTCGCGGGGCCGTCCAGAGGCCGGAGTTTTTCGGCCAGGCTGTCGGACTGCAGAATTCTTTCGGCGAAGTCGCGTATTTCCATGGGTTCGTTGGTAGTGGGTTGAGTTTGTATCCGAGAGTGTGTCAACCAGTGTACCAACCGGGGGCGTAAGAACCAGGGGGTAGTCCGGAGAGAACGGTGCCCCTACTAAATGGAGCGGCGCAAAAAAACACGCCTGGTAAGAGGCGTGTTTTTCGTGGTTTGGGCGTGAAAACACTTGTACGCGAGTCGGAGCGCTTTCAAAACTCGTTATCACAAAGTGAAGACTGCGTTAGGATTCTTCGTGGAGTCCGTCGGCGAGTTTTTCGTATTTGGCGATGCGGTTGTGCGGCGCGAAGTTGTACATGGCGTCCTCGGGGTCGAGGCGGTACTTCATCACGTAGGCATCTTCTGCGGAGTCTTCGTAGTGGTCACGGAGCACACCAACTGCGACGAAATCGCTGTTTTGGAAGAAGAGCTGCGCGGGCAAATTTGTCTCGCGGACTTCCAGTGTGATTTCCTTGCGTCGTTGTTGCGACAGCTTGCTGACGAGTTTTTCGATCATTTGTCCGCCGATAGCTTGGCGGCGAAAATCATCGGCGACAGCGAAGTTGAGAATGTGCAGCCGGGTTTTGTGCAATTCGTAGATCATAAAACCCACGACCTGCCCGTCGGCTTCGGCGACCATGCCGATACAATTTCTCTGCCGTAAGCAACAGAGGAAGTCTTCTTCGGTCCAATGATACTCGAAGCTATCGCGTTCGATTCGCAGGACTTCAGCCATATCCCGCCGAATCATCCAGCGGATTTGGACTTTGACGCTGACGCTTTTAATGCCTTGTCTGTGGTATTGTCCGGAATCGGAATTCACGGCGGCCTCCTTGCCTTTACTGAGGCTTCAAATCCGGCGTATCTGCGAACCGCTTCGTTGCGATCGTCTTCGAAACACAAACACGCGCTTGACCTCCAACCACGACGGAAACCAGCCGATCCGTTTTGCTGGCGTGAAATCGATTGCTCGCTGTCGAGCAATTGACCCCGCGACACAATAGTATCGTCTTTTGTCCGAGATTGGAATTCCCAGCGAGCCCTTACCCCATTCTGCGGGGAAATGAAGAGCGTATGCTGGATCAACCGATATCGAATTTTGTGGGTAAACTGGTGTCCGAAGTGTGAATGCGCATTTTCTATCACAACTTTGAAAACAGGAAAAGGCAAATCTGACGAGATTATTCGCGGTCGTGATCGGACGAATGCAAACGGCGTTGCTATCGCATTACCGGCCGCTACGTCGTCTTATCTCAGAAGCGGGCAGGGTAGGACGGAGTTTGCCGGCACGTATGCAATCGCCGTTTTCCTATTGTGACGTGGTTGCGCTTGGTGCGTTAGAGAATTCCGCATAAGGGGCCGCCAGATTCGGCAAGTGCGTTGACGCGCGCGGTGACGGTCGGATCTTCGATCAGCGGCGGCGCGTGGTGCGGTTTGCGACGGGCGTCGATGACCAGACTTCCGCGGCAGCCCCAATGTTTGTCTTCGACAAAACTGCCAATGCCGTCGATGTCGGCCGCCGGGTTAGAACGGGTGAACGTGACCCACAAAAAGTTGTTGAGTGTTTGAGCAGTGAATTCACTGTCGTCGGTGATCACGATCAGCGGAAATTGATTGATAGGGGCATCGCCGGAAAAGTGATCACAGAAAGCGGCGACGGCATCGCGGGATTGGAATGTCGGACCGGTGATTGCCAGTACGCCGGGAAGACAGAGGCGCGGATTGGTGAAGCCATCGGGGAGGTTCAACTCGCCGGGGATTTCGGTGGGCAGTTTTCGGACCGGTTCGCCAGCGGCGGCCATTACGACTTTGGAGCCGCGATTCAGGCCGCTACCGGAATAGTCGAGCGTGTCGATTGTGGTTTGAGTTTGGAAATGCAAATCGCGGCGCCAATCGATACGTCTGAGCAGGTGCTCAAACACGGCGGGGATGTCGTTGACATCCAACTGCGGGGCGTCGTTGTCAGCGACGATCAAGAGATACTTCGCCAACGACATTTGCCCTTGCCCGAGAATGGCATTGGATTGGGTGAGGATTTCCTGCGGTGCACGGTCGCTGCCCCAGGGGACGTAACGTTCGCTGCCGATGGCCAATAGCAAGGGGTGTACCCCAGCGGCGTCGACGGCGTTTACGGCGCGGACGCCGGGTAGGACGGCGGGGATCATGGGGCCGGTGATTTCGTGGATCAGCGCGCCAAATAGCGTGTCCTCTTGCGGGGGGCGTCCGACAACGGTGAAAGGCCAGATGGCGCCATCGCGGTGATAGACTTTTTCCACACAAAACACGGGGAACTCGTGCGCTAAGCTGTAGTATCCCAAGTGGTCTCCAAAAGGTCCTTCGGGGAGTGTCCGCTCGGGGATGATGTAGCCGCTGATGCAAAAATCGATTTCGGCGGGGATGGGCAACGGTTGTGCGCCGTGGACCATGCGCACGCGTCGGCCGCCCAGCGCGCCGGCAAAGTAGAGTTCAGGGAGTCCTTCGGGGAGGGGCATCACAGCGGCGACGCTCATCGCCGGGGGGCCGCCGACTAGGATATTCGCCCGTAGTTTTTCGCCGCGGCGAAGAGCGGCGGCGTGATGTACGCCAATGCCGCGATGGATTTGATAGTGTAGACCGATTTCGGTGTTGGGTTGGTACTGGCCGCCGGAGAGTTGTACGCGGTACATGCCCAGGTTGGATTTAGCGATGCCAGGCGTGTCGGGGTGTTCGGTGTAAACTTGTGGCAAAGTAATAAACGCGCCACCGTCGTCGGGCCAGGACTGCAATTGCGGAAGTTGCTCAATTGTGGTTGTGCCGTCAAGAATGGGACCGCGCCGAACCTTGCGGGGGAGCATGCTGAGTGCGGTCGGACTGGCGCGGAAGGATTTCCAGGGGTGCCGGGCGGCCGTGGAGGGATCGGCTTTGATGCGGACAAGCTGTGCAACGGCATCGAGCGTGTCGCGAAAAATATACCGCACGCGGTCCATGCTGCCGAACAGGTTGCTGACCATCGGGAACCGGCATCCGGTGACGTTGGCGTAATAAATGGCGGGACCACCGGCGGCGAAGACACGGCGCTGGATTTCGGCCGCTTCTAGGTGGGGATCGACCGGTTCCTCGATACGGATCATCCGTCCGGTGGCGAGGAGTTCGTCGGTGCAGGCTTTGAGTGTGCGGTATCCCATTGGTGGCAGACGAAGTGGTGGGGGTTTGGGTTAGACTTCTGGATAAATCGTAGACTCGGTGATGATCTTGTCCATGCAGACATCATGCGATTCGGTGGGGATTTTTGGAAAAACTTGGCAGTCGAACGCCAACGCGATCAGTGGAGTTTGGTTTTTCGTGGTCTGCAGCAGTTTATCATAGTACCCCTTGCCGTGGCCGCAACGGGCGGCGTGAATATCGAATGCGACTCCCGGTACAAGAATGAGGTCGAGTTGGTCGGTCGTGGCGATGCGATCGGGTTGTGGGCGGAGTTCGCTGAGCGGTTCGGGGATGCCGTAGGCTCCGGGCGTGAGCTCGTCGAGGTTTTGCAGGCGAAACAATTGCAGTTCACCGTCCTGGCAATAGGGGATGACGACTTGTTTGTTGGCATCTAAAGCTGAGGTGATTAGGTCGGTGGAGGCGACTTCTTCGCGGACGCTGACGTACAGCATCACGGTGTGGGCGGAATTGTATTCGGGGAGAGTGCGGAGGCGATCGGTGATCTGTTGGCTGCGAGCGTGGCGGTCGTTGAGTGCTTGGCGCGCGACGCGGGCTTGTTGGCGGATCTGTGGTTTGGTGGTCGGTGTCGGTTCGGCCAAGATTTGTATCCGTTGTTGTGGTCGGGTAGGATGCAGAGGCGAGCATTGTTGGTATCTGGTGTTAATCCGTCCGTCAATGGAGGTCCGTCATGTCTGCGATGAATCGACGCGGTTTTTTGGGAACGACGTTGGTTGCTGCGGGGACGTTCGCGTCTGCCGCGCCGGTCAAAGCAGCGGCGAATGATACGGTGGGTGTGGCGGTGTTGGGAGCGGGGCGAGGGGCGAATCTGGCGGCGCATTTTGCCGCGTTGCCCGATAGCCAGGTGGTGGCGATTTGTGAAGTGGACGCAGCGCGTGGACAGAAATTGGCGGAGCGGGTGCAGTCGATTTCAGGCAAGCGTCCGCCGGTGGTGGCCGATTTTCGCACATTGCTGGACCAGAAGGATGTGGATGCGCTGGCTGTGGCGACGCCCGATCATTGGCATGCGCCGGCAACGATCATGGGGTGCGCGGCGGGGAAGGACGTGTATGTAGAGAAACCGGCATCTCATAACGTCGCCGAAGGACGGATGGCTGTGAATGCGGCCCGCAAGTTTGATCGGATCGTGCAGCATGGTACGAATTTACGCGCGGCTCCGCACTATGAAGAGGCGTGGGAGCTGTTGCGACAAGGAGTGATCGGCAAGGTGTTGATGGTCAAGGCGATAAATAATCAACGGCGGGGGCGATTGGCACAGCGGCAGGACGAAGCAACGCCAGCGGGGGTGGATTACAACATGTGGTTGGGACCGGCGCAGAAGCGTGCGTTCAACCGCAATCGCTTCCATAGCAGTTGGCATTGGAATTGGGAGTACGGCACGGGTGATATCGGCAATGATGGTGTGCACCAAATCGACTTAGGACGTTGGGCCTTGGGTTTGAAAGCTCCCAAGTCGGTGTCGGCAATGGGGGCCAAGCTGGGTTCAAAAGGGGATGCGCAGGAGACGCCCGATACGATGGTGGTGACGTGGGAATATGATGACTTGCTGTTTGTCTATGAGCAGCGGGACTTCACGCCGTATCGCATGCAAGGGCATCGATTGGACAACGACAACATCTTTTTCGGCGATCAGGGGTACTTGATGATCGACCGCGACGGTTACCGCGTGTTTCACAAGGGAGGGGAGCGGGGGCCGGTCGGGGGAGAGAAGTGGGTCGATTCGCCGCGGCATTTTCAGAACTTCATCGATTGCGTGAAAAGTCGCGACCGGAATGAATTGATTGCAGATATTGAGGAAGGACACTATTCCGCGTTGCTCTGCCATTTGGGCAACGTTTCGTTCCGCACGGGACGTCGATTGCAATTCGACGGCGAAGCAGAGCGATTTGTCGACGATGAGGAGGCGAATCGGTATTTGGCTCGCGATTACCGGCAGGGCTTTGAATTGCCGGTGATCTGAAAGGGCCTCTAAAAGTTCATATTCGTGAGCCGCTCCCCGTCTTAGCGCTTTGGGGCGGGCGGATTTGGTTCTTGTCCCTCCATTTCCGACTTGATAGGCGCGCCCCGTTGGTTGCCGGCGTGAAGCTGCGCCGGTTGGTCCGGTTGTAACACCGAATGGGGCGACGCGGGTTTGTGGGTTCCGGCTGTTGCGGTAGGTATTGCGAAAAAAACTCGGTAAATATCGCAACAAAATTGCACCGCAGAACCGGGAGTGCATACCTAGCCAGACAATGTGGCAAGTCCGGCAGGGGCGAGGGCAATTGCCCCAAGTTATCGCAAATAGGGGTCTGTGGCCGTCCTTCTCGGCGGTCAGGTCGGGGCGAGCTTCGTGTTCGGAATAACCGGAACAATCGACGGGCCGCGAATCGGTCTGCTGTGCCGGAGAGTCTCGCAAAACGCGTTGCAGCGATTATCCGCTGCGCACCGATACAGTGGGTGAAGCCGTGAAGGAATCCGGCATGCCGTCCGCCGAATTGGGGCGACAGCAATCGCATTGCTGGTCATGGGAGATCCATGAAACCAGGATGCGGTGAAAGGATTCTGAGCGGATGGAACAGTCTGTACTGACTGTTCTCCGAAGGGGAACTTGCGCGTCGAGATATGCCTGCGGGTGGGATATATCCATTCCGCATCTGATGTCTCGCATTACTCCTTCCCGGACGTGCATCGACCCACGAATCCAAAAGATCCGCAGACCACGCGGATATCGACAACGAGCTACGATTTTTTTGAGAGATCGAAAGGAAGCTAAACCTCATGAAATGGCTGAATCTTATTGGCGCATTGGTGTTGGCGCTGGGCATGAATGGAACGGCTCAGGCCGGTTTGTTCGGCGGACACCATGGTAGCAACGACTGTTGTGGCGCCGCGAAAAGCTGTGACTGTGCGTTGGCCTGTCCGCGCATTTGTTGTAAACCCGTTATCTGTCGTCCGACCTGTCACAAGGTCTTTAACTATCAACGCTCGTGCTGCAAGCCGACTTGCTGCGACACGTGTGCTCCTACTGATTGCTGCGCCCCCAAGGCGTGCTGTGCTCCTGCCGACCCGTGCTGTGCTCCTGCTGGCAATGGCTGTGCCCCCGCCGGTAACGCCTGTTGTGCCCCGGCTGGTAATGGCTGTGCTCCAGCTGGCAACGCTTGCTGTGCCCCGGCTGGCAACGCTTGCTGTGCTCCGGCTGCGAATAGCTGCTGTGGCCCGGCGTCCTGCTGTGCACCGGCTCCGTGCTGCCAACCTCGCGTCGTTTGCGTTCCCAAGTGCTGCCCCAAGCCGT
>Ga0316204_10010871_pt1 | contig 11577 bp, 7 predicted proteins | sample 6monrhotite_MG_2_FD_205661 | JGI IMG/M metagenome (GOLD analysis project Ga0316204, IMG submission 205661) | Microbial mat bacterial communities from mineral coupon in-situ incubated in ocean water Damariscotta River, Maine, United States -... | ecosystem: Environmental > Aquatic > Marine >...
CCGATCACGCGCGCTTCGTAAGGTGTCAGGCAAATATCCACTAATGTCCTCCAGACCCGTTGATTTGAGCAATATAACACCACGCCAGAGCATCGAATACCGGTCGCAATGCTGATGGGCCACACCCCGAGCCTGGTCCGTTAAAGAACCGGGGCAATGCGCCATAACTTTCGACGCTGGAGAAAACGGTGCGTTGAGCCCATATATCGAAACGCGATAACCCAACCACAGGAGTGCCGTCCTTCGCTACGCTTGGCAGCTCGCTAATCGTGCTCGGACGACTGCTCCGGCAGGCGCTTCAGACCTCATTCATCTTACCGCGAGATCTTGCTGCAAGGTTCTAGTAGTATGCTGTTTCCGGACGCAGCGTCCGCCGACTGAATCGACTACCGGAGTGGTTATCCAGCTATGCAGAATCGCATACCCAATGCCTTTACCCCTCATCCGAAACTGACCGAACTGCCGCCGCTGGCGATGGACAAGAAGGCGATCGATGAGGATTTCCTTCGCTACTACAACCGCACTCTGGGCAGGGACAAACAGCACTGTACGAGCCACTACCTGTATGAAGCGCTGGCCTACACCGTGCGCGACAGACTGATGGAACGCTGGAAAGAAACTCGCTTCGCTTACGAAGAAAAGGATGCGCGGCGCACCTGCTACCTGTCGCTGGAGTTCCTGATGGGCAGAGGCCTCAGCAATGCCATGCTCAACCTCGGGATCACCGATGCGGTGACCCGTATGCTTTACGACTACGGGATCGAACTGGAAGAGGTCGAAACCGCCGAGAACGATGCCGGCCTCGGCAACGGCGGCCTGGGTCGCCTGGTCGCCTGTTTCCTCGACAGCTGTGCAACGCTGCAGTTACCGGTACTGGGTTACGGTCTTCGCTACGAGTACGGCATGTTCCGCCAGGAACTCGTCAACGGCTACCAGATCGAGGAACCGGATCACTGGCTGCGCGACGGCAACCCCTGGGAACTGGAGCGCCCGGAATACACCCAGCGCATCCACTTCGGTGGCCGCACCGAGTCCTACACCGATGAAAACGGTGCGCAGCGGGTTCGCTGGGTGAATACGCACGATGTACTGGCGGTGCCCTATGACATTCCAGTCCCGGGTTTTCGCAACGACACGGTGAACAGTCTGCGCCTGTGGAAATCCACCTCCACCGACGAATTCGACCTCGACGAATTCAATGCCGGCGACTATGCCGAGGCGGTGGAGTCCAAGAACAACGCCGAACACATCACCATGGTGCTCTACCCCAACGATGCCAGCGAGAATGGCAAGGAACTGCGCCTGCGCCAGCAGTATTTACTCGCTTCCGCGAGTCTCAAGGACGTACTGCGCCGCTGGATGCGACTGCACGACGACAATTTCGACACGCTGGCCGACAAGCACTGCTTCCAGCTCAATGACACCCATCCAAGTATCGCCGTGGCGGAACTGATGCGCCTGCTGGTCGATGAGAATCGTGTCGACTGGGATCGCGCCTGGGATATTGTCACCCGCTCCATGGCCTACACCAACCACACCCTGTTACCCGAAGCGCTGGAAAAATGGCCGGTGCAGATGTTCCAGAACCTGCTGCCGCGGCTGCTGGAGGTCATCTACGAAATCAATGCCCGCTTCCTCGCCCAGGTGGCACAGCGCTGGCCCGGCGATACCGATCGGCTGCGGCGCCTGTCTATTATCGAGGAAGGCGATACGCCCATGGTGCGCATGGCGTACCTGGCCATCGTCGGCAGCTACTCGGTGAACGGTGTGGCCGAACTGCATTCGCAGCTGCTCAAGGAAGGCCTGTTCCGTGATTTCTTCGAACTCTGGCCGGACAAGTTCAACAACAAAACCAATGGCGTCACCCAGCGACGCTGGCTGGCCATGTGCAACCCGGACCTGTCCGCGCTCATCAACGAGCACATCGGTGACGGCTGGGTCACCAAACTGGACGAGCTCAAGGGACTGACGAAATACGCCGACGATGCGGCATTTCAGCAACGCTGGCGCGAGGTCAAGCTGGCCAACAAGCAGCGTCTCGCTGACATGGTCGAGCGCGACTGTGGCGTGAAGATCGCCACGTCGGCATTGTTCGACGTACAGGTAAAGCGTATTCACGAGTACAAGCGTCAGCTACTCAACGCGCTGCACGTCATTCACCTGTACAACCGGATCAAGCGCGGCGATACCGCCAACTGGACTCAACGCTGCGTGCTGGTTGGTGGCAAGGCGGCACCGGGTTACGCGATGGCGAAGGATATCATCAAGCTGATCAGCAACGTCGCCAAGATCATCAATGCAGATCCCGACGTGGGCGACCTGCTCAAAGTCGTTTTTCTGCCCAACTACCGTGTCTCGGCAATGGAAGTCATCTGTCCGGGTGCGGATCTCTCCGAACAGATATCCACGGCCGGCAAAGAGGCTTCCGGCACCGGTAACATGAAGTTCATGATGAACGGCGCCATCACTATTGGCACCCTGGATGGCGCCAATATCGAAATCCTGGAGGAAGTCGGAGACGATAACTTCTTCCTGTTCGGCCTCGACGCCGCACAGGTTGCCGAGACCCGTGAGGACTACCGTCCGTGGGATATCATTGACGCCGACGCAGACCTGTATGCCGTCATGCAGCTATTGAAAAGCGGGTACTTCAATCAGTTCGAGAAACACCTGTTCAACGACATTATCGACTCGATTACCAGCGCCAATGATCCCTGGCTGACAGCCGCGGACTTCCGCACATTTATCGATACCCAGGAACGCGTCGCCGAGGCTTACCGCGACCAGCAGAGCTGGACGCGCATGAGCATTCTCAACACAGCGAACAGTGGCAAGTTCTCCACCGACCGGACCATGCTCGAGTACAACAGCGGCATCTGGAACCTGTCGCCGGTAACACCGCTGCCGCTTTAAGGAACCAGGGCGGTTTATTTTTGACCGCACCGCCCCGCCATTCGAAGCCGCTCCTGCATAAAAAGGGGCGGCACCCTTTTGGGTCTATGAACTTCTATACAGTAATTATCTATACGGGAAACGGGGTCTGACCCCGTTTATAACGCGAAACCGCGGCAGCGCATTGTTTTCTTTGAGATTAAGGGTATCTAATCGTGCCGATCAGCCGCCGTACCCTGGAATCTGCTTACTCGACAATCGTTGCTATTATCACCCGTCTCTGCAATACTGCATCTGTCTTTACGACGCCTACCCTTAAAGCGTTCCACGTCTTAGCGACACCCCCCGTCTTAACGACTCACCATGTCTTAACGACGCTCTGCATCAACAATGATGTGACATATTACCTGGAAGTATCCTCCGGAGAGAGATCATGAATAAACTTACAACGATAGTTGCCGCCCTTGGCCTTGTCGCAGCATCTGGTTCAGCCAGTGCATGGGGCCCCTGGAATAATGGCGGAAACAATAACGGCTATGGAAGTGGCTTCGGCGATGGCATGGGTGACATGCTCGGCGACGGCGATTTCGGTATGAACTTCAGCGGCAGTGGTCGCGGTCAGGGCCGTGGATACGGTCGTGGCGACGGCCGCGGATACGGTGGCGGAAATAACGCCTACTACGGCGGCTACCCGGGTTATGGCGCTCCTTATGGTGGCGCTCCTTATGGCGGCGGCGCTCCTTATGGTGGCGGCGCTCCTTATGGTGCAGCTCCCTATGGTGGTGGCGCTCCTTATGGCGCTCAGGGTCCCTACGGTGGTCCCCAGGGCCCTTATGGTGGTGAGGCGCCGTATCGCGTACCCCAGCAGGCACCTGCCAGATAAACCCGGGCAACATACCGCTGTATCGAAAAGAGGGCTTCTACAGCCCTCTTTTTTTAAAATAAAATAAAGGAATAAAGGGGTCAGTACCCTTAAATGGCATATGAACTTTTATATTTCATGCGCCGGCGGCAGGTCCGCGAAGATGCTATTGGCCATCCAGGAAGTGATGTTGCGTGTCAGCGCCTTGTTGCCGACCACGGTTAAAGTACCCCTGCCCATGGCCTTACGGTAAGTGTTTTCCCCCATCCAGATATCCGCCATGGTTTTCACGCTGGAGGTAAAATAAACGTCGACTTCCTTGCCGGGATCATTCACACAAAGATCCAGCTCATCCCCCGTAACGACCAGCCACCAGTCCGGAAACTCATCGATGTCCGTGAACTTGAAGCGGATGACAGTCTCGTCGCCGACCAGTTTTTGCGGCACGATGCTGCGTTTCAGGTACAGCATCAATAACTCGACATCATAGTCGTCTTCTGAAAGATTGGAGCGCGCCCAGCGCATGCCCCATTCGCCCATGGAGCGGATAATCGGTAACAGCTCCTGGCAGGATTCCGTGGGGAAATACTCATGCCCCTTCTGGCCGGGGATTTTTTTCTTCAGCACCAAGCCGTGTTGCGCCAGTGAATCGAGGCGTTTCGATAATAGCGTCGGGGATATCAGGCTCAGCCCGCGCTGCAGCTCGTTGAAGCGCCTGCCCCCCATAATCAGTTCGCGCAAAATCAGAATAGTCCATTTTTCACCAAGAATTTCAGTCGCTTTGGCAATGGGGCAGAACTGACCATATTCCATATCTATGCCCTCCTCCGGTGCGTGAAACCCGGTTAATTTTTTAGTGTAGTGGGTTACTCCATTTTATGTAGTTGGATACTACACAATCGAGAGTATTTTCAAAGCCCGCTGTTCCCTAGGCTTCTCACATCAGGCAGCACGGCTGCCCGAGCAGCAGAGAAACCAGCAAACAGGAGCAACCGCATGAACCACACAGCAACCGACGTGATCATTCACACCCGGAACCCGCTAAGCCAGATGCAGTTTGAAGAAGTTGCCAACCAGGTAAAACGCATTAAGGGTGTCATCAAGTTTGACCAGAACCAGACCAGACCCCGTTTCATCATGGTGGTTTATAACGCCGGCCAGACACGTGCCCTCGCCATCCTGAACAAACTGACCCGCCTCGGATTCAACGCATCGCTGGTGGGCATCTAACAACAGGGAAAAGGCATCATTATGAAAATCATCAAATATATTTACCAAAACACAGGCGAACTGAAACAACTATTCGTACAAATCATGAGCGACCTCGCCTATACAGGCGCATAGACAGCACCCTTTCAGGCAACACCACCATTCACCAGTACAGGAGAACCAATCATGTTTAAAAGAACACTCACACTTGGCTATGGCGTACTTGCCTACCTGCTGTTTTTCGGCGTATTCAATTACGCAATTATGTTCATTGGCAACATCATGGTAACGCCGTCACTGGACTCGATCGGCGACAGTGATCTCAGCCTTGCCTTGTTAATAAACATCGGCCTGCTTACCGCCTTTGCCCTGCAACACAGCATCATGGCAAGACCTGCTTTCAAGCGCGCATGGGCAAAAATTATCCCAGAACCGGCTGAACGCAGCACCTATGTACTGGCATCCACGCTAATGCTGGGTGGCATCGTGTATTTCTGGCAACCATTGGGTGGCGTGCTCTGGCAGGTAACGGCCCCGGTGGCGATCGGTATCCTGTACGGCCTGTTTGCCATCGGTTGGGGAATCCTGTTTTTAGCCTCATTCCAGATCAATCACTTCGACTTGTTCGGCCTGCGCCAGGTATGGCTGTATTTTCGCGGCAAACCCTACACGCAACTCGAATTCAAAACCCCCTGGCTGTATCGCCACATGCGCCACCCCCTGTACGTCGGCCTCATGATTGGCCTGTGGGCAGCGCCAACCATGACTGTTGCGCACCTGGTATTTGCCCTGCTGTGCACAGCTTATATCTTCGTCGGCACGAGACTGGAAGAGAAAGACCTGGAAAATGCACTGCCAGAGTACAGGCAATATAAACAGGAAGTACCCATGTTTATGCCGAAAATCGGCAAGAGAGGAGCTCAGGGTATCGTACTCGAAAGCGTTCTGAAGCAATCGTAACACTCTGGATTCCAGAGTGGTCAGTGCCCTTATTTAACGGGTACTGACCACTTTTATCACCACTCTCTGATCTGTAAAGGCCTGGGACAGTGACCGACATACAACTCCCCGCCCTGTGACCAGCCGTAGTTGCCAGCCCGGAATTCGATCCCCAGCCAGACAGACCTGTGTAAATGGCGTTAAATAAATCGAATAAATCAGGACGGACCGTCATCGTTGGATTTAGTAAAATCTGTGTTCTGCACCCAATCACCATTTATTTAGACTTAGGCAGAAAAAGCATTTACGATTGAGCTACAAAAACAAGACACGTTGCAGGGATCGCTGAGAATCGTAACTATTTGGTGGGAAACATGCGTGCGCTGGGCCGGGCCATATAGAAATGGCCAAATTTATCCTGAAAACATTTAACGTTCATCCGGGTACATTCGCCGCAACCGGTTTTTGCCGCCCGTTTAGTTCCCCGAAAAATCTTTCTGAAGCGAGGCCTGAAAAAGCCTTTGCCCTCTCATAACTGATGGGGGCCTTATGAAATTGAAATTAGCTTATAAATTAAAAATATCCGACGTCGTCAGTGTACTGGTGATGGCAGTCATTCTTGTCGTTGTTTTTTTGGTACATGGGGTAGATTATCAGCCGGGTGTATCTCCGGATTGTGAAGCCTGCAGGCTGGATATCGGCCCTATGGCAAGATCCGGCCACTATGAAGAAATGCTATGGAATGGCACGCAACACGTTTATCACTCAGCAAATGACAATCTTGTTCAATTCACCAGGCCTAACAATCTACAGCCCGGTAATAACAGCGAAGTTATTAAAAACTGTATTGATTGCCATAACGACAAGCCTGGCGCAAAAGCCGATTCTCTTGGCGCATTGTGGGTAAAGTTTCCAAGACTTGATAAAGATACAGGCAGGATTATTGATTTCGAAAAGGCGGTTCAGTATGAATTCGTAAACCGCTATGGCGGCACAAAACCCTTTTACAATGAAGTAAGAATTACCGAAATCATGGTCTATGCCTATGAAAAGGCGAGACAGGAAAAACGCGTGTTCGATGTCGAGCCCGACGATGGTATTGAACTTTCTGACGAACAATTAGCCGATCTGAATACGTCATATACCTGCATGAGGGTATTTGAGAAACTTGGCAGGCCCAAGGGTGATATCGCGCCCTATATAGTAAAAGGCTGTAACATTTTCACCAATACCACCAATAACCGGCCAACCGGATACGGTTTCTGGAAAACCGAAATGAACTGCTCGTCATGCCACATGGAAGGTGGAAGCAAGGAATATGCGGTTCATATCGGCGACGCCGTAGTAAATTATCCAGGCGTATATTCCTCGAACAACATTATTTACACCAATAGAATGCGCGTGGCGCGTTGTTATGCACACTCTATTAACGAAATACTCTATGGCTCCAATTCGGAATATTACAAGCTGCTTACCTTGTATATGGCATGGATCGCTGAAAAGAACGGGCTGCATATAGGGCAAAACAGAGACAGTCGTGGCATTCAGAATGTTCGCGGAACCGCCGCCCGGCATGCCAGTATTATAGCCGGCCAGAAATCGTACGCAGAGAAATGCCAGATATGTCACGGCCCGGCAGGCTATGGCACCGACCGTTATGATGCTATACCCGCGTTTACGCCTCCACCGATCAATGGCGGCGAAGCGTTTGTACATACTGCGACATTGTCTTATTCCAGTCGCCTGGCCTCCTTCCTGTTGAATAATATGCCTCCCGGCGCAACTCACGAAAACCCGTTGCTCTCGCCACAGGAGGCGCTGGATATCGCCGAATTTATCAGCGTTCAAACACGACCGGCCGCACCTGGCGCCAGCAACTTATCGGTTTTTTATACTTACCTGGGAAACACGGTTATGGAACTTTGGTTTAAGGAAAAAACCAAAGGGGGAAATCTATAATGCCCTTTAGTCACGCTGAGATTTCAAGGAATGTATTTCCCGGCTTCGTCATGGCACTGATTAACCTGCCCATGAGCATTGGCTTTGCCTTCCTGGCCGGCATCCCACCGGTAATGATGATTAATGCGAGTATCATATGCGCCATCATCGGCCATTTTCTGAACGCTTCACGTTATGCCGTCGGCGGACCCAATTCAGCAACATCCATTTTAATAGCCGTGGCGGTTACGCCTTTTGCTCCGCAAATGGGCGACCTGTACATCGGCTATGTCGCCTCCCTGGCCTTAATGGTTGGTATCTGGCAATTACTATTTTGTATTGTATTCGCCAAATATCACATTACGGACTATTTCAACCAGGAACTCATCGAAGGCCTGGTGTTAGGCATCGGTATCATATTTGTACTGGCAACTCTTTACATGGTGCTCGGCCTGCCGCAACTGTCATATCAACAATGGCTGGTATTTGATGTAGTCAGCCTGGGTATTGGCAGCTTCGCAGGAGAAGGCAGCTATTTTGCGTTGATCCTTGGATGTATCACGATAGGTACAGGATTACTCATACGCAGGAGCAAATACAAACGCTACAACATCATTGGAGCGTTGACCGTCGGTATCGTCGCATTACTGGTACTGGAATCGTATTACTCGTTTCATATTGAACGGGTCGGCTGGATAAACCTGAACCTGTCGACGAGTTTGCCCGACTTCAGGCAGGCCAGTTTGCCTATCGCGGCAAACTTTATTGCACCCGCGTTTGTTATCGCCATTATCAGCACTTTACAGGCTATTACTGTGGCCAAGGCGATCAGAGCGGACGATGAAGTGATGAACCCGCTGCGGGATATATTCTCCCAGGGCATACAACACATAGTCCTGTCGTTTCTTCATGGCGCCCCGGTCGCCAATTCAATCAATAAAAGTGTCGCAAAAAAAGAACTGGGCTCAGGTTCACGCGCCTTGCTCTACTCGGCGGCCTTTACCGTCATACTGGTGGTATTTCTGGACTTTGTGATCGCCTACATCCCGTTGTCAATTCTCGGTGGCCTGCTGTTTTTAAGCGGGTTAAGCATGGTTAATCTCGGCATTATGAAACGCTACCTGCGCAGCACCAGGAAAACCGCGGCAATATTCTTCAGCACCGCGTTTCTGGTAGTTGTTGTCGATATTTACACAGCTGTGAGCTTTGCAATTCTGGCAACCTTTATCATTAACATCATCGAAGTTTCAAAGGTACACCTGACATCCAGGATTGAAAACGGTAAAACACTGGTGATCTCGATGGAAGGCACGATCCTGTGCCACTCATGCAGTCAAATTTCACGCTATTTTAACGAAGCCTTTAACCCAGACATACGGGAAGTTATTCTGGATGCCAGAAACGCACACTTGCACGCCAACGAAATAATGGACTTCAAGTGGCTGACAACCCACGCAAATAAAGGCGTAAAAATTCGCTTTTTGTTCAAGGAAACCGCGCGGAGCAAACTGGACAATCTGGTTCGGCTCAACCCCGATATTGCCGGCTTCTTGAAAAGCGCCACTGATATCAACGATCATGAACAACCGAAATATGGTGGCGACAGGAGAGCCAGGCGAATCGATACAGCCGGCAATATCATATCGACTGGCGACAGGAGAGATAAACGCAGGCTGCACCTTAAATACAGTGGCGACAGGAGAGTGAAAGGAACTGATTACCTGAAAACCGGTGGCGACAGGAGAATAAAAAGACTGGAAGGTGTTGAGTACCTGCAGCAATCAGGGTCTTAAGACCGATCCTACAGCCAAACTGGACTGCGCAAGATTTTCTTTACTGTCCTGATTTTCTTTTCGATACAAGAATCAATTGATCTGGCGCACTTTCATCGTGGATATTGACATGCGAGTCATTCTTTCCTTGCCAATCCTGCATCCAGGCAAGTAATACACTTTCAGGAACAGGCCTGCTGATATGAAACCCCTGGGCCGAATCACAGCCGAGCACATCAAGAAGATTCAATGCCCCTTCAGTCTCTACACCTTCGGCCAGTACTTTTAAACCGAGATTGTGCGCCAAATCGATTGTTGATCTTACAATAACAGCATCATTTTCATCTTGCTCCATATCCATGACAAATGACTTGTCAATCTTCAGCTCATTAACCGGTATCTTTTTCAGATAGGCCAGCGAAGAGTATCCCGTACCAAAATCATCGATGGATATTCTGATGCCCATTGAATCGAGAGCATTAATCGTTTTTAGCGCTCTGCTTGTATCTGCCATGATGACGCTTTCAGTGATTTCAAGCTGGATCTTTCCGGGATCGATACGATGCTCCAGAATTGCCGCACTAAGATGCGTAACAAACTCCTCATCCTGTATATTCAGCGTTGAAACGTTAACAGCGATGTCGATATCAATACCCTGTTCCTGCCATTTACGGCAGTCACTGAATGCCTTGTTAACCACCCAGTTTGTCAATGCAATAATGGAATCACCGAGCTCTACTATGGGTATAAACTGGTCTGGCGGCAATAAACCATGCTCGGGATGATCCCAACGTACCAGCGCCTCCACGCCCGTCACCTTCCTGTCTCTCACACGGACCTTGGGCTGGTAGTGCAGGACCAGTTCATTTTCTTCTATAGCCCTGGGCAACCCACTAATCAAGGCCAGTCTTTGCTCACTATTGATGTCATAGCTTTCATCATATACCGCGACACCAGACCCGGTTTTTTTTGCATAGTACATCGCAACATCGGCCCGTCGCATAAGAATGTTGCTACTGTCACCGTGCGCTGGATACATCGCAATACCGACACTGCCGTCGATCAACAGCCTCATACCTTCCAGTTCAAAATGCTCCTGTATAACAGCCCTGATCTTTACAGCGATCAAGCTTGCCTTGTCTACCGTATCTGCATTTTTAAGAACGACTGCAAATTCATCTCCGCCCAAACGGGCCACCAGGTCATCTTCAGACAATACACTTAACAATCTCTCGCTCAGTTCCTTGAGCAGAAGATCACCACACTTATGACCCAAAGAATCATTAATTTCCTTGAACCTGTCGAGATCAAGTAATAACAATGAAAATGGTTTTGTGGTTTTTCTGTATCTCTTCAGCGTACTTTCAATGTACTTGAACAGTCGTTTTCTGTTCGGCAACCCTGTCAATTCGTCATGGTATGCCTGGTACTCCAGCTTATCGGACTTTTCGTCAAGATTGACAGCCATCTCGTTAAATGCTTCTGATAATGAAGACAGCTCAGTATCTGTAGGCACATTTACCTGAACTTTCCGGTCACCATTAGTCAATCGGTCAATGGCACTTTCCAGGCTTTCCAGCGGACGCATCATCTTCTTGGAAAAGTAGACCACTATAAACACGGTCAAAATTATCGCCAGAACAAACGCCATAACAAAACGGTTTATCAAACGATTCAACGGAGCCAGCGCTTCATCGACCGGTTGTTCTACAATAATCCACCAACGGTGAACCGGATCAAAGTAGCCAACCCCGGCGACCGTATTCCCGTCAAAATTCCTGTAGATCTCCAGCTCTGCCTGCCGGTCTTCACTGGAAAGCATTTGAGAAACTGTTGAGCCCTGCAAATGCGTGCCCGACAGCACAAGACTGGGGTCCGGATGGGCCACCAGTTTCAATGATTCATCTATAATGTAAACATAACTGCTTTGTTCAATCTGCAGCGATTGAACAGTGTCCCACAGCC
>Ga0316204_10010872_pt1 | contig 11576 bp, 13 predicted proteins | sample 6monrhotite_MG_2_FD_205661 | JGI IMG/M metagenome (GOLD analysis project Ga0316204, IMG submission 205661) | Microbial mat bacterial communities from mineral coupon in-situ incubated in ocean water Damariscotta River, Maine, United States -... | ecosystem: Environmental > Aquatic > Marine >...
ACCCAGGTTTACACGCGAGATTTATAAGAGCCCGAATGAGGCTCTGTTAATGGGTTTGGAATAAAGTTTTACCTGTATTGCGCGTTTTACTATGTCAGTTCTGCTATTATTCGCCCCCTTTTATATTATAAATCGGCTATTTTCGGAGTTATTTTATGTTTCAGTTGGGTTGTGCCAATCGCGCATGTTTTCAAAATGAAATTCTTTCTGGTTTAACAGTCGCGCTGGCCTTAGTCCCTGAAGCGGTGGCGTTTGCCTTTGTCGCAGGTGTCCATCCTCTTGTTGGTTTATATGCTGCTTTTATGGTGGGTTTGTTAGCCTCTATTTTTGGTGGCCGCCCCGGAATGATTTCTGGAGCAACAGGCTCAATGGCGGTTGTGATGGTAGCGCTCGTGGCCCAGCATGGCGTTGAGTATCTTTTTGCTGCTGTGGTTTTAACGGGTATATTGCAAATACTGGCGGGTGTTTTACGCTTAGGTAAATACATTCGTATTGTTCCTCATCCGGTTATGCTTGGCTTTGTTAACGGCTTAGCCATTGTGATTTTCCTTGCGCAATTACAGCATTTTCAGATTGAGCTTCCTGATGGCACGATGGAGTGGATGAGTGGCTCAGGCATGTATATATTGCTGGCACTTGTTGCTTTGACTATGGCTATAATGCATTTTTTGCCTAAAATTACCGGTGCTTTTCCAGCGGCACTGGCGGCGATTTTAGTCGTCTCATTTATGGTGATTGGTTTTGACATTACTACCAACTCAGTAGGCGATTTAGCCTCGATAGAAGGTGTATTCCCACCGTTTCACCTTCCTGAAGTTCCTTTTACTTTTGAAACCTTATCAATCATTTTTCCCTATGCCGTTGTTTTAGCAGCTATAGGTTTAATTGAATCATTACTGACATTATCGTTAATTGATGATGTTACCAATACACGCGGTCGTGGTAACCGTGAGTGTGTTGGTCAAGGCATTGCCAATACTGTAACTGGATTCTTTGGTGGTATGGGTGGTTGTGCCATGATTGGTCAAAGTATGATTAATGTGAATTCGGGTGGCCGTCAACGTTTATCAGGTATTGCTGCGGCGTTGTTTTTATTGATCTTCATTTTGTTCGCCTCTAGTTTGATTGAGCAAATCCCAATGGCGGCATTGATTGGCGTTATGTTCATGGTCGTACTCGGTACTTTTGAATGGTCTAGCTTACGCATCATGGGTAAAATTCCTAAAACAGATGCCTTCGTTTTAATTTTAGTTTCGGGTGTAACCGTAGCAACTGACTTGGCCTTTGCCGTTGTTGTCGGCGTTATTGTTTCTGCACTTTTCTTTGCCTGGGAACATGCTTCACACATCAATGTTAAAGGTTACGATAATAAATACGGCATTCGTATTTATGAATTAAATGGTCCTCTCTTTTTTGGTTCAGTTAAAAGCTTCATGGAACTGTTTAATCCGCAAGATGATCCACAGGAAGTGATCATTGAATTTCAAAATTCACGTGTCGCTGATCATTCAGCGATTGAGGCGATAGATAACTTGGCTGAGAAATATATTAAAGCAGGTAAGACGCTTCATTTACGCCATTTAAGCCCAGAATGTCGTGAGCTATTAAAGAAAGCTGGCGATATGGTTGAAGTGAATTTGATGGAAGATCCGAAGTATCATGTAGCGGACGATCAAATAGCTTAGATACACATTGTTTGAATTTTAAAAAAGCCTGCGGTAAAGCAGGCTTTTTTATTCAATTTTACGGCGTTTCAAAATCTCATCTGCACCACGAGCAACATAACGAAGTTGGGTCACCACTTTTTCTGTTATGAGTTTTACTTCGGATGGTTTGCAATCTAAGGCTTCAGCGCCTGCATTAAATACAAGAATAACGATGGCTTCGGCCTGAATTTTTGCTTCTTCTGAAGGATAAGTTTGGCTATGTTGAATGTAGTCTGCCAACTCAACAATAAAATAATGTAGTTCGCGCGAAACGGCTTTACGAAAGGCAAGCGAAATGCCTGAGCGCTCACGCAGTAGCAAATAAAACACATGTGGGCTTTTTTGAATGAACTCCATAAATGTTTCTACTGAAATACGAATGACACTACCGTGATCTCGAATTCTTTGGCGCGCTTTACGCATTAATTGCCGTAGGGTGATGCCACCCTCATCTACAAGAGTGAGTCCAAGTTCTTCCATATCTTCAAAATGACGATAGAACGAATTTGCAGCGATACCTGCTTCGCGGGTGACTTCACGTAAACTTAAGCTTGAATAACTACGCTCAAGACTTAAAAGACGGAATGCAGCATTGATAATGGTGCGGCGTGTTTTTTCTTTTTGTTGAGCGCGACTCACTGTCATTTAGGCATTCCATGTGAAATTACGAAAGAAATTAAACTAACGCATGTATCATAAAGTACAAATTATGGTCGTTATTTTCTATACATGAGTCGGTTTTCAGCGTACGATTGTACGCTAATATTTAAAGGAATTCACTATATGCAAAAACCAAAACTTATCTGGCTCAATGTGGCCGTTTTCGTATTTTCAGCGCTGATTACGCTTATTGTTGTACCGGCTTATGCGCTGTGGAGGGGCTTTGATTTTTGGCAGATAGGTTTAATGTTCATTGGTATTGTAGTTTGTGAAATCTCGATTACAGCGGGTTACCATCGTTTATGGTCTCATCGATCTTACGAGGCACATTGGTTGGCACGTACATTATTAATGCTTGGCGGCACATTTGCCGCGCAGAATAGTATATTGCATTGGGCATCAGACCATCGTCGTCATCACCGCCATGTTGATGATGTCGATAAAGATCCCTATTCAGCAAAGTTAGGTTTTTGGCATTCGCATATTGGTTGGATGATCCGTAACTACAACACTGCAGAAGATGCTGATTACAATAATTGTCGAGATTTGAAAAAAGACCCTATCGTCATGTGGCAGCACAACCATTATTTACCATTAGTGCTAATAATAAATTTTGGTATACCGATATTGTTCGGGGTTTTGCACGGCGATATTCTTGGTATGATGTTATTGCTAGGTTTTGCACGTTTATTTATTTCACATCACTTTACCTTCTTTATTAATTCGCTTGCGCATATCTGGGGCAAGCAACCTTACTCAGATCAAAATACCTCTAAAGACAATGCGTTATTGGCCGTTTTGACTATGGGCGAGGGTTATCATAACTATCACCACTGTTTTCAGCGTGACTACCGTAACGGTATTCGTTGGTGGCATTTTGATCCGACTAAGTGGTTGATTCGCAGTTTTGCTTGGCTAGGTTTAGCCAAAAATCTTTACCGTACTCCAGTTGAAAAAATTGAAAGTTCACGCGCAGAAATGTTGCTAAGACAAACAGCACAAAAGATTTCACATTTACCGCATGCGGATGAGTTGTTAGCGCGTTTACACAATGAGTACGATAGTCTTATGGTGAAAGTAAATGCTTTTTCAGCTGCGCGTGTTCAATGGTTAGAAGCCAAAAGGATGGCGGTAAAGGACGGATACGATTTAAAAGCTTTATATCATAAAGTTGAAATGCTGAAATTAAGTTTTTTAGAGCAAAAAAGAGCATGGCTAATGCTCAACCAGAGACTTGTTTGAATATTTAGAATCAGTCTTGATGTTGTTGCCGTAGACACATAAAATGCACCTCGTTTAACGCATTTAACTGAGTTATTTACTCAGTATTTTACATAATCGAGGAGATTTTAATGGGTGTATTAGTAGGTCGTGCCGCACCAGATTTTACGGCGCCAGCAGTTCTAGGTAATGGTGAGATAGTTGATCAGTATAATTTTGAAAAAGCAACAAAAGGTAAATACGCGGTTATTTTCTTTTACCCATTAGATTTTACATTCGTATGTCCTTCAGAGTTGATCGCATTTGATCACCGTCTTGAAGAATTCAAAAAACGTAATGTTGAAGTGATTGGTGTTTCAATTGATTCGCACTTCACTCACAACGCATGGCGTAAAACAGCGATAAATGAAGGCGGTATTGGTGAAGTAGGTTACACATTAGTCGCTGATATGACGCATGCCATTTGTAAAGCCTATGATGTTGAAACACCTGACGGAGCGGTTGCTTTCCGTGGTTCTTTCTTAATTGACTTAGAAGGTAATGTTCGTCACCAGGTTGTGAATGATTTACCTTTAGGTCGTAACGTTGATGAAATGTTACGTATGGTTGATACCTTACAATTTACTGAAGAGCATGGTGAAGTGTGCCCAGCAGGTTGGAATAAAGGTGATAAAGGTATGACAGCTTCTCCAGACGGTGTCGCTGCTTACTTAGCTGATGAAGCGGATAATCTTTAAGTATTATCCTCAGTATTAAATAAAAAAGCCTGCTATATGCAGGCTTTTTTATGTTAACCAACTATCATTACTTTAAAATTTCAGTAAATTCATCCCGCGCTTTATCGAGTTCATTTTTAATTGTAGGCATTAAAGCATCATGCGCCTCTAAAACATAAATGCATCTTTCATAAAAATGATTAAATGCGTTGAGCGTATCGAGTAAACTAACTGTTTTATTGTGCGTTTGTTCATCGATTTTAGTTGTTGCTTCAAGTAATTTTAATGTTGCATAGCGGGGGATCATTTTGTTGTGCCCTGTAGCCGTGTGGCTCGCCACTAGAGGTGATGTTTTGACATACGTTTCACCTTCATACTCAAATTTTTGTCCAATGCTTAAAAGCTTAAATTTCATTGTTGGCCTATGTTGTATCGTTAATTAAAAGCAAGGTGAGGCAAATAGCCAATTATTAAATAATATTTTGCCGTATGTATTCATACATTACGATAGATCCTGCGATGCTAACATTTAAACTTTCAGTCACGCCAAAGTGTGGAATACTCAGACATTCAATTTCAGGATAACTGTCATAGTTAAAGCTAATACCGCGCTCTTCATTACCTAAAATAAAGGCACTTTTTTCAGGTAATGTTGCTTCATAGAGCGGTTTACCTTTTTCCGCTTCTAATGTGAATAAACGGTATCCGCGCTTTTTAAGTTGTTTAAAACAGCCATCGATATTGTCATGAAATTTTGCAGGCACTTTGCGAAAAGCTCCTTTGGCAGGCGCTGGATCAAAAGCCTCGATATTAATTAAATGGATTTCATGTGCGCCAAATGCCTCAGCGGTACGGAAAATTTTAGGTACATTAAATCCAGCTTGAAGATGATCAAGCACAAGAATGAATTGATGCTTACCGGGTTTCGCCATTACATTGCGCTGACGGTCTTTTTCATAACGTCGCATTGCCGTGCGGTAGCGTTCTTCACGGATTTTATTGTATTGCCGACTAACCATGTAAAGTATCTTATAATGTTTGGGAGATGACTTATGTGCTTGAGAAATAAGCTATTTTACCCTAAAGAAGGCAATATGAAATGGAAAAATCTCTACCAATTGTGTGATTTTAGAGCAAAAGTCATTATAAAAGCTTGAAATATAAGATTTTGCTAATATACTAGTGATTGATTAATTTGTATGTGAGAGAAACCATGAGTTTTATTAAAGAAATTGAAGTAACAGAATTAGCTCAGCTTAAAGAAAAAGGAGAGTCAGTTCGTGTTATCGACATTCGCCAACCGGCTGAATTAAACGCGGGGATGATTCCTGGTGCAGAAGCTTTACCGATGCATTTGATTCCTGTTCGAATGAATGAGCTTAAGCAAGATGAAACTCTAATTATGGTTTGCCGCAGTGGCGCACGTTCAGCACAGGCTTGCATGTTTCTAGAGCAACAAGGTTTTGAAAAAGTGTACAACTTACGTGGTGGCATGATGGCTTGGGCTGGAACCGGTTTAGAAATTGGATTACCGCAAGCAGTTTAAGATAGGCAAGAAGTGTTTTAAAAGAAGGTGGCTATGCCACCTTTTTTATTGTCTAAGAGAAGCTGCTGACAATAGATCAAAAGTATTAATCTTTGTTACCGCTGGGGTCGTACACTTTTTGTTTGTTTTTGATAATGTCTTGTTTTGCTTCTTCCATCGCACCTTCTACATTTGATGCGCTGAACAAAGCATTTTGTGCATCATTTAAAGCACTCATTGCTTGATCTTGTATAGCTTGATCAAGTTCGAGTTTGCGAGATCGAACAACCGCCTCTGATGCCAACACGACATTTAAAGCAGCTTGGGCGATAACGCCTTTGGCACCTGCCTGTGCTGCACCTGCTAATAGGTTAATGATGGAGAGTAAGTCTTCTTGTTGTGAGGGTTCAGACATATTGAGTTATCTTTGGCATTGAATAATTATCAATATATCTGAAACGACTGTTGATTACGAATTTAATCATTTTCTTAATATATTATGTTTATAACTGATCGTTAATTTCGTTACGAAAAACAGAGTTGATTTTCTTTAAATAGTCACTCATATCTTGCTCATAAGTATCTGGCACAGACTTAATGACTGACTCACGTTCAAGTAATTTGTCACCCCATGCCTTTATATTAGGTGCATCTTCAAAGAAGCCGTAATCTTTATATTTTGCAATTCGATTATGGTAACGAAATACTGGTGCATAAACGGCATCAACCATAGAGAATTCTTCACCATTAAAGTAAGAGCCTGTAGTGATTTCTTCTTCAAGTACTTCAAAACGATCGGTTAATGTATTTGCCAGATGTTTGAAGCGCTTCTCATCTTCGGTGGTGTAAAACTCGAAGGTTGTTGAGAGTATGTCATTACCAAATTCGATCCATGCGCGATTTTTAGCACGGGCAAAAGCATCGGTGGGATATAAAGAACCTTCGGTAATTTCATCAAGGTATTCACATATCACCATTGATTCAAAAAGAGGTTCATCATCTACAAGTAAAACAGGCACTTTTTCTAGCGGTGAAATATCATAAAACCAGGGTGGTGGCTCAGAGAGGTCAATATATTCTATATCGAATGAAATATTTTTTTCATTTAAAACAATCATGGCACGCTGAACATATGGACAGAGGGTAAAGCTAATTAATTTGAAGTTGGGTAAAGCCATTGTAACTCTCTTTAAAATTTAGTTAGTGATTATCCGTACAGCAAAAACTCATAGAAGCATAGACACTATGGTTTATGGTAGAGAGTTTAACATTACCGAAAGAAATTCTTAAAGTTTCTTTTTTTCATTTCAATAATCGCCATTAATTTGTTTGCATGTGTTTACACTACATAAGCATGAAGTTTGTAAAACAGCACAAATCATGAAATACAGCGCGATTAAAAATGTGCAATAATAGAGTTTATTAAAGACTGTGAATAATAAGGTTATTAGTTTTGGATTTTGAGTTAACAAGAACGGAAAATGATGAACGCTTATTGGCGCAAATTGAGGTAATAAGAACAGCTAAGAATATAGACGTTTTGATACCTTTTGCAAAAGCCTATTTAGGTATGTTTTATGTCATCGATGCAGAGATCGAAGATAAAGAAAAAATTAAGCTTTTAGCGAATGGTGAGCTAGCCGCTGCGGTGATTGAAGGCTTTATAGCTAGCTTAAAGAGTACAGAGATTGAATCTGTTGAAGCGATTGGTCATGCAAATGCCGAAAAAAAAGAATTTCATCAGGGGTATGTGATACTTGCTGGACTTGATTTAGTAGCAAAAGATTCTCTTAAAAATATAGCTGAAATAAATTTGTCTGTACTTGAATCAGCGGTCGGATTTTACTTAACGAATAAAACAAATCATCAAAATATTTGGTTTGACTATCTATCTGAACAACATAAAGATATTTTTTTAGGCGCATTGTTAAAGTATTGGCAAGCGCTATTAAAAAATGGCGGTTCATACCTTCCTTACCGGTATTTAATATTTTCTGAAGAGCCTGATATTAATGTAATTGAATTCACAATTTTAATGCTATTAAAAAATTGGCAACATTGTAAAGCGAAAGTTCTTTTTCAATTATTGAGTATCGCATTTCAGTACAGCGATAAAAATAAGTTATTAGACTTATGTGAAGAAAAGCTAGAGCAAGATGAATCCTTAACAGAAAAAACACGTTTATATTGGCTGGCGACAGCGTTTTTACTTTCTCCCGATAAACATTCTGCACGCCTTTCAAGTTACGTGAGTCGTGTAAAATTAAAAATTATGCCATTACTCGATTTTGTAATATCAGTATCTAACACGCAAAGTAAGGAGCAGTCAGCATTAAGCGATAAACTTATTACTCAATTATTAAGAATGATTGCACCTGTTTTTCCGCCACAACAGCACGTTTATGGCACCTTAGGTGGACTGGATATTAATTCTCGCAACGTTATGAAATTATTTTATCTGTTAGTTCTTTCTGATAATGAAGATGTAACAGATGCGATTAAATGGTTAAGGAAGGCACGTGTAATGAAAATTTATGCTGGCGTGATTGATGATTTGCTTGAAATACAAATCCGTAAAAAAAATGAACAGAATTATTCAGTGCCGGATTTTGATAGCTATATTGATAATTTAGCAAAGAACAATAACTTAGATGGAAGGACTACGAAGTTTGATTTGCGGTGAAGCTTAATAATGATGTGTTTGGTTTTTTTCGATATGCTGCTTGATGTTGTAACAACTGCGGTAATTTTCGATCATAGCCTTTAATTCAGACATCGTTATATCATCTGGATTATTAATATAATCAGCGACTTTTCTAATCATTTTCCATCTCCAAGTTTCTTGTACAGTATCTGCTTTGGTAAAGTATTCTAATTTCATAATGTATCCTTTTTTGTAGTTTATCAATGAACTAAATTTTATAGATAAGATAATGAGCAATGTTCACTAACAGGGTTGTTATAGCTTTTAACCTTGTGGTGAGTTAAGTACGTATCATTGAGATGTTGTACTAATTTTTTAATAACGCTCTTAACCTCTTTTTCTGAACCTGAACGAATACCAGTAATGGTGCTTAGTTCATTGCTAATAACATACGAATACCAGTCTTCAGTTGTTGTGCCTTCAGGAGGCTCAGATTTTGTAATGCTGCGTACTTTATATTTTGACATGCTTAAATCCAGTGCAAAGTTAGTTTTACACAATGTACCTAAGACATATTACAATTTTATGACATTCTTTTTGCACTTTCATGGCAAAGACTAGGCTATAATTGAACATTGTATTAACTTTATTCCCCTTCATTTTATCCTGAAATAACTTGGATTTAGACAAATAGAACGCTTTGGATCTCTATAATGGAATCAGCAAAAAATTTATTTTCCTATCGACAATTCTGGGCTAAACGTTTTGGCACCGCATCGGTTTTACCAATGTCAAAGTCTGAGATGGATGACTTGGGTTGGGATAGCTGCGATATTATTCTCGTCACCGGTGATGCTTATGTTGACCATCCCAGTTTTGGTATGGCGTTGATTGGTCGATTACTAGAAGCGCAAGGTTTCCGAGTCGGCATTATTTCTCAGCCGGACTGGAAAAGTGCCGATGCTTTTAAAATATTGGGTAAGCCAAATTTATTTTTTGGTGTTACTGCGGGCAATATGGATTCAATGATCAATCGCTATACTGCAGATAGGCGTATACGATCTGATGATGCTTATACAGCCGGTGCAGAAGGCGGCAAACGCCCTGATCATTCAGTGGTTGTTTATGCGCAGCGTTCACGTGAAGCATTTAATGATGTGCCTATTGTTATTGGTGGTATCGAAGCATCTCTCCGTCGTATCGCCCATTATGATTATTGGTCTGACAAAGTTAAGCGTTCTATTTTATTAGACTCGAAAGCAGATATGTTAGTTTATGGTAATGGTGAGCGACAAGTTGTTGAAATTGCACATCGCTTAGCAGCAAAAGAAAACATTAATGACATTACTGATGTACGTGGTACAGGTTATATACGGAAGGCATTACCAGAAGAGTGGAGTGAAATTGATTCAACGCATATAGATGAATTAGGAAAAGTTGAAAAACCTAAAAATCCTTATGATGAAAAAACACCTGACTATAGTGATGTTGAAGGCAATGAGAATGAAACCATTGTTAAGTTTGAAACCACTACAGAGCGAGCTAAAAAGAAACGTATAGAAAAACTCGATCGTTCTACTAGTTATATTCGTCTACCTTCATTTGAACAAGTGAATGATGATAAAGTTTATTATGCGCATACGTCACGTATTTTACATTTAGAAACTAATCCAGGTAATGCGCGCGCCTTAGTTCAACGCCATGGCAAACGCGATGTTTGGTTAAATCCACCACCTATTCCTTTAACTTCAAAAGAAATGGATCGTTTGTATGAGTTGCCTTATACACGTTTACCTCATACGACTTATGGTGATAATAAAATACCCGCCTATGAAATGATTCGTTTTTCTATAGCGATTCAACGTGGTTGCTTTGGTGGTTGTACTTTTTGTTCTATAACAGAGCATGAAGGCCGCATTATTCAAAACCGCTCAGAAGATTCTATTATTCAAGAAATTGAAACGATCCGCGATACGGTGCCAGGCTTTACAGGTATTATTTCAGACTTAGGTGGTCCTACCGCCAATATGTATCGACTTGCATGCAAGAGTCGAGAAATAGAATCAGCTTGTCGCAAACCTTCTTGTGTTTATCCAGGTATCTGTAAAAATCTCAATACTGATCATTCACCGTTAGTCTCTTTATATAAGCGTGCGCGCAAACTACCAGGCATTAAAAAAGTATTAATCGGTTCTGGTGTACGTTATGACTTGGCTGTTGAGTCACCTGAGTATGTAGAAGAACTTGTTGCTCATCATGTTGGTGGTTATTTAAAAATTGCGCCTGAGCATACGGAAGAAAATACTTTATCGAAAATGATGAAGCCGGGTATTGGTACGTATGATCGCTTTAAAGAAATGTTTGAAGCGGCAACGAAAAAAGCGGGTAAAGAACAATATTTAATTCCCTATTTTATTGCTGCACATCCTGGAACAACGGATGAAGACATGATGAACTTGGCAGTATGGTTAAAGAAAAACGGTTTCCGTGCAGATCAAGTTCAAACATTTTTACCTTCGCCAATGGCTACAGCAAGTGCAATGTATTACACAGGCAAAAATCCTTTAAAACGGGTGACACACAGTAGTGAAGACGTGGTCACAACTAAAAATTTAAAAGCGAGACGATTACATAAAGCCTTTTTACGTTATCACGATCCAAAAAATTGGCCGCTATTAAGACAAGCTTTAAAAGATTTAGGCCGAGAAGATCTTATTGGAAACGGTAAAAGACATTTAATACCCTCTTTTCAACCAAGGGGGACTTTTGACAACGCGACCGGCGATAAAAAAAATCGTTCCAAACCTTTTGTGACTAAACATACGGGTGAACATAAGTTAACTCGAAGCTCTGTTAACAAAAAAAAGAAACGTAAAAATATTCAAAGTTAATTACCTGTATTTTGTGAGCGTTTAAAGAAGTGAAAAACTGCAAATCTTAGGGTAAACACTCATTGAACATCCTTTGTTACAAGAAGGTAAACAATGTAAATTTTTCCTTATCTCAAAGACGACTTTTCAAAATTGGTATAAACTTTATTTTAAGTTGAATACAAACATGACAGGTATTAGTTTTGGCAGTGCAAGCAGTTGAACCACGACATA
>Ga0316204_10010873_pt1 | contig 11576 bp, 11 predicted proteins | sample 6monrhotite_MG_2_FD_205661 | JGI IMG/M metagenome (GOLD analysis project Ga0316204, IMG submission 205661) | Microbial mat bacterial communities from mineral coupon in-situ incubated in ocean water Damariscotta River, Maine, United States -... | ecosystem: Environmental > Aquatic > Marine >...
ACTCCACCCAGCGAGCCAGATCATCGCCATATTTTTCCGGCTTGCGTGTTGCCAGAACCAGTTCCAGCAGATAACTCTCCAAAGATTCAGCCATATGCAGACCTAGCAACTCATTTCGAGCTTTAAAAACCTGTTGTTGCGTCACCAGTGTTACTGCCGTTTTTTCATCAACCATTGCCTCACAACGATTGAGTGCCAGGATTTTTCGCTCTGCATCGGCATCCGGATAATCAATACGTACATGCATCAGAAAACGGTCCAACTGCGCTTCCGGTAACGGATACGTCCCCTCCTGCTCAATCGGGTTTTGCGTCGCCATCACCAGAAATAGTTTAGGCAGAGGGTAGGTCCTGGAACCCACGGTGATCTGTTGCTCAGCCATTGCTTCAAGCAGGGCCGACTGCACCTTGGCTGGCGCGCGATTAATTTCATCGGCCAATACCAGATTATGAAACAGTGGTCCGCGCTCAAATTTAAACGAGCCATCCTGTGGCCGGAAGATATCAGTACCTGTTAAATCAGCAGGCAGTAGATCAGGGGTAAACTGCACCCTGTGAAAATCTCCTTCGATAGCATCACTGAGAACTTTAATCGCCCGCGTTTTTGCCAGCCCCGGTGCGCCTTCCACCAGCAGATGGCCATTGGCCAACAGTGTGATGAGCAGACGATCTATCAACCTATCCTGCCCAATAATTTTCTCAGCCACATACGACTTGAGTTCCTGGAAACATTCGATATTTGACATGATATAGGTGCCCTTCTTCCATCTTTGACTCAGTTCGGCCCACTCAATATGGGCCAGCTCAAAAAAACAAAGCTATTGTGTAAATATTTTTGCGAATTTCAATGGCGGCGATATTGTGTGAAACTCTATTTCAGAGCAGATAAAGCATGCGTATCCAAAAAGAAGAGGACAGAAAGGGATCGCTATCCTGCCATATCACACACCCAGCCTTGTCCGATAATGCGCTCAACAGGCACGATGAGTTGCTGTTATGAGCTGTTATTTACCCCCCAGTAACTCCTCTCTGGCAAGCATCAACAGAACAACCGCCACGGGGATCAGCACACAGATATGTCCTGACTCAAATAGCCAACTCCAGCTAGACATGCCCTCAAAATGGGTATGTCCACTATGGCCCATCGCCATAGATGCAATCATCATTGCTGCAAAAATCCTTCAGCCATCCCTGTTCCTCTTCCGCTGATACTGCTTTTGATTCAGGCGGAAAAAAGCTGACCTTGTATCAAGTCAGCATGATGACAATCGAAATTCGATACTCGGAAGCTGAATTCACAGGTTCACCGCCACCGAGTGTTCCGATATTAAAAAAGATATTGCAATGTTGATACAGGTAAAGCGCTACCCGCACTGATGGTAAATATTGATGATACGCACAGTGGACAACAATCAATCGCCCTAAGTGCAAGTTCTTTAGCATCAACAATAGCTGATGTATGAATAAGAGGTTCGCCTTTGATGGCTACACTTCAAAGTTCAAGGCTTCAAATCTTCTGCATCAGGATCAGGGTAGAGTCGCAACTCTTCCCCTGCTTTTCGCGTTTTCTATGCGGAAAGCATTGGTCCATAGGAAGTTCGTTGCTATTTCATTTGATCAAACTGCTGGATTGCTTGTTACCCGGAAGTACAGGGCGTTAACCCATGAACCAGCCCACTCCACAATGGACTCATACTGCATCCCCTTGAATGAAGGGAGGGTTATTTCTTGCTCTTTAACAACACGCTTCTCATCAGCACAAAAAGAACCACAACTGCCGGAACAGACCAGCCGATGTGATCAACTTCGAGAAGCCAATGCCAGATCGATGAGCTTTCGATTTGGCCATGACCACTGTGAGCGAAAGCCATGGATGGCGCGAATATTGCGATGAAGGCGGTTAACGATTTAAACATTGGCATCTTCCTCTTCTAGTTTCTTTTTCTTCATTCTAGCCAGAAAAAGACCTACTTCATAGAGCAGCAGCATTGGAATACCGAGCAGCACCTGCGAAATAAGATCTGGTGGCGTAAGAATGGCGGCAAAAACAAACACCCAGACAACCACATAACGACGTTTATCAGCCAGCGACTCAACATCGGTAATACCAAAGCGAATCAGCAGCATGATGACAATCGGGATCTGAAAGCTCATGCCAAAAGCGAACAACAGCTTGAGCACCAGCGAGAGATACTCTTTTACTGCCGGCATGGCCTGAATCGTGTCGGTGGCAAAACTCAGGAAGAACTCAAAGATAAGTGGAAACACAATGTAAAAAGCAAATGCGCCACCGGCCAGCAGTAGCCCCAGACTACCGAAGAAATAGGCAACAAAAGCCTGACGCTCATGGTTGTAGAGTCCGGGTGCAACAAAAGCCCAGAACTGGTAAAGCGTTACAGGTGCAGTAATAAAAAGACTTAAAACCAGAGCGATTTTCAGATAGGTGAAAAACACATCGGGAGCATTGAGAAACACCAGCGGCGTTTCCGGTGGCAGTGCAGACCTTAACGGCTGGGATACAAATTCGAATACAGGTTCAGAAAAGTTCATCAGCACCATGACGCCGATAAGATAAACGATGACTGCAATCGTGCCACGCCTGCGCAACTCGGCCAGATGTGCCAACACACTCACACCAAAAGAGGCCTCTTCCCTATCGACAGGTTCAGCCGGTCTGGTCGAACTCACTTATCACCCGGCTCTTTTTGAACAGATTCCTGAGCACTATCAGTAGTATCAGGCAGCGTTTGGCCATGCTGTTTCATAATCTCTTTGTTCCAGTCGGTGATGTCGGTCTGATCCAGAGCATCCTTAACCTCGGCAACGGTGCTGTTTATCCGGGTCTCTTCATCAATCTGATGACGTACATCATTGATCCAGCCACGTCCTTTTTTTACCAAACGGCCCACCTGACCGAACAATTCAGGCATGCGCTCAGGCCCCAGCACCAGAAAGGCAATAGCGCCAATCAGCAACAGTTCCAGAAAACCAATATCAGGCATGATGAGTTATCGAAGCGAAACAGTTACTTTTTTTCGGCAGAGTCGTCAGCTACGGGTTCGTTCTTTTTGTCATCATCGGAAATATTCGTGCGAAAACTCTTGATGCCTTTGGCAAGCCCCGCTCCCACCATAGGCAGACGTTTGGCACCAAACAGCACCACAACTATGATCAGGATTAATATCAGCTCAGTCGTTCCCAGTCCAAACATTGAAACACTCCCACTATAATCAGAGCGGAGATTACGCGATTTGAAATTCCCGGCAAGCCCTGCCCCAATCCTCAACAGATAAATAGATGGGTAGTGTGTAACAGATACAGAGCTAACCATGCCGCATACAGGTATCTGCTTTCAGGGTTGCTATTTTCAAACAATACATGTCACTATCCCCATCAGCAGCCTAAGGAGTACTCATGCCTCACGTACACCACACTCTGAAACAGGATCTCACCAGAACCATCCTACTCTGGGGTTCCTCTTTTTTTGCACTGCTTGCCATTCTTTTCCTGATATCGTTCCAGACACTTGAGGGTCATATCCTCGAACTTATGGCTGACCGGCGCCTCAGCTACCAGGCTGTAGAGTTCGACAAACATTTAAAAGATCGTGATATACAAACCATCATTGAAGAGTCTGAGGTACTGGTACAGGACAACATGTTCGCAGCCATCCTGCTCACAGATGGGAAAGGCAGGACTCTTAGCAGCTCTATAGGATCAAACCTTGAAAGCCTGTCCGGTATAAAAGGCCCGCTATCGGCTATTGCTGCCCGTGAAATATCCCTGAGTGAAAGCTCCCTGCATCTATTTATCAGGCCGCTCACCAACCAGAAGAATAACATCTTTCTGGTTATGGATGGTCGCCCTATTGAAAGTGCCATGATAAAAGCAACAGTCCTGATGACATTACTGCTGGCCATTCTACTCCTGCTCTCGATCAAAGCCCTGCACTATTCACTGAGGAGACAGCTCGTTGAGCCGGTTGAACACCTGCGTAAAGCTATCGAGAACAGCAGCATTGATGAATCCACACTCCATAGGCTTGAAGAGGCACTTCCTGATGAGGCATCTGAAATACTCAAAGTCTTTGAAGAGTTGAAATATTCCAGTGATGAGATGAAAACCCATATCATGGGAATGATGGAAACATTGCCTGCCTGCTTCTGGTGGTCACATGATGGCAAGAGCTATACCGGCGTGTCCGGCAAAGCCAGTTCAGTGCTGAACCGATCACCCGATGATATGCAGGGCGCGATACTATGGGATTGGACTGCAAGTCCGCCTCAGATCTCCAGCAATCATCTGCAGCTACAGCAGGCCATCAAACGGCAGGATGACAAACTTGATTATGCTTATCAGATTCAAACAGATGACACTCCATTCTGGTATGGAGAGTCTATTGCCATCTGTTATCATAAGGATGGCACGCTTGATACCGTCTATGGCATCATCAATGACATCAGTGCCCGCAAGCTCAGGCAACATGAGCAGGCCGAACGACTGGAGATGACGAACCGCATGGAAGCCACGGCCACACTGGTGGCCGGCATTGCCCATGAGTTCAACAATGCACTGGCTGGCATGAACGGCAATCTGTTTCTGATCAAACAGGGCACTGATAATGAAAAAAAACTGAATCACATCAATCGCATCGAACAACTGATCCAGCGATCTGCCACCATGATCGACCATATGCTTATCTTCGCATGCAAAAGCACACGCAGACCCGGCCCCGTCAAACTGATTGAATTCCTGAACAGTTTTCAAACCTCCATCCTGCCGGAGCTTCAGGACAGGACACAGTGCGATCTTTCATTTGCCCAGGCCTGTCTGTCTTGTCCACCGGTAGTGCTTGCCGATCAAAAACGCCTGCATGAAGTGCTGCTACAGCTGTTCAGAAATGCTGAATTTGCCACCAAAGATGCCCCCCTTCCCCGGATCAGTATCAGCGTAGACTGCTTTCATGCCGAAGAGACACTCTTACGCAGCCATCCTCATCTTACATCCAGAGAGATCGTCCATATCCAGATACGGGACAATGGATGCGGCATCCCGGAAACGATACAGGAGCGCATATTTGAGCCCTTCTTTACGACCCGCGAAGTCGGTAATGGCACAGGCCTGGGTCTATCCATGGTCTACGGTTATCTCAACCAGATCGGAGGCGCAATTGATGTTGATAGCAGTGTTGGCACTGGCAGTACATTCCATATCTACCTGCCAAGAAGTGTAATCGAACTCAAGCCTGAGAAAAAAGAGCATCTGCTACAGGGCCATGGTGAAACAATACTGGCAGTGGATGATGATCAGATGTTCCTGGATGCATCACATGAAGTGCTCGAACGCATGGGGTATAAAGTCATAGTTGCGAACAATGGTAGACAGGCCACTGAGCTATATGAACAACACAAGGCTGATATTCAGCTGATACTTATGGATATTCTGATGCCCGGGCTCACCGGTATACAGACATCCCGTTTCATCCGAAGAATTACTCCCGATATCCCCATCATCTTCCTCACCGCCTATGACCGCACACAACCAATGGAGGCAGAGGTTTATCAAAAAAATGCCCAACTTCTAAATAAACCCTTCAGCATCCCTGCACTCTCTCAAGCGATTCATCAAGAGATGCAACCCATGCCTGAGAACAGATAATGGCAGATACCTCAGGGTAAAGAGTGATGCAAACGATGAAGCATTCAGCTTTGGCAGAGCACTTGCTGCCAGCGGCCATGAACAGGAGTGCAATCAAGTTGAATATCTGGAGAGACCATGCGGGCTGATGCAGCGCAGCTAAACGCCATCTCCATGCCCAAGGGAACTGCCCAGGTCCTGCAGGTTCTAAGCGGCCAGACTTCAAAACTGACAACCGGTGATATCATGAACGCACTGGTTCAAAAAACGGAAGAGGCAGGCTGTTTCAAGGTAATCCTGAAAGGAGAGACCTTCATCGTCAAAGGCTTGCCTGCCCCACTGGCTGGCAAAGAAACCACTTTTATTGCGCAGCAGATAAAAGGCGACAATGGTATCAAGCTGGCATGGCTGGGAACAACCGTTCACAAGGGTGATACCACTCCTGAGGGAAAATCGGCAAAACCCTTGATACAGCAGGGTGAGCAGAAGCCACAACAAAGCAGCCTGCTCTCTGCACTTCCAGCCGGCACCAGGCTCGACAAAGCCATCTCAGCTCGTATTGATACGATACAAGCAGGCCGGATGACGATGACGATGCTTCAGGGCGATGGTAAACAGGCTCAGCACACGGCTGAGACGAAACAACAGATTATCACAACCGCCACCATGGGGCTCAAAACAGGCCAACAGGTTTCTATCAATATTACAGGGCAAATGGTCTCCGGGAAAACCATAGTGGAGATCACACCCGGCAAACAGATTACAACTCCCGACAGCAAGCTGAACATGAAAGCGGGCGATTCGACTCTGGCGCTGGTTCAGAAGCGTTTAGACAATGGTAATATTCAGATCAATATCAAGGGGATCAGCATAGAAACCCCGGCACCGCCTGCGATTAAGGCCGGCGATGCCCTGGAGATCAAACTGATTAAAGTGCCGGGTGAATTCCAGGTTATTCAGGTTCATAGAGATGTTTCGCAAAAAGCGCTCTCACTGGTACGCCAGAACCTGGTCTCCAGCAACACGCCGATTGCCCAGAACCTGAGTATCATCCGCAACGCAGTGCCAAACATCGTCAATGCCGAACTCCCTCCTCTCAAAGGGCTGCCGCAGCTGGAGACATTACTGAAAACCACAGAGAGCAGCCGTGATTATCCTATTAACGGGGAACGGCTTGCACAGCTTATACGTGACTCAGGCAGTAGCCTTGAAAGCAAGCTACAGGCAGTGATGAACAAGGATGGCCAACCACAAACCCTTAAACAGGACCTGAAGGCGATCATGCTGCAACTCTCCGGTGAACAAAACGTGCCAAAATTCCAGAACACAGAGGCTCTGCGTCAGATCACCGAGCTGGCCCAGCAAAGCAGCAACCGCATTGAACTGGGTCAGGCACTCAATGTGTTGGCCAATGTACAGGGGGAGCCGATGCGCCTTGAGTTCCCGATGCTGGTTGGCCAACAGATCATTAATGTTCAAATGGCCATACAACAGAACGAATCCCATACCAGTCAGGAGAGCTCTTCAGACTCCGACAGCCACTCATTCAGTGTGCTCTTTGCAATGGAGTTAAGCGGGCTCGGAGCCTTGCGTGTGGATGCCAACATCTCCGATAACAATGTGCATGCACGTATCTACAGTGAACATAGCGACAGCAGCCGTTTTATTCAGGAGCATATAGGAAGGCTGGAAGAGAGGCTGCAAAGCCTGGGCTTTGAGAATGTCTATCTGATGAGCACATCAGCTAAACCTGCACCGGATAAGCAACAGGATTTCAACGAGTTAACCAGCATGCGGCCCACATCTTTCAACCTGCTGGATCTGCTGGTATGAAAAAACCGCAGGCCATCGCTCTGAAATGGGATCCCTATCTCAACAAAGCCCCCAAACTTGCGGCCAAGGGCCAGGGTATACTGGCTGATGAGATTATCCGGGTAGCTCGTGAGAACGATATCCCGATCCGCGAAGACCATGATCTGGTGCAGGTTTTTTCACTGATGGATATTGGTGACTCTATACCGCCGGAAGTGCATACCGCCATTGCAGAAATCCTCGCTTTTATCTACTGGAGCAACCAGCAGTACACCGAGATTTTCGACAAACCTACAGGATAGTAGGTTTGAACGAGTTTCAGCTCGCCCGCAGGGTGAGGGCCAGGATGGCCCGAATCACAAACCTACAGGATAGTAGGTTTGAACGAGTTTCAGCTCGCCCGCAGGGTGAGGGCCAGGATGGCCCGAATCACAATACACTACCGGAAAAGGCTACAGTCCTAGGCCTGTGCTGCAGCAATCCTGCGCAAGGTCGGTACTTCCAACCCTGCCTCATCAGCAATGGCCAGTGCTCGCTCAAGCCTTGCAGGAGCCGAGCGCCCCATACAGCCATGCTCTGGATCACCATCGAATGCTTTCAACATGCCTTCAATCAGAGCCATACGATCCACGCTTTCTCCTGTCAGGTACTCCTGAAGATCAAGCACGTCACCGGCCACATCACAGGCCAACTCGTTATGGCTGGCCCACAGTTCAGACACATTACCACCAGTCTCAAGGCCTGCGATGTTGGTAGTCAGGATATAGAGGTTTTTCAGCACCAGCTCGAACAGCAGTGCTGCTTCGTTCTCTACGACAGCTACGGGAATATCCAGTGAACCCAATGCCTCTTTGAGCAGATCGGCGTACTGACCATAGACGGGAGAGGTAATCACCACCTTGGAGTCCATGCCCTTCTTCTTCTCAAACCAGACCGAGATCACTGTAGGGTTGCCCAGGCCATGCGCTTGCCAGTCACGTGGCAGCAGTTCATTCTGCAGCAGTACCAGTTTATCAGACCAGCTGTCGGGGATAACTGCCAGCGTGGCCTGTAAATCCTTTTCAGCCACAGCAACCACAACCATTTCAGGCTCTGCTACATCTGTAGCAACCAGACCCATATCCATATCGCGTATCACAGGTACTACCGGATAACCCAGACGCATAAATCCGCGTGCAAATACCGAACCGATTTCACCAATACCAATTACTACTACAGGTTTATCCATCACTCTCTCCAGGCATTTCCATTACGATATATCTCTATCCGTTTTTTAAAACCATTCACTCTTTCATTATCACTATTCATTTCCAACACTACGTTTAACGCTCTCTGCTGGGCACTAACAGCATCCTCAAAGCGGCCTGTCTCTGCATATGCCGCAGCCAGCGTATCCAGAGATGTAGCCTTCTCATCTTTGTTCAGATTCTGATCTTCCAAGCCTTCCAAAAGCTGAATTGCTTCTTTTCCATTGCGAATCTCATCATTTGAATTTGTTGAAAGTAGCCACGCAAGATTGTTTCTTGCTAACCAGACTCCTTGTGAGGCTGCTTGCCGATACCAGCGCATTGCCCGGGGAATATCTTCATCAACACCAAGACCGTGGGTATATAATCGTCCTGCCTGATACTGAGCAAACTTATTACCAAGTTTGGCTGATAACAGGTACCACTTGGCAGCCTTCTTCATATCAACCTGGTCCTCTTCATACCCAAATTGATAAAGATTACCTAGTGCATATTGAGACCAATCATCAGCGCGGTCAGCGCCTTTTTTGTACCAAGAAAAGGCCACTTTTAAATCTTTATCAACCCCTTGACCATCCTCATACATTAAACCAATAAAGTAAGCAGCCATAGGGTCTGATGCCTTATATGCAGACTCAAGCCAACGTAATCCTACTGCGAAATTACTCTGTGTGCCCTCACCCCGCATATTCATCAGGCCAACTATTCTCATCGCCTCTGGATTCGACTTCTCAGCACTTTTCAGAATCCACTTGAGTGCTTCAGATTTGTCCTTTTTGACCTCATTCCCATAATAATAGCGCTTCCCCAACTTTAACTGAGCCTGAGCATCGCCCATATCTGCTTTCGTTTTCACCTTAGGCAATGAGTTTGCAGAAGAAAATTCATCGAAGAAGCCCATCAGATTCAACGTGACAGCAGAAGTCATCACAATCAGTACAAAGAGGGAAAAGTACTTGATTCTCACCAAAATATCAGACCAGCTTCTTGTATTTCATACGATGCGGCTGGGTCGCATCTTCACCCAGGCGACGTTTCTTGTCGGCTTCATACTCTTCAAAGTTGCCTTCAAACCACTCCACATGCCCTTCCCCTTCAAAGGCCAGCATATGGGTAGCAACGCGATCAAGGAACCAGCGGTCATGTGAAATCACAATCGCACATCCGGCAAAATCGAGCAGCGCCTCTTCCAGCGCGCGCAGCGTTTCAACATCAAGATCATTGGTCGGCTCATCGAGCATCAATACATTGCCGCCCTCTTTCAGCATCTTCGCCAGATGCACACGATTACGTTCGCCACCTGAGAGCTGGCCGATCTTCTTCTGCTGATCGCCGCCCTTGAAATTGAAGCGACCGCAATAGGCACGGCTCGGCACTTCGACCTTACCCAGATACATTAAATCTGTACCGCCGGAAATCTCTTCCCAGACCGTCTTGTTATCATCGAGCGAATCACGCGACTGATCAACATAGGAGGCCTTCACTGTTTCGCCTACGATCAATGCACCGGAATCAGGTTTCTCCTGACCTGTCAGCATGCGGAACAGCGTTGTTTTACCAGCACCATTGGCACCGATAATGCCGACGATACCGCCGCGTGGAAGATCAAAATTCAGGTTTTCAACCAGTACCCGGTCACCAAAGCCTTTACCAACATTTTCAGCCTTGAACACGATATCACCCAGTCGTTCGCCCGACGGGATAAAGATCTGCTTGGTCGCATTACGTTCCTGCATTTCACGACTGGAGAGATCATCAAAAGCCTTCAGACGCGCTTTGGACTTGGCATGGCGCCCCTTGGTTCCGGCACGTACCCATTCAAGCTCCTGCTTCATCGCCTTCTGACGCGAGCTCTCCTGTTTCTCTTCTACAGACAACCGCTTCTCTTTCTGCTCCAGCCATCCGGAATAGTTGCCCTCAAACGGAATACCGCGACCACGATCAAGCTCCAGTATCCAGCCCGCCACATTATCGAGGAAATAACGGTCATGGGTAACAGCTACGACGGTTCCCGGATAATCGTGCAGGAAACGCTCCAGCCATGCCACGGACTCGGCATCAAGGTGGTTGGTCGGTTCATCCAACAGCAACATATCAGGATTCGAAAGCAGCAGGCGGCAGAGTGCGACACGGCGTCTTTCACCACCGGATAGTTTAGTCACATCCGCATCCCATTCAGGAAGGCGCAAAGCATCGGCTGCAACATCAAGCTTACGATCAAGGTTGTGGCCGTCACCGGACTCAATAAAGGCTTCCAGCTCCGCCTGTTTGGCTGCAATCGCATCAAAATCAGCATCGGGTTCAGCATATGCGGCATAGACTGCATCAAGCTCGGCCAGTGCATCCTTCATCGGCTGCACGGCCTCTTCCACATTACCGCGCACATCTTTGGCTGGATCAAGCTCGGGTTCCTGAGAGAGGTAACCGATACGAATACCCGGGGCGGGACGCGCCTCACCGAGAATCTCGGTATCAATACCTGCCATAATACGCAGCAATGTTGATTTACCTGAACCGTTCAGCCCCAGCACACCGATTTTGGCACCGGGCAGGAATGAGAGGTAGATATCTTTGAGTATCTCTTTTTTGTTGGCAACAACCTTGCCAACACCTTCCATAGAATAGATATACTGATAATCGGCCATGAGCCACCTCTGGGAAAAAATGTCGACGAAGCATAACAGTTGTTTGCCCTACTGAAAGCAGCAGCCAATATCAGATATTTTTTGAAGTTAAATGGGATTATAGCGAATCAATGCTGCATGATTTCATTGATTACAGTTTCAACATTCAAGACCCGCCCCCGTTTTCCTATCAGGTAAGCCATCCAGGTCGACAATATAGTGCACTGGCTTTTCATGGATCATGAATCTCTCACTAT
>Ga0316204_10010874_pt1 | contig 11575 bp, 13 predicted proteins | sample 6monrhotite_MG_2_FD_205661 | JGI IMG/M metagenome (GOLD analysis project Ga0316204, IMG submission 205661) | Microbial mat bacterial communities from mineral coupon in-situ incubated in ocean water Damariscotta River, Maine, United States -... | ecosystem: Environmental > Aquatic > Marine >...
ATATCCGCCAACAGGCTAAGGCCACGATATGATTGTTGAATAGTGTGCATGGGTCGGCTCCGTTCTGTGCTTACGCAAGGTATAGCGAGGCAATGCGGCACGATTTTGACCAATTGTGGCAATTTCGTGGCAATGTGCGTGGGCAAGTTTTTAGGCCAATGTCCGATCATCGCCAGGATGCGTAGATCATGGTGAGTGTCCGCTGTGCGGGACAAACCGGCCTTGTGCGGTTGCGGCTATTGCTGACGCAGCATTTCCTCACACGTGTAGCGGCACGCATTTTGCAGCGCAGCGGATATCACCGAAGCGGCCATTCGGAAAGGGTAGTAGTCGATCTCAAATCAACCTTTCCAAATGTGTTGGCCAGACGTGTATTAGGCAAAACAGTTAGCTGCTCGTTTTCTCGTCATAGTCCTCACGCGCGCTATCAATCTTAGCCAGGTTTTCTAACGCCCAATACCCCAATGCACTGACTGGTTCGCGAAACGACTGCCCCATTTCAGTGAGGTTGTATTCCACTTTTGGCGGGATCGTTGGGTGATAGGTCCGATTTACAAGTCCGTCGCGCTCCAGCTCCTTTAACGTCAGGCTGAGCATCCTTTGCGAAATGCCAAGGTTGCGTTTGAGTTCATTGAAACGCAGCGTCCCGTATTGAGCGAGCGAGATCACAACAAGCACGCTCCAGCGGTCACCTACGCGCGACAGAACCTCGTTTATACGGCGGCAATCAGGACAGCGGTCGTCATCTAACATGGTGGTTCCCATTTTGTGACTGAGGTTCAAAGGTGTGCCTTCTTGCAGCACGATACAGTGTCGATTAGATCGTCAGTTACAAATGTATACTGCCCCGCAGGGGTGCTGACAATAGGATGAGACAGATGACAGGCAAACCACTCAACGACCATTTGAACTGGCGCTATGCTACCAAGAAGATGGACCCGTCAAAGGCCGTCCCGAAGGAAAAGGTTGATGCGATCATCGAGGCAATCCGTATGTCCCCGACCTCCAGCGGTACCCAGCCATTTGAAGTGTTCGTTGTAACCAATCCCAACGTTCGCAGCAAAATTGCGGAAGCCGCAGGTGGACAGGCACAGATCACTGACGGTTCACATACGTTGGTTTTCGCGGCGTGGGACAATTACACGGATGAGCGCATCGACGAAGTTGTTGATCTGAACGTTGAGGCCCGTGGCGATCTGCCAATGTTGCACGCCTATTACGACAACCTGAAGTCCAACTACGTTCCTCGTGACGCAGATGTGAATTACGCACACGCAGCCCGACAAGCTTATATCGCTCTGGGAATCGCCCTCGTCGCCGCGGCCGAGCAAGAGGTAGACAGCACCCCGATGGAGGGCTTTAGCCCTGAGGCTGTGGATGAAATTCTTGGGTTGAAAGAGCGCGGGTTGCGGTCTGTCGTGTTGCTGCCTTTGGGCTACCGCGACGAGGCAAACGATTGGTTGCTGCCAATGGGCAAAGTGCGCAAATCTCGCGACACAATCGTCACGGAAGTAAACTAACATGGGTATTCTTCGCAAACTGCTCCGCGCCCAACCTCAGCCGACCGCAGACGGCGCGTTCAGCCCATCACCTCTGGCGATCAAGTTGGGCACTTCATCCAGGACCGATTACGACGGTGGTGCCTACACGAAGCGCTATGAGGGCACCAAGAACCGCGTGCTGATGGTCTGCACCGAAGAACGTAATATGACGATGGCCAATGGCAAGAAATTCTCGACCGGGAACCACCCTGTCGAGATGGGGTTGCCAATGCTGCATCTGATGAATGCAGGGTTCGAGATCGACGTGGTCACGCCAACAGGCGCGCCGGTTGCGATCGAAGAATGGGCGATGCCCGCAGACGATGCGGACATTCAAAAACCATTCCGTGACTTCGCGGCCGCGTTTCAGAACCCCGGCAGCCTTGCCGATTTCGCCGCAAACTCCATGACCGACGACACACCTTATGCAGCCGTCTTCATTCCCGGTGGCCATGGCGCGATGCTGGGATTGCCTGACAATGCCGACCTCAGGAAAGCCCTTCACTGGGCGCATAATACGGGCCTTCATACCCTCGCGCTGTGTCACGGTCCTGCTGCGTTGTTGGCGGCAAAGAATGCCGCTGGTTTCTTGTATGACGGCTATAAGATTGCTGTGTTCCCGGACGCGGTGGACAAGCAAACGCCAATGATCGGTTACTTGCCCGGTCCAATGCCATGGTGGGTTTGCGAAAAACTGACAGCGCTTGGCGTGGAGCCCATCAACAAAAAGGCTGACAAGTCAGTCCACGTCGACCGCCGCCTTGTGACAGGCGCAAGCCCACAAGCTGCAAATGATTTCGGAAGACTGGCGGCAACGACTTTGCTGAAGCGCACTGAAGCCAACACTTAGGTCGACCCAGCACTTATGTATAGAAAATGGCGCACATCATGGTTGAGGTGGAAACACGCTCCTCAGGGATATTTCCTCGGATGTGATGTGTGCTTGGTGCATTATCGCTTATACATCCTCGCCTATCTGAATTGAAAAAGCCGCTCTAAGAGAGCCGGCTTTTCAAGAGGTCACCAGACTTAAGCAGGATGGGGTGGCCTACCATCGAGAATGCGGTGTTTATCTGCTTCAGCGCGCGCAGCGTTTCTTGATGGATGTTGCTTGTCTCGATACTCTCGGTCAGCCCCTCGCGTAGGCGGCCGATATGGTTGCGTTGAAGTTTTTGTTCGACTTTTCGCACTTTCTCCTTGGCTGCTACCAATTCGCGAGCTTCTGCAGGGTTCTGGTTCATCATCACATTGAGAGCGAGTTGCACATTACTTTGAACCCGGTCCGTAAAATCACGGATTTCTTCGCGGCCTTGGGCCGAGAATTGCACGCTTTGCAAATCTAGGCGCTTGGCGAGCTCCAACATGATCCGCGCGATGCCATCAGATGCCGAATCGAGACTGGAAGATATCGAGGCAAGTTCCATGGACCGGCTGCTCAAATCTTTTTCCATCCCCATTTGACCCAAGCGGGCAAGATACAGTTTGATATCCAGATGTGTCTGCTTGATGGCTTTGTCCTGATCGGTGATCAAGCTGGCGGTGGCGGCATTCCACTGGTCATAAAGGGGTTCGACCGTGGTCAGCATACGTTCAATTTTCTGACCCATCCCCAGCAGCTCGCGGGCCGCACAGTCAATGGCGCGTTGAGGCCGATCCAGCAGGTTCGGATCTAGCGCGCTGGTTACATGCAGAACACCATTCGAGCCGGTTTTTTCGGCCATAATACGGGACAACAAAACTGTAATCGGCCTCACAAACGGAAGCGCTACGAACGCCAAAGCGACGTTAAATGCAAGGTGCAGATTGATAGCTTGTCGAGCGGGGGTCGCGCCAAGTTGGGTCAACAGATCTGGTATTGCCGCAATCATGAAGACCGTTAGCACGGCACCGCCACCCCTAAGGATCAGATTGGCCATGACCATTCGCCGCGACGCGAGTGGAGCGGAATAGGTCAAAACAAAAGCGATGAGACCCCCGCCCAAATTGGCCCCAAGGATCATTGCGGCTGCGGCAGGAATTGGAAGGATGGACTGTCCAGTCAGTGTGACGAACAGCAACACTGCAGCAACGCTTGAATGGACACCCCATGCAAACACAGCTCCAATGACAAAGGCGGTAAAAAGGTCGCGACCCAAGTAGGACATGACGGCCTGTGTTCCGGGGTTGGAGATCATCGGTTCGGTTGCACCGCGGATCATGTCCAATGATACAAAAATCAGCGCAAGCCCGATCATGATACGGCCAATCTGCCGCGTGTTACTACCTTCCCCGCGCAGGAACACTGTGACTCCGATCAGCAGCAGTATTGGGATCAGAAGGGGTTGGCGGACCATCAAGAGCTGCGTCACGATGGCGGACCCCACATCGGCCCCCAACAAAATCGCCAGCCCTGTCGCTGCTCCCAGCCCGCCCTTTGAGACAAAATTAGACACAAGGACAGCAACCGCAGTTGCGCTTTGCAAAAGTACCGCCGCACCCATGCCAGTACCCGCAGCCAGTAACCGGCTCTTGGCGGAATGGCGTAACCAGATGCGCATAGGTGCAGCGAACCCGCGCTCCACCCCCGTACGCACCAGGCGCACGGCCCAAATCAACAGGGCCGCAGCGCCTGCGATTTGAATAATAATCTGAATCGCGTGTGGTTCACTCACGGGTTTTGCTTTCTGTCAGATGTGACGATCAGAACGGAAAGGGTCCTGATCCTGCCATCGGCCCGATCCGGATCGATTGAAACCCTGCATCCCAGCGGTGCAGCAGGCAGCCATCTTCTTGGGTCATGAACCCAACCGGTGCATTCGACCTGCGATCATAGGCAAACGTGCTGTTGGTTGATGGTGCCGAGATGGCAATGTGGCCAGCAACGTCACTGACCATCATATTGTGGATGTGGCCGCAGACGATACGTATCGCACCGCGGTATTCCGCCAAAACACTGTGCAAAGCTTGTGCGTTGGTAAGCCCGATATCATCCATAAATTTAATGCCGCATAGAAAAGGTGGATGATGCAACGCCAATAGAATGGGTGCGCCATCCACTCTCGACAGCGCCTTTTGCAAGAATGACAGGCTGTCCGAGGATAGCGCACCCTGCTTTTGCCCCTCTACCAAAGTATCAAGGCCGATGAGGTCGATCGCCCCGATACGGCGTGTCCAATTCAGCGGACCACTTTTGGGCAGTGCGTTTGAAAATGCGGCACGCATGGGTTCTCGGGAGTCGTGGTTTCCCGGAATGACATAGGTTGGCAGGTTCAAAGCTGAAATAAGCGTTTTGAACTGCACGTAGCTTTCGGCACTGCCGTCATCGCTTAGGTCGCCACTCACCAATACTGCATCAATCGGCCCGATTTGGTCGCGGATGCTATTGATCCGGACGACCAGTCCCTCCAAAGCGTCGCTTGTGTCGAGCCGCCCTGACACCAACGCGCCCTTCGGCACGATATGCGTGTCGGAGATTTGTAGGATTGTTGTCATTTGATACCTGCGCGCAGGAAGGCTTGAACGAACTGGCGTTGGAAGATCAGGAAAGCAATCAACAACGGCGCGACTGACATCAGTGTAGCGGCCGAAATGACGCTGATATCAACACCGTTTTCGGGCGCACCAAAGATCGACAAACCTACGGTTAAAGGCCGCGTTTCCGGAGAGTTGGTAACGATCAGAGGCCACAGGAAATTGTTCCAATGGGTTGAGACTGAGACCAGCGCGTAGGCCAGATATGTTGGTTTTGCCAATGGCACGTAAACTCGCCACAAGATGCCAAGCAACCCGCAGCCTTCGATACGCGCGGCCTCGTGCAATTCAATCGGGACGCCTTTGAAGGCTTGACGCATCAAGAAAATCCCGAACGCACTGGCCATATAGGGCATGCCGACGCCTAGGATCGTATCGAATAGCCCAAGCCGCGAAATCATTGCATAGTTTTCGACGATCAATACTTCGGGCAGGATGAATAACTGCATCAGCACCAGAATGAACACGTAGTCTTTGCCGGGGAACTGCAACTGCGCGAAGGCGAAGCCCGCCAGTGTGGTCAGAAAAAACTGGCCGATCAGGATCACAGTCACCAACATGAAGGTGTTGATGAAATACTTCAGCCACGGCGCGCCATCCCAAGCGACGCGAAAGTTATCCAAGGTCCAAGGTGAGAACAGGTTCAGATTGACCGCATCCGAAGTGGAGTGCGTCGCGGCCCAGAAGGCGAACAGCAACGGCGCAATCCAGATAATCGCCAAAAGGATCGCGCCGAAACTGTCCATGAATTTGGTCAGGCTCTTCATTGGTAATGCGTCCTTTTGTCGAGGTAGAGGAATTGCACGGCCGCCACGATCCCCAGCACCGCAATTACCATCATCGTCATGGCTGCCGCACTTGGGGCGTCAAAGAAAGCGAATGCCATCTCGTAGATGTAATAGAGGATGAGTTTGGAGGCATCCGACGGCCCCCCTTTGGTCAGGATGAACAGGTGATCAATCAGCTTGACCGAATTGATCATGGCGTTCACAGCAATGAACAGCGTCGTCGGCATCAACAGCGGCAAGACGATGCGGCGCGTGTAGGTCCATCGGCTGGTGCCTTCGATATCAGCGGCTTCTTTGAGGTCTTCGGGGATCGTCTGCAGCGCGGCGAGGTAAAAGATCATAAAGAACCCTGCCTCTTTCCAGATTGTCACGATGATAATCGCCCAAAGCGCCGTCTCCGGCTGGCCGAGCCAGTTGACGGACGGCAGGCCAAACAGGCTACCGATCTGATCCAACACTCCAAGTCCGGGTGTGTAAAAGAACAGCCACAGGTTCGCAGCTGCGATCATTGGCAGAACGGTCGGTGTGAAATATGCAGTCCGTACAAAGCCACGGGCGCGGATCTTCCCATTTGCCCAAAGCGCCATTGAGAGTGCGATGAAAATCGACACAGGGATTGTGACACCCGCATAAAGCAGGTTGTTCTTGACCACGATCCAAAATGTCGGGTCAGCAAATAGCTCGGCGTAGTTTTCAGTGCCCACAAATTCGGTTGGTTTGCGGCGGGTACCGCGGGAAAACAGGCTCGACCACAGCGTCGCGACAGACGGATAGAACGCAAACAGCGTCAGCAGAACAGCGGCGGGCGACAGCAAAAGCCAGCCATAAATGGCCTGTCTGCGGCGTTCAAGATTGGCGTGGGCTGACATGGCGCGTCTCCGCTGCGTGAAAAAAGATGGGCCGGCACAAAAAGCGCGCCGGCCCTAAGGGTTTCGTTATTGGTAGTCTTTGAGCAGACGTACAGCGGCGGCTTGTGCCTCGGCCAGCGCTTCAGCTGGTTCTTTCGCGCCGGTCAACGCCGATTGGATCGCATTGTTCAATCCATCACGCACGCGCGCTGTCTCGAAGGTCGAGAATTCGGCTACAGCGTTTTCCAGCTGGTTGCGCGCCACCAAGGCGGGCGGGAATTCGACCGTGTAGGCCTTCAACGCATCTGTCTCGTAAGCTGCGGATGACACACCCATGTAGCCTGTGCCGATGGACCATGCAGCGGCCTGTTCGGGCGAGGTCATGAATTGCATCAGCTTGAGTGCTGCAGCGCGTTCTTCATCGGTTGTGTCTTTGAACAGATAGAAGTTTCCGCCACCCGTGGGAGAACCCTTGCGTACGTTTGCAGGCAGTTCGGCTACGCCAAAGTCAAAGCTTGCGCCGTTTTTGACAGCCGTAAGGTTGCCGGTTGAGTGCCACATCATCGCGGTTTGGCCTTCAAGGAACGCCTGACGCAATGTGCCCCATTCAACAGTGCCAGTTGGCATAATGCCATGCTCGGCCGAAAGCGATTTCCAGAACTCCAGTGTTTCCACAACTGTTGGGTCGTCGAAATAGGTGGTCAGGCCATCGCCAGACATGACCTCTTTGCCATTCTGGATCGCTAGAGCCTGGAACATCCAATAGGGATATCCGGTGGAGGGGATCATCAGGCCGTAAGTGTCGTCCTTGGTCAGCGCTTTACCCATCGAGATCATTTCGTCCCAAGTCGTTGGCGGTGCTTCTGGATCTAGGCCTGCGGCGCGGAATAGGTCCTTGTTGTAGTAAGCCACGATCGTTGAGCGCTGGAACGGGATGCCCCATGTCTGGCCTTCGATCTCACCATTGGCCATGAGCGCGGGATAGAATCCGTTCAGCCATTCCTTGTCCGCGTCCGTTGTTGCGACATCCTCGAACGGGATAACCAATTCCTGTTCGATCAGGTCATAGGCATCGATGGAAAACATCACCGCCAATTGGGCAGGCTCACCAGAGGCAAGTGCGGACAAGGCACGCACGCGCGTGTCATCGTAGTTGCCCGAATAGATCGCATTCACCTTGATGTCAGGGTTTGCGGTTTCAAAGTCGGCCACGATGCCATCCACCACTTCGGTCAATGCGCCCCCGACAGCAATCGGGTAATACATCGTCAGTTCGGTTTCAGCGCTTGCTGGTGCGGCAAGGCCAACGGCCATTGCCGTCGCCAGCCCCAATCCTGTTGTCGAAAATAGTTTCATCTCTCTCTCCCTTGGTTTTCGTTCGTTGTTATGTCGGCAGGTAGTTGTCACCCAGCCAGTCGTTGGCCAGCAGCGTCAAAGACGTGCAGGTTTTCGTCGTGAAAGGTGATGTCGATTTCGCTGCCATCGGCCATCATCGAAAGACCCGGCTTGAGCACGCAGAGCCCGGTAGCGCCCGCGTGATCCAGACCGATCAACGTCTCTGCCCCTAGAAATTCACTTTCATTGACAGTGCAGTGCATCCGTCCTTCGCCCTTTGGCACAATCTGGATATTCTCGGCTCTGATCCCGATTGTCTTGTCTTCGCCAAACCCGTCCAAAACCGACGACTGCAGCAATGCCATCGGCGGCGCGCCGACAAACTCGGCCACAAAGGTGTTGTTCGGCCTGCTGTACAAATCCTCGGGCGATCCAACCTGCTGGATATGCCCGTCCTTCATCAGCACAACCGTGTCGGCCATGCTCATCGCTTCTGTCTGGTCGTGAGTCACATAGACGACCGTGATGCCCAGATCGCGTTGCAGTTTCTTGATGTCCTTGCGCACGGCGTTGCGCAGTTTTGCGTCAAGGTTCGATAGCGGTTCGTCCATCAAGCACAAACGCTGCCCCGCCACGATGGCGCGGGCCAAGGCGACGCGCTGGCGCTGACCACCAGACAATTCGCCAGGCTTGCGATCTTCAAGACCAAGGAGCCCGGTGATTTCCAAAGCGCGGCGCAGCTTTTCTAGCCGTTCTTTCTTTGGGACGCGCCGGACCTTGAGGCCGAAAATAACATTTTCGGCAACCGACAGATGCGGAAAAAGCGCGTAGGATTGGAATACCATCGACAGGTTTCGGTCCGATGCCGCACTTGTTGTCACGTCATTGCCGTCGATCAGAATCTTACCCTCGTCGGGCAATTCCAGCCCCGCCAACAAGCGCAGCGTCGTAGATTTCCCGCACCCAGACGGACCCAAAAGTGCGGTGAAGCTGCCCTCGGGAATATCCAGCGTGATGCCTTCAACGCCCAATTGGCCGTTCCAACGCTTTGCCACGCCGTCGAGTTTCACAAACGGTGATGATGTCATATGTCATGTCCTTCAGCCACCAGCAGGCGATCCTTGATGTTGTTTAGCAAAGGCGCAAATTGCGCCCTCGGCTTTCGGTCGATAATGATCCGGTCCATGTCAGCTATGTTACCGCCCAACGCGGGGGCATGACGCCCAAACTTTGACCCGTCGATCACCAGAAGAGATTGCTTGGCGTTCTCACAAATCTTTTGTGTCGCGCTGACTTCGGTTGTGTGAAATTCCAGCAACCCGCCGTCTTCCGCAATTCCGGCAGCACCAAAAACGGCGAAATCCGCGCGAAAACGCCCAAAGAAGTCCAACACCTCGTTCCCTAGAATATCGCGATCCGGCAGACGCACCTCTCCACCGGGCAGGATGATCCGGTTTGAGACTTCCTCGCTCAGCGCCATCGCTGCACTCAGGTTGTTCGTGATGACGGTTAACCCCTTACGGCGACGCAGGGATTGCGCCACACTGAGTGGTGTAGATCCGATTGAGACAAACAAAGTAGACCCATCAGGAATCAGATTTGCGGTCGCCTCCCCGATGGCGCGCTTGCCCATCAGGTTTGTGCCAGCACGTTGATCGAAAGGCGTGTTCAGAAATTCTTCGCTAAGCTCAATGCGGCCATGAACACGGTGCAGCATGTCGCCTTCACACAGGGTATCCACATCGCGGCGGATCGTTTGCATAGACACATCGTACCGCTCAGCAAGCGAACCAACGGTCACAGCACCCTGTTCAAGCACCAAAGCCGAAATCGCTTCGCGTCGTCGTTGTTTTTTTGATGACATGCCACCCCCGCGGCTTTCGAGTCTTTCGTAACGTTAGTTCGCAAAAAACAACAAAACAACATTTTTATTCCCCAACTCACCCTAAATTTCTCCCAAACTGGTCGAAATAGTTGGAATTCAGTGAAAATTTCGGATGAGCTTACTTCAGTTTGTGTTGTTTTGTTGTTTTAACTTTCGCTTTCATATTTTTTCTTTAAGGTAATTCCCAAGTGGGCGATCAGAAATTGAAATGGGGAAGCATGCTGACAACGCAGTCGATTTTTGACCGTTACGAGGAAGTGCGGGCACGGTTTCCGAACGTTACCGCCCGCGAAGGCTCGCTTAGCATCACGTCATTGCTGGATATCGCCGATCAGGTCGATGCCTTTGTTTTTGACGCATTTGGCGTATTGAACGTGGGCGAAACGATGATCCCCGGTGCAGATATGCGGCTTGATCAGCTGCGGGCACGGGGCTGCGCCATCCGCATCCTCACCAATGCCGCCAGCTACGATCGAGAGAGTGCAATCGCCAAATTCAAACGTCTTGGGTTGCGCGTCGAGGACGACGAAATCATCACCAGCCGGGAAGCCGCCCTTCAAAACCTTAGTGAAGGCCACTGGGGTGTTATCACCGCCGACTCGGATCAGCTGAACGACTTACCGGGCAACGTGACGCGCCTGAAGGACAGTGCAAACGACTATGACGAGGTCGATCAATTCTTGTTTCTGTCTACTGCTGACTGGATTCCTTCGCGCCAAGAAATGTTGGTATCTGCGATGCAGCGCCGCCCGCGAAAACTGCTCATCGGTAACGCTGATTTGGCCGCCCCACGCGACGATGGATTTTCTATTGAACCGGGGCATTATGGCCACCAGATTGCTGACCAGTTCCCAGGCTATGTACATTTCTTTGGAAAGCCTTTCCCAGAAGTTTATGATCTGATCGAGGCGTCACTGGCATCGCTGGTCCCTGAGCGGATTGCGATGTGCGGCGATACGCTCCATACGGATATTCTGGGTGCCGCCGCACGTGGGTGGCGCACGGTGCTTGTCACGCAAGATGGCTTGTTTGCGGGCTACGATACGCAGCCATTTTCAGAGCAAGCGCACCTCTTTGCAGATTGGCAACTCAGCCGAATCTGATCGAATGGATTTCAAGATGTTTGTGGAGCTCAAGATTGGGCTTGCTGATGAGTATTTTCTTGTCCAGACGGGCAACGTCAGCAAAGGGATACACCATGGTCCCTTTGCTGACGTTTTTTCAGAAATTCGCATAGCGTAGAGCACCTTTGGCGTAGCTATGTAGAGGTCAGTTTTGTCCGCAACTTAGCACTTGAGTGCATTGGTCTCGCTGCAACTTGCATGAATGACCGCTTTTTCTGCCGTTCAGAAGCATAGCAATTTGCGTGGTCAACTGAATATCCTTGCTGCGAGCGCAGGCAGAACAGAAACAACAGGTCCGGTATGGGCTCTTTACGGTCATCTGACAGTTTCGGTCTGCCCTGCCAACTGGTACGCTACAAGCCACAAAAGGATCACCTCATGCCGAAACGTGCCATCATCCCCGCCGGGGTGGCCACTGCCGCCGAAGCGCTCAATATGTCGCCGGGTATCGTCTCTGGCGATCATCTTTTCCTGACCGGCACAACCGGCTCAGGGCCGGATGGCACAATGCCCGCAGATCCGGTCGCCCAGTTCGAACAGGCCT
>Ga0316204_10010875_pt1 | contig 11575 bp, 6 predicted proteins | sample 6monrhotite_MG_2_FD_205661 | JGI IMG/M metagenome (GOLD analysis project Ga0316204, IMG submission 205661) | Microbial mat bacterial communities from mineral coupon in-situ incubated in ocean water Damariscotta River, Maine, United States -... | ecosystem: Environmental > Aquatic > Marine >...
ACTCCGAAGGCGGCTTCTTCGGCGGTCAGGGCTGGTTTGACGAAGTCGGCATTAATCGCTTTGTGTACGACTTGTGGGATACGGACAGCGAGGGCACTGATACCGGCTCGGTCGGTTTTGCACCTATTTATGAGGTCATGACCGGCGGGTTGCGCAATACTGCAGCATGGGTGAATATTTTCACCTTCGCTGTTGAGTTAAAAGAAATCGTAGACGTCAATGGCGACGCGCTGATCGACTCGCAGCTGGGTGACGAGCAGACGGTGCAGGGCGCGCAGCTCGATATCTGGGCCAGCAACGAAACCAATGACGGCGGCGCAGATGACCCGGCAGACGTATTGCCCATGTATATCGATATGGTGGCGGACGGCACGACGACCAACATATGCTCCAACAGTCAGTTTGACTTTCGCGTGCAGACAGACGGCAACAAGATTTCCCAGTATCGCTACATTCGCCTCGCTGTGCCGTTGGCGGACGAATACGACATTGTCATATCAACAGATCCCATCCCGCCAACGCCTGATACGCTGGATCGCGATCAGAGCGATCCGGACATGTTATTGGTGCAGAACGGCAACCTGATCATGCCTCTGGTATCGGACCGGGAGAATCTGGAAACGGGAACGACACCGCTGCTGCAACCGGGCACTTATATTGCTGACTTGCGTGACTGGCGTTACGCTGATCCGGAGACGCCGGCAGCATATCCGCGGGTGGTTTGTTTTGACGTAAGCTTTACCCCAACACCCTAGCAAGACCAACACCCTAACAAGACCAACACCCTAACGAGACTTGGTGAACACTATGAAGTTAGCGAACTATTCAGGGATTGCGGCGCTATTGCTACTGACGGCATGCGGCAGCGACAGCAGCGGCGTCGATTCTGCCGCGGTGGCACCAGTAGCGGCGAAAGCGGACCTGTCCGCCATGCGAACCTCGGAGGTTCAAAGCCCGGTTCAAATTACCTATCGCGTTATTGGCACACCTATCGTTGGCTCACCGGTCGCTTTGGACCTGCAGTTCAAATCGGCGCTGGGCACGACACCGTATACAGTAAGCTATCGAGTCAATGATCCGACTGCGATGCAAATGCCGGAAGCGCAATCTGCATCCGTGTCAATCACGCCGTCCAGCGACGACGAGGCCGTATCACGGCAAGTCACCGTTGTGCCGCTGCGCGAAGGCCGCCTGTATCTGAACGTGGCGGCCGTTGTCGAAACCGAAACGGGTTCCATGCAGACGGTCATAGCCGTGCCGATCCAGGTTGGCGCCGCCGCGCCGCGGCAAATCCTCGAAAACGGGGAGCTCACAACAGACGAAGATGGCGCGCTCATCCGTACGCTCCCGGCCAAGGAAGACTGAGCAAGTACCAGTCGTCCCCGCGCTTATGTTAAGTCAGGTTTTAAGCTTGATCCAAAAGACGAGAGCACATCAAGTGTTTGTCATAACGCGCTGATTATTAAAGGGAATTATTTCCCATAAAAGATCCAAAATCTGAATTGGATCACAGACCGTTGTCTGCATAGTCCCTAGAGTTGAAGGCTGCAATCGTTCTCAATGGACTGTACGGACTGCATCGATGCACAAGGATCTGCGCGACAAAATAAGACAGGCGGCCGAAGAGTCAGGCATTGACAAGCCCGACTTTGTCGAGCTTCTGGGTTTGATCGACGCACATTACGACAAGATGGAAGCGACCATCACGCAGTCGTTGACCAGCACTACGCCGATTGAAGCAATCTTCGACAGTGTTACCGAAGCGCTGCTGTCGGTCAGTGAGAGCGGCATCGTCTGCAACTGCAACAAGACCTGTTCACTGTTTTTCGGGTTGACCAAAGACCAACTCATCGGCTCCAAACTCGCTCACATTCTGCCCGAGGTAAAAGGTCAATCGCTGGAGCGGTTCCTGACACCGTTCCTGACGGATCTCGCTGACACACTGCCTCGCATTGAAGGTGGCCAGGTTGATGCAGTGCGCGCGAATGGCGACCGGTTTGTTGCCGAAATCGCGGCAAGTCAGTTGGTCGCGGGCGATAGCCGTATTTTCGTCATCAGCCTGCGCGATGTGACCGGACGGCAAGCGGCCGAGATGGCGCTCAAGGTGAATGAGGAGCGCTACCGGGCATTGGTTGAGAATGCTCCGGAGGCAATCGTGGTCTTCGATATCGACAAGAACCGCCTCGTTGATGCGAATGCCAATGCATGCAGTCTTTTCAACCTGTCGCACAAACGCTTGCTGACGGTCGGGCCGCAGGACATTAGTCCGAAGATGCAACCCGACGGATTGCCATCGTTCGGCGTTACTCGCGGCTTCGTCGATGAGGCGCTCGCTGGTGGGCACCCCAGTTTTGAGTGGATGCACCAGGACTCAGCGGGCAAGGAATTTCCATGTGAAGTCCGCTTCAGCCGGCTGCCGTCCAGCGAGTCACGACTGATTCGCGCATCCATCACTAACATTGAAGAGCGCAAGCGCAGCGAATCAATCGCTTTTGCGCAAAACAAGATACTGGAGATGATTGCTGCCAGCACGCCATACGAGCGCACCTTGCGTGCCATTTGCCGCTGCGTTGAAAAGATCAACGACGGTTTTCAGGCTGCTGTGATGCAGATTGATAACAGCGCCACCACGATGAGCGTCGCGCAAGCGCCAAGTCTGCCACAGCCGTTCAAGCTCGCTCTGGACTATGTGAATATTGCGCAGGACAGTCTTACCTGTGGTGTCGCCGTAGCACGTGGCGAAGATCAGGTCTGCACCAATCTGGCCGCCGCACCAGGCTGGAGCGGGAGTGCGGAGACAGCGGCTGCGCAGGAAATAATCGCGACGTGGTCATTTCTTGTCTCCGGCGCTGGCGGCGGCGTAATTGGCACACTGGATGTTTACCTCAACGCTGCGCGGGCGCCGACCGCAGACGAAATCGATCAGCTGAGCCGCATGGCGAGACTTGCCGGAATCGCGATCAAACGCCAGCTTGATGAAAGCAAACTGAAAAACTCAGAGACGCGCTATCGGGGACTTTTTGAGAACGTCGTCGACGGTGTCTACATTGCGTCGCGTGCCGGTGAACTGGTTGCCGCCAATCCGGCACTGGTGGAGATGCTTGGCTACGACAGTACTGAGGACCTCAAGAGCGTCGGCAATACGACGATGCTGTATGTAAATCCAATCGATCGCGAACGCGTATTTGCGCGTCTCGAAGCACAGAGCGTCGTGAAGAACTTCGAGTATCGCCTGCGCCGCAAGGACGGACGTGAAATCGTGGTGCTCGAAAACGCCCGCGCGGTTTACGATGACGACGGCAATATCGTCGCGCATGAGGGCACCATCACTGATATCACAGAGCGTAAACGCGCTGAAACGCGCGTGTTCGAGGAAAAGGAACGCGCGCAGGTTACATTGCAGTCAATCGGTGACGGTGTCATCACGACCGATGGACAAGGGCTTGTGGACTACATTAATCCTGTCGCTCAGGACCTGACTGGCTACGACATGCGTAGCGCCAGTAATCGGCCAATAGCCGAGATCATGACCATCATCAACGAGCACACGCGCGCGACCGTTGAAAACCCTGTGATGCGATGCCTGCAGGAAGAGCGGGTTATTACCCTCGAAGGTCACTCCGTGCTGATTAACAAGAACAACGAGGAGATCCCGATACAGGATTCGGCGGCGCCGATCCGCGATCGAATCGGCAACGTCATTGGCTCGGTCATGGTTTTCCACGACGTGAGCAAGGAAACACGATTGTTCCGCCAGCTAAGCTATCAGGCGTCACATGATTCACTGACCGACCTGATCAATCGGCGCGAATTCGAGAATCGACTGGTGTCGGCAATGCGTGTTATGCAAGCAGAGCCGCGGCAAACGCATGCCTTGTTATTTCTTGATCTCGATCAGTTCAAAGTTGTCAACGACACCTTTGGACACATTGCAGGCGATGCTTTGCTCAAGCGTATCGCCGGGATCATTCATAGCAAGATCCGTTCAACCGACGTGCTGGCGCGCCTCAGTGGCGACGAGTTTGGTGTGCTAATGGAGCGCTGCAATGAAGAGCGCGCTATCGAAGTGGCTGAATCGATTCGTAGCGCAATTGAGGAGTTTCGTTTCGAATGGAAGGAGTCCCTTACATCAGTTCGCTGTTCCATTGGTGTTGTCATAGTGACGGACGAGGTTGCGGACGTGGCAACCCTGATGAGTTCCGCTGACGTAGCCTGCTATTCGGCCAAGGACAGGGGGCGCAATCAGGTTCACCTGTATCGTGAAAGCGATGCGTCGCTGCGACATGAAGAGATGAAGTGGGTGTCGCGCATCAGCAGCGCGGTGGAGGAAGATCGCCTCGAGTTGTTTTTCCAGCCCATTATCGGCATTGGCAACAGCGTCGCTGTCGCGCGCGGACACTATGAGCTATTGCTGCGCATGCGAGATGAAGATGGTGAGCTCGTTAGTCCGGAGCAGTTTATTCCTGCGGCAGAACGATACAACCTGATGTCCACCCTCGATCGATGGGTGATTCGTGAGGCACTGGCAAAACTCGCCGATAGAAGTGGCGACAGCGAGGCGCGTTACACGCTGGCGATCAATCTGTCTGGCACTTCACTGAGCGAAGACAGGTTTCTCGGTGACGTGATGCGCGAATTGCAAAAGCAAAAGTTGCCGAACGGCGCCATCTGCTTTGAAATAACGGAGACCGCGGCGATATCGAATCTTTCGCGGGTTGTGCATTTCATGCAGTCCCTGAAAGCGCTGGGCTGCAAATTCTCGCTGGATGATTTTGGTAGCGGACTGTCATCATTTACCTACCTCAAGAACCTGCCAGTCGATTACCTCAAGATCGATGGCCAGTTCATCCGCAATATCGTGCATGACAGCGTCGATGAAAGTATGGTCAAGGCCATAAGTGAGGTTGGCCAGGCAATGGGTATTGAGACCATTGCAGAACGCGTCGAAACCAAGCAGGTACTTGAGAAGCTTGGTGCTTTAGGCGTCGAGTTCGCGCAAGGCTACTATATAGCGCGGCCCACGTCGGTGGCGTCGTTTGAGCCCTGGGGCGAAAATCTTCAAAATAATCGTTTCACGAGGCACAGCGCCTGAAGGTATACTGCGTCGCATGCCCGACGGCTCAACCCACAGCACTGATTCCTTGATATCCGCCGCGGAGCCTTCGCCGTATTACGTTCATAATGCGGTTTCCGAAGCGCCGGTTCTGCTGGTTTGTGATCATGCGAGTTGTCGTTTTCCTGAATCACTCGGCGATATGGGTCTGGATCCGTTCGCCCGACGTTGCCATTTAGCGATCGATATTGGCGCAGGCTCGTTGACCGAATGCCTGTCCGATAGCCTCGGCGTCACAGCGGTGCTGGCACAGTATTCGCGCCTGGTCGTTGATTGTAATCGTGAGCTGCTTGATCCCGGCGCCTTTCTGGAGTTTGGCGATGGCATTATTGTGCCGGGCAACCGCAGTCTTTCACAGGCAGGCAAGGATGCTCGGGCGCGTGAAATATATTGGCCGTATCATCAGGCTATTGATCAGCAGATTGCTCGTCTGCAGTCGCTAGGCCCGCCACCGGCGTTTATTTCTATTCATAGTTTTACGCCAGTGATGAATGGCGAAACGCGGCACTGGGAAGTAGGAGTCCTGTGGGACACCGACGCGCGCCTGCCCGATATTTTTCTCGAGGGCTTTCGCGAAGCGGGCTACGTTACGGGGGATAACGAGCCGTATTCAGGCAAGGCGCCACAGGACTACACAATTGATCATCATGCAGAGTCGATTGGTATTCCGCATGTCGGTATTGAGATTCGACAGGACTTGATTGACAACATCGCCGGCGTTGAGAGAGTCGCGGCGGCGATGCACAAGATTATTGCTTCAATACCAAAAGATATTGGTCTGCTTGAGGCGCGAGCAAGCGCATAGCAAACCGAATTGTACTGAAAGGGGATGATATGAGCAGACCGGGTCCAAAATTTACGATGGGGGTGGAGGAGGAATACCTGCTGGTCGATCGGGAAACTCGTGCCTTGGTCGCGGACCCGCCCGAAAGCCTGATGAAAGCCTGCGAAGAGCGCTGTGGCAGCCAAGTCACCTCCGAATTATTGCGTTCGCAAATTGAAATCGGCACCAAAGTTTGTAACAACGTCCAGGAAGCGCGCGAAGATCTGCGACGACTGCGCAAGATTATTGTCGATGTTGCGAATGATCACGGCTTCGCGCCAATCGCCGCATCGACACACCCCTTTAGCAGCTGGGTCGATCAAAAACAGACGTCAAAGGATCGCTACGAAGCACTGACATTGGAAATGCAGGGAGCGGCACGCCGCTTATTGATATGTGGGATGCACGTGCATGTCGGTATCGATGATAACGAACTGCGTATCGACTTGATGAATCAGATGTCGTACTTCCTGCCACACCTGCTTGCCTTGTCGTGTTCCTCGCCGTTCTGGGAGGGTCGTGATACTGGTCTGAAAAGTTATCGTTTGACCGTCTTTGATGCTTTGCCACGCACCGGCGTACCGGAGCGATTCGCAAGTTATGCCGAATATGAACGCCACGTAAGAATTCTGACCGATGCAGGCCTGATCGAAGATTCGACGCGTATCTGGTGGGATCTGCGACCCAGTGCCCGGTTCCCGACGCTCGAAACACGTGTGATGGATGTCTGCACACGACTTGACGATACGGTTGCGCTGGCCGCTATGCTGGTTTGCATCATGCGTATGTTGTATCGCCTGCGCACACACAATCAGCGCTGGCGCATATATACACCGATGCTTATTCGTGAGAATCGCTGGCGCGCGATGCGCTACAGTTTTGATGAGGGCCTGATTGATCTTGCGAAGGGTGCGGTTGTGCCGTTTGATGAGTTGCTCGACGAAATGCTCGGCCTGATCGCAGAAGATGCCGAAGCGTTGGGCTGTGAAGAGGAAGTTGGCCAAATTCGGGACATACTGTCGCGCGGTACCAGCGCCCACCGCCAACTCAAGGTATTCGAGATAGCCCGTGCTTCAGGTGATGATGAAGAGGCAGCGCTAAAAGCGGTCGTGGATATGCTGATTGAGGAGACCGCAAAAGGCCTGTAAGCCTTTGTTTCCGCCATAATGCGACGCATGCCGCATTATGTTGTCTCGCAGATCGCTAGCATGTTGAAATGCTGTGTCATTCTGCCATTTCCGAGCTCGGGCTCGCCTGATGTTCGACAATCCCGAGTTGTTCTTGCGACCGATCTTTGGGCTTGCTGCGCTCGTTTATCTTGGCTTGTCCATCTATGTTGCGCGCTCATCACCGCGCAATACGAACAGCGTCATCGCATTCTTTCTATTTTTGATCGGTTTGTTGGTTGCGGGCACAGCCTTCGCATTCGGTAGTCAGGATCCGAACATCTACGGAATAGGGCGCACCCTTTCCCTGTTCGCTTCAGGTTTTCTGCCAATCGCATTTTACATCGTGTATCGAGAGTATACGGTTGGCGCAGCAAGCCCCGTTGTCATCGCGATGTTGTCAATAATTCCTATTGCCTCTACCGTGTTGGCGCTGACCAATTCTGTACATAACATCATCTGGTCGTATGCTGTTAGCGCGCAGGGAATTCAGTTTACGGATCTCACAGATCACTACTGGTTCAATCGTGTACACGCACCATTCATGTATGGTTTGTTTATCTACACGGTTATTTCTCTTACCAGTAAACTGCAGAGTATCGCGCCGGCGCATCGCAAGACGATCGTTGTGTTAATTGTCTGCGCGCTGTTGCCCTTCGGCGTGAGCGTAAGCAATAATTTTCTTGGTATCGGTGCGCCGAACTTTCCGTTTTCGTCATCAACCATGGTGCTGCTGCTGCCTGTTTATTGGTACGCAAGTGTTACTTTGCGGTTCTTTGAGTTCAGTCCGCTCGCATACGAAACACTGTTCCACCATGTTCGTGATCCCATCATCGTCCTCGATTCCGATGGCTCAATCGTCTGCGTCAACAAGACCGCACAGGAATTCCTGGATGCGACTGAAGCGGACCTGCTTGGCAGGAAGCTGTGGCAGGATTTTCCAAAGGCACGCGAGCTACTGCGCAAGGCAACTGAGCTTGACCTTACGCAAACACTGCGCATGGACAACAATCTCGTTTACGAGTTGAGCGCGCGGCCACTCACGGGGCCGAAGGGTCAGGACCTGGGCATTGTCGTGGTTTGTCGTGATGTTACAGAACGGCGCAATGCGCTGGACAAGCTTGCGGAGAACGAGCATCTGATTCGAACCTTGATTGAGACTTCCTCGAACGGGATGCTGCGCTTTGCCCGTGACGACGCTGCTACGGATCGTCGCTTCCGTTGTGTCTATACAAACCGGGCAGCAGAGGCCTTTCTTGGTTCCGGTGTGGGCACGCTGGTCGGCATGCCGCTGGACAAGCTCGAGCAGCTGAAGCCGCAGGCGTTGATAGATCACTTCAACGATGAATCCGGCAACAAGTCTACCGTTAGCTACGAGGCATCCGCCGAGACAAGCTCCGGGCGAGTGTGGTTGCGTGTTTCGGGTGAACCCATTGGCGACGACTTCTCCGTTACTCTCATCGACATCACGCAACGCAAACGTAGCGAAGACAAAATGTTGGCCGACGCCTTGCGCGATCCGCTAACCGGTGTTCTTAATCGGCGTGGCTTTGAGAAAGAGGGCACGTCGTCTGTGCGCGACTTCAGTAGTGGTGCTGTTCTGTATCTGGACCTGAATCAATTCAAAAGCATCAACGATAGATTCGGCCATCAGGCGGGCGATGCTTTGCTAAAAGCTTTCGGTCACCGGCTGGAGTTCTGTCTTCGACCTGAGGACATTCTGGGTCGCCTGGGCGGCGACGAGTTTGCGATTGTATTGCCGGGTGTGAGTATTGAGGACGCGCAGCATGTCGCCGAACGTCTGGTGGTCGCTGCATCCGAGGCCTACATCATTCAGGGGCAGGAAATTAAGTGTTCAGCCAGCGTGGGTATCGCGTTGATGCCCAAGCATGGCGAGGAGCTCTGGCACCTGATCAGTATCGCTGACGAGGCGATGTACAACGCCAAATCGATCTCAGCGGACGATGCGGCCAACGATCGAACTGCTTACATCGAAGCGGCTACTGCTTCCTAACCTTTCGATTTTTGGATATGCAGAGGCTAGGGGTTCGGAATAAGTACCAGGTCTGCGGTCGCCGGGTCGACATTGTCAAACGACAGATATTCCAATACATCGCCCAGGGCAGTCGTTATAGCCAATGGTCCGGCGACGACCGTCTTCTCACCGGCAACGGTCAAGTAGAGCTCAAGATCGCCCACCTCAATATTCGCGCTTAGCGGCGCGCCAATCGGGCTAACGCTGAAGAACCGCGGAAACACATCTGCAATATCAGTGCCTGCTTCGACCACGTAAAAGTCTACAAACGGGTGATTAATTGCAGTGTGGATAAATGTCAGTTTCACCAGCGTTTCTACGGCTCGTCGATCCGGAATTCGAATGAACGACACCAGGTTATCGTTTGCTCCGATGACGTACAGTTGATTATGCGATGCAGCGAATACGGTGCCGGTGCCCTCAAAAATTACCGAGCCAACATTGCCGACTGAGGTGTAGGTAAATGTATAGCTGCCGCTGGCCAGTTCGATATCGTCAGTGGCGTCGCGATTCGCGTGATTACTCAGGATCTGATCTGCGAGTAATTCGTCGGTATACACGTCAGACGCATCCAGAGTCGCGGCTGCATGGATGAAGCGAATTGTTGACACAGCATTTGCGTCTGGAAGACTGGATATGCCGCCGCCGTCTGCTGCAATACTTGCCGAATACGGGCTGAGATCATTCTCAGAGCCGTCGAAAATGGTTATCAAGAGTCCGGCTCGGGGCGCGGGGCTAAGGACACCGGAAGTAAATAGTATGTCACCGGGATCGCCAGCCGTGGTGACGGTGTAAACGAATTCACCGGGCGTAAGATCTGTAGGCGGCAAAAGTTCGCCAAACGTCAGCGTGCCTATCTCCTGACCAACTGCCGGTGCGATTCCCGGTGCCGCGAAATAGACATCGATCGGGCCGAGCGATTCAGCGGTGTGTCCAAAGCGCGCCAGAAAAGTCGTTTCTGTCTCCTGCCAACGTCGAATTTCCTCTTCCCATACGATAATGTCGGGTGCCGCCAGGTCGCCGGTGATCACGAAGGTGTACTCAAAATCCGTCTCCACCTTCACCGGCACGCTGGCGATTCTTTGCTGTAGCACATTGTCCGGAAGAACTGCTTCAAAGTTGAAGATGTACTCGAAATTGTCGAACACGCTCTCACCGGTAATTGTGCCGTACTCAGCCGCAGCCACCGAGCGCTCCTCAATCAGGAACAAAATCGCCGGCGCTGTCGGGATGGCATTAATAGTGCGAATTTTTCCCTCGCCGGTTGCCACGGGTCGGTTTGATTCGCCGTGGCATGCGCCAAGCAGCAAGGTGGCAATACAGCCAACTATAAAAAGTGTCTTTCTCATTTAGTTTCTATTCCAGACCGCAGATCGACTTCACTTCGAGAAACTCTTCCAGACCATGGCTGCCCCATTCACGGCCATTGCCCGATTGCTTGTAGCCACCGAAAGGTGCGCCGGCGTCCAGACTCGCGTTGTTGATGTGCACCATTCCGGTTCGCAAGCGTGAGGCGACACGGCGGGCGTGATCCATGTTTGTCGAAGAAACGTAACTAGCCAGACCGTACGGTGTGTCATTCGCGATGCGAATTGCGTCTTCATCGTCTTCGTAGGGGATGATGGAAACGACCGGGCCGAATATTTCTTCTCGGGCAATAGTCATGTCGTTATTGACATCGGCGAACACGGTTGGTTTCGCATAATAGCCTTTATCGAGCCCGTCAGGCCTGCCCACACCACCAGCGGCAAGTGTCGCACCTTCATCGATACCGGCCTGAATCAGTCCCTGCACCTTGTTCCATTGCAGCTCTGAAACCAGCGGTCCTACCTCAACGCCTGCACCGCGCGGATCGCCAACGACAGTCGCGTTGGCAACAGATGCAGCAAAAGCGGCTGCTTCTTGCATACGATCTTTCGGCACCAGCATGCGTGACGGTGCATCACAGGATTGACCAGTATTGAAGAATACTTCGGCTGCGCCAGCTTTGACGGCTTCTTCAAAGTCAGCGTCGTCGAGCAGAATATTCGGCGACTTGCCGCCGAGTTCCTGGGCCACGCGCTTCACAGTCGGTGCTGCATTCTGAGCAACCAGAATCCCGGCTCGTGTTGACCCGGTAAAGGAAACCATATCTATGTCGGGATGCACGCTCAGCGCGGTACCTACACCTGGCCCATCACCGTTGATTAGATTGAAGACGCCAGCCGGCACGCCTGCGGCGTCCAGAATCTCGGCAAAAATATAGGCATCAAATGGGGCAATCTCGCTGGGTTTTAAAACCATCGTGCAACCAGCGGCCAGGGCCGGGGCCACTTTTACGGCGATCTGGTTTTGCGGCCAGTTCCAAGGTGTAATCAGACCACATACACCGATGGCTTCCTTGACGATCAGAGTAGAGCGGCTATTGCTTTCGAACTCGATGCTCTTCAGGGCGCGAA
>Ga0316204_10010877_pt1 | contig 11573 bp, 8 predicted proteins | sample 6monrhotite_MG_2_FD_205661 | JGI IMG/M metagenome (GOLD analysis project Ga0316204, IMG submission 205661) | Microbial mat bacterial communities from mineral coupon in-situ incubated in ocean water Damariscotta River, Maine, United States -... | ecosystem: Environmental > Aquatic > Marine >...
ATGCGGCGGGCCTGTTGCGCCTCGGCCGCCGAGGTGATGGTCCAGCTTAACACAGGCACGCCCCGGTGTTTCAGCGCGGCCACGGCTCCGTCCTCCAGATCATCCTTGTCATGGCTGATGAAACAGGCGTTCAATCGGTCGAAATCGGAAATCGCACGCAATTGGCCAAGCCGTTCGGCCCCAAGCGGGGCCCATCCCGGGTGGTCGTAACTGCCAGTGACCAGACCGCGCGGGATATGCGGGGCGGCGCTGGCAAATGCCGCGACGCTGTGCGGGTTGAACCCCATCACTGCGACCGGGCCGTCATATCCGGCAAGCGCATCGGCCACGGCCCGTTCCAGCGCGCCATCGACCGGCCCCATGACGCGGGATTGGTCCTTGACCTCGATCAGAAGGGGCACCCTGCCGCCGACCGCCGCCAGAACCGCGGCGAGTGTCGGGATGCCTTCGGTGCCGCCGGTCAGCGCGATGGCCGAAAGTTCCGCCGCATCCCGCGCAATCACCGGCCCTGCGGCGGCGGTCATCCGGTCCAGCGTCGCGTCGTGAAACACCATTGGCGTGCCACCCGCTGCGGCCTGTATGTCCATCTCGATGCCATAGCCCGCCGCCACCGCCGCGCGCATCGCCGCCATGCTGTTTTCCGGGCGACCGGCGGCGGCATCGTGCAGACCACGATGCGCGATGGGAGTGTCGAGAAAAGCCCGTGGCAGGATCATGAGATCTGGAAGATGCCTTCGATCTCGACCGCCACGCCAAAGGGCAGCGACGCCGCAGATACCGCCGAACGGCTGTGACGCCCGGCCTCGCCCAAGGCTTCGGCGAGAAAATCCGAGGCCCCGTTCACAACCTTGGGCTGATCGCCGTAATCGGCGGTCGAATTTACGAAACCGGTCAGCTTGACCACTCGGACCAGCCGGTCCAGATCCCCCCCGCAGGCCGCCTTGACCTGCGCCAGCAGATTGATCGCGCAACTGCGCGCGGCCGCAGCACCTTCGTCGGTGCTCATGTCGTCCCCCAGTTTGCCCGTCAGAAACCCATCCGGCCCGGTCGCAACCTGGCCCGAGACATAGACGATATCGCCCACCACGACGAAGGGCACGTAATTTGCGGCAGGCGCGGGCGCGTCGGGCAGCGTCACACCCATTTCGGCAAGGCGGGATTCGAAATTGCTCATGTCAGGGCACCTTTTCGGGGTTGAATCGAGGTTTTCGCGGACAGCCTAGCGCGCCGCCGGCGGGCAGGAAAGACAGCGATCAGCTTTCGCGGAAGGCACGGTTGAAATAATCGGACAGCGGACGCAGCAGATAGGCCAGCGGCGTGCGGTCGGCGGTGCGGATATAGGCCTCGACCGGCATGCCCGGCAGCAGGGTTTCATCCTCCAGCCGGCCGATCTCGCCGTCACTCAGAACAATCTCGACCTCGTAAAAACTGATGCCCGTCGTCTCATCGGTAAAGGCATCGGCGGAAACCTGGGCGACCCGCCCGACCAATTCCGGCGTGGTGCGCGCATCAAAGACCGGAAAGCGCAGGATGACATCCTGACCGACATAAACCTCGTCGATATTGGTGGTGGCGACGCGGGTCGAGATCACCAACGGGCGGTCCTGCGGCACCAGATAGAGCACCGGTTCCGCCGCCTGCACCACCGATCGCGGGCCAAAGACCCGCAAGCCATAGACGATGCCGCCAACCGGCGCGCGCATCTCCATCCGGTCCAGCTGCCGGGTCAGGGCGCGCCGACGTTCGGCCAACTCGGCCTCCTGCACACGGACCTCGCGCAATTCGGCGATTGCCTCCTCGCGGCGGGTGGTGCGCGATTGCAGGATCGCCAGGTCGATCTCGGTGATGCGCCCCTCGGCCTCGGCGGCGCTGGCGTCAAGCTCGCCGATCGTGCCCAGCAGCCGGGCGTTTTCGCGTTGCAGGGTCAGGGCGCGCGACGCCTCGGACAGGCCACGATCAACGAGGTTCTGCACGTTGACCAATTCCCCGGTGACCAGATCACGCTGTTCGACCAGGGCGGCGCGTTGCGCGGCAATGCCATCAAGCTGCGCCGCGATCTGCTCGGCGCGGCGGCGCAGCTGGTCGATCTCCTGATCCAGGGTTTCGGCGCGGGCGGCAAAAAGATTGCCCTGCCCGGTCAGAATCTCGCGCAATTCCGGGTTACTCTCGGCCGCGGCGACGACATCGGCGGGAAAGACGACTTCAGACAGCCCGTCACGCTCGGCCACCAGCCGAACCCGGCGGGCGCGCCATTCGTCATATTGCGCGTTGACCACGGCCAGGTTGGATTGGATCACCGAGCCGTCGAGGCGCAGGATAACATCACCCTCCGCCACCAGTTGCCCTTCATCGACCAGAAGCGCCGCCACCACCCCGCCTTCGGGATGCTGAATGGCCTGCCGGTTCTGATCGACCTCGATCTGGCCGGGGGCGACGATGGCCCCGGCAATATTGGATAGCGTCGCCCAGGCCCCGAAACCGCCGACCAGCACCAGCAGCGCCAGCAGCCCCAATGTCATCGGCCAGCGCACCGACCAGGCCTGTTGCGGATCGGGAGCCTGCATCAGCTGACCCCCGCAGGTGCCGGACCGACCCCGTCCGGGCCCGCGACCTGACCATAATTGGCCAACACTTTTTTCAACACCTCATCGCGGGGGCCAAAGGCCTTGGGCAAGCCGTTATCGAGCACCAGAAGCATGTCACATTCCTTGATCGCGGCAGGCCGGTGCGCCATGATCAACACCGACTTACCCTCGGTCTTCATCTGCCGGATGGCGGTGTTCAACGCCTCGCTGCCTTCATTGTCGAGGTTCGAATTGGGTTCATCCAGCACCAGCAGCACCGGATCGCCATAGAGCGCACGGGCCAGCCCGACGCGTTGAACCTGCCCGCCGGACAGGCGACCGCCCTCGGCCGACATCCGGGTGTCATAGCCATCGACCTGGTGGCGGATCATTTCATCGGCGGCGGCCTTGCGCGCGGCGTTTACCACCGCTTCGGGATCGGGATTTTCATCCAGCCGGGCAATGTTTTCGGCCAGCGTTCCCTCAAACAGGGTCACGCTTTGCGGCAGATAGCCGATGAGACGGCCCAGAATATCGGGATCGTATTGATCCAGCGTCGCGCCATCCAGCCGCACCTGCCCCGCCGCCGGGGCCCAAACCCCGGTCAGCGCGCGCGCCAGCGTGGATTTGCCCGCGCCGGAGGTGCCGATCACGCCCACCGCCTGCCCCGGCAGCACCTTGAAACTCACGCCACGCAGCGTCGGTTGATTATGGCCCGGCGGCACCACCGACAGCTGGTTGACCTCCAGCAAGGCGCGCGGGCGCGGCAGCGGCAGGCGCGCGGGCTCGGGCCGCACCTCCGATAGAAGAGCGATCAGTTTGGCCCAGCCAATCCGCGCCCGGGCGATGGATTGCCACTGCCCGATGGCCATTTCAATCGGGGCCAGCGCGCGGCCCAACAGGATCGAACCGGCAATCATCGCGCCCGCCGTCAATTCGTCGCGCAGCACCAGATAGGCCCCCAGCCCCAGCATCGCCGATTGCAGAAAGAGGCGCAGCGTCTTGGTCAGCGTGGTATAGCCGCCGACCTGATCGGTGGCCGCCATGCCCTGCCCCAACGACCGTGCCCGCAACTTGCGCCAGCGTGCCAGCGCCGCCCCCTGCATCCCGAGCGAGCGGATCAACTCGCTGTCCGATTGCAGCCGCGACGCCATTCGGTCGGCATGCAGCGCGGCGGTCTGCGCCTCTTGCAACGGCTGGCTCGACCGCGCCTGATTGAGCAGCGTGATCAACACCAGAATGACCCCGCCTGCGACGGCCAACCAGCCAAGCCAGACGTGAAAGATGAAAATGGCGGCCACGAAAAGCGGCGTCCAGGGCAGATCGAAGAGGGCCAGAAATACCGGCGAGGCCATCAGTTTCTGGATCGCCTCCAGATCCATCAGCCCGGTCTGCGCCCCGCCACGGCGCGCCGCGCGCGTCAGCGCCGCGCGAAACACCCGGTCGTCCAACTGGTCCTGAAACCGTGCCCCAATCCGCGCCGCCACCCGACCGCGCACGTAATCCAGCAGGCCCATCATCAGGAAGAGGAACGTCACCAGCAGCGACAGCGCCAACAGCGTTTCCTCGGACCCGCTGCCAAGCACGCGGTCATAGACCTGCAACATGAACAGCGGGCCGGTCAGCATCAGGATATTGGTAAACATGCTGAAGATGAACACGGCCCAGATCAGCGCGGCGTTCTTGCGGCGCACATCCTGCACCTCGCGAGAGGGCGGCATCAGGGTGGTTGCAACGGTTCTGCTCATTTTTGCACGCGGGCCTCCGCCCGATTTGCGGGTCTTTGCCCGCCAGATGTTGACAGCCTTGCCACAGTGATGTCGAAAAAGCCCATATCAGGTAGATTCGTGTCCGGTGTCTGCCTTTGAATTTCGATTTGAAGCTCTATTCTATCTAACCTACGAAAGCATTGACGGGAATCCCATTGTTCTTTGCCGCTCTGACATCACGCGTTAAAACGGTTGTAGCCACAGCAACGCTGGTGGCTCTGTCGGCTTGCGGTGCCGCGACCTTGCCCGGTGAAGGTGTGATCAATGATCCCTCCGAGGATCAGAACCGCGCCATGTTTGAATTCAACGTCGCGGTAGACCGCACCATTGTGCGCCCGGTCTCGGTCGGGGCGGGCACAATTCTGCCCGAGCCGGTACGCCAGGGTATCGGCAATTTCGCCAGCAACCTGGATCAGCCGCGGTATGTGCTGAACAACCTGCTGCAATTGCGGTTTGAAGAGGCGCTGCAAAACACCTGGCGCTTTGTGGTCAATTCCACCGTCGGTCTGGGCGGTGTGCTGGACCCGGCATCGGGCATTGGGCTCTATGAAGCCGATACCGATTTCGGCGAAACCCTGCATGTCTGGGGGGCACCCGAAGGGGCCTATGTGGTCTTGCCAGTCCTTGGCCCCTCGACCAGCCGTGACACGGTTGGTTTTGTTGTTGACCGTGCTATGAACCCGGTACGGTTTTTCATCGGCACCCCCGAAAGCTACTACTTGAACACCGTCAATATCGGCGACGCGATCAACACCCGGTATCGTTTTGGCGATACGATAGATGAGCTGTATTACGAAAGCGCCGATGGCTATGCCGCGGCGCGCATCCTGTATTTGTCCAATCGCCGGTTCGAACTGCGCGGCGAGGCCCAGGACGATTATTTCGACCCCTATACCGATTTCTACGAGGATCCCAATGCGCAATAGATTTGCCCCGACCCGCCGTGCATTTCTGAGCCTGACCGCTGCGGCCGCCGGGGCCGCCCTGCTGCCGGCTCGTATTTTCGCGCAATCCATCAGCGTGTCGCGCCAATTGGTCGATGCGCTGCTGATTGACCTCTATGCGCTGATTAACTCCGGCAGTTCCGTCGATCGGCTCTATGCCGATTTCGAGGCGCTGCTGAATCGCTATGCCGATATGCCGATCATCGCGCAAACGGTGATGCGGGTGGAATGGCGCCGCGCCAGTGCCGCGCAGCGTAGCGCCTTCATCACCGCTTTTCGCGCCTATATCGCCCGCAAATACGGCAGCCGATTTCGCGAGTTGATCGGCGGCACCTTTGAGATCACCGATACGCGCCAGATCCGCAATTTTGTCGAAGTGACGACTACCGCCAATCTGCGCAACGAGGCCCCGTTCGAGGTGATCTGGCTGGTCTCGAATGGCTCGGGTGAGCATAAATTCTTCAACCTGATCATCGAGGGAATCAACCTGGCCACCACCGAGGCCGAAGAGGTTGGCGCATTGCTGGACCGCAATGGCGGCAATATCGACGCAATGATCGCCGATCTCAGTGCCGCAAGCTGACGCAGGGGCTCTTGCCTACGGTATTGAGGCACCCTAATTCAGACGGGCCGAGACCTTGTGGCGGAATATCTGACGTGACACCCACCGATTACCGACACGAGCTTGACGGGCTGCGCGCCATCGCCGTTCTGGCGGTGCTTGGCTATCACGCCGGATACAATGATTTCGCGGGCGGGTTCATCGGTGTCGATGTCTTTCTGGTGCTGTCGGGTTATCTGATCACGCAGCAGATCACCGGCCAGTTGCGCGCCGGCAGTTTTGCCCCCTTGCGGTTCTGGCTGCGCCGCGCCCGTCGCCTGTTGCCTGCAATGGTGCCGGTTCTGGCTTTTTCCGCATTGTCGGCGCTGATCCTCAAGGGCGAAGTGGCATTTGAGGAATTCTCCCGGCGTTTCATCAGCGCGGGATACTTCTTTTCCAACTACCAATTCGCGTCAGAAGCCGGTGGCTATTTCGCCCGCTCCAGCAATACCAATCTGCTGAAGCACACCTGGTCGCTGTCGTTGGAATGGCAGTTCTATCTGATCATGCCAGCGATTTTGTTGGTGCTGCACCGGTTTGGGCGGTGGGGTATTTTTGCGGGGTTGCTGGCGGTATCGGCAGGGTCGCTGATCTATGCCGAGTGGCTGATCGCTGCGGAGGATGCAAACTGGGCCTTTTACGCCGTCGCGCCACGGTTCTGGGAATTTGCCGCCGGTGGACTGATTGCCCTGTTGCAGCCAACACTCGCACGCCTGCCCCTGCCGGGCATCGTGATGCGGGGGGCCGGGCTGGCGTTGATCCTGAACGAAGTGCTTCGTTATCAGGGGGGTGATTTCCCCGGCTTCGGAGCGCTGCCTTCGGTTCTTGGCACCGTGTTGATCCTGACCGCGCCCACAAGCGGCAAGGATCCGTTTCGCTGGCTGCTGACGCGGGGCTGGATGCAATGGCTCGGGCTCAGATCCTATGCCATCTACCTGATCCACTGGCCGCTGTTTGTCACGGTTACGCCTACCGACATGAGCCAGTCCGAGGGCATCTTGTCGGTAGCACTGCTGGTCAGCCTGTATCTGGGTCACTTGATTTATCGGCATGTGGAAACCCCGGTGCGCATCGGTGCGCGGTTCAAGACCTCGGGGGCCATCTTTGGCTATGGCAGCGCGACACTGGTTGCGATTGCCGCCATCGGGCTGGCGCTGCCCAGCTCACCGGTCAGCGCCCTGCGGTCGGTCCTGCCGCTGGCCGATACCCGCGCTGCAATGACCGAACTGGACCGCGCCCGCGCCGAGTATCTGGCCCTGCAATCGCGGATCAGCGCCAATCAGGACGCAGGTATCACCTATTGTAGCTTTGACGACATCGCCACAACGGAGGCGATGCTGGACTGCCTGACTGATCCCGCAATCGCGGAAGACGCCGTTCTGCTGATCGGCGACAGCCACGGGCGCGATGCGCTGGCCGCCCTGAGGACGGCCTATCCCGACCAGCCGGTGCTTATGCTGCACCAATCCTCCTGCGTGCCCGCGACCTATATCCGGGGCCGCTCGCTCTGCTTCGATGCGCTGGACCAGATCCTGCGGGACCTGGCCGCGCGCAACAGGTTGGATCGGGTGATCCTGGCCGCACGCTGGTGGCGGGGCGAGCATGAAAACGCCGATGCCACTCTGTCCACGCTGCAAGATTTGGGGACCGATGTTTTTCTGATCGGCCCCGGACCGACCTTCGCCGCCCCGATGGACAGCATCGTGACCGAGGCGGGGTTCCAGGGGACGGATCTGCGCGATTGGGCCGGGCTTGGGCCGGATCGCTACGCCTTTGACATCGCCACAACGTCACAGGATCTTGCCGCTCGGGCCGCAACCTTTGGCACCGGGTTTCTTGACCGGTATTCCCTGTTCTGCCCCGATGATCTATGCGCCATCACCGACGGCGCGGACGGCGCGTTCCTCTATTTCGATGAACAGCATCTCAGCCCCACCGGGTTGTCGCGGTTTGCAGCGATGCTGTCTGCGGCCCCGGCGCTGCGCGCTTTTCTCAACCGCCCCTAATTGCCACCCAAAAGCTGCCGTAGAAACCCGCCCAGGCTCTGATCCGGCGCATTCGGTTCCGCACCCGGCAGGCGGATGCCGCTGGCGGGGTCTTCCTCTGGCGGACGCGCCTCGGCCACAGGGTCGATCATCGGCAACGGACGCGGCGGCAAACCCTCATGCACCCGTTCCATCGTCTGGCGCCAGATCTCGGCCGGCAGGCCACCGCCGGTCACGCCGGGCAGCGACTGGCTGTCGTCGAACCCGATCCAGACACCGGCCACATAATCGGCGGTGAAGCCCACAAACCAGGCATCGCGCGAGGACGAGGTGGTGCCGGTCTTGCCCGCCACGGGCCGGTCTGACAATTGCGCCCGGCGTCCAGTGCCTTCGGCCACGACCCGCGCCATCATATAGGTCAGCTGCCGTGCCGCAAACTCAGAAACCACGCGTTCGCGGATACCACCGCCCTGACCAATGAGCGGCTCATCATCGCCCAGGAGGCGCAGATCGACCAATCCGTAAGGCGTCACCGCCGAGCCGCCATTGAGGATGCCCGCATAGGCCCCCGTCATCTCGATCAGCGTGTTGTCGGAGGCCCCCAGCGCCAGCGCAGGCCCAAGGGCAAGGTCGCTTTCAATGCCGAATTGCGCCGCCACCGTGCGCACGTTTTCGCGCCCCACCGCCTCGGACAGGCGCACTGCGGGCGTGTTCAACGAATCCCTGAGCGCGTCGGCAAGGGTTACTTCGCCGACAAACCGCCCGTTATAATTGGTCGGTGAATAGGGCCCCGATCCCGGCACGTCGATGGTTAGCGGCGCATCCAGGATCATGTCGTCAAAGCGCCAGCCCAGATCCAGGGCCGCGGCATAGATGAAGGGCTTGAACGCCGATCCGGTCTGGCGCATCGCCATCGTTGCCCGGTTGAACAATCCGGTCCCGGATTGCCTGCCGCCGACCATGGCGCGCACGGATCCATCCGCCGACATCACCACGATTGCCGCCTGCGCTTCGGTCAGGGCCCCGGTTTGTTCGGCAAAAACCGCCTCCAGCGCGGCCTCGGCGGCCTCTTGCATGCGCGGATCGAACGTGGTGCGCACGATCACGTCTTCGGTGGTGTCGGTGGTCAGGAAATCGGGGCCCTGGGTCATGATCCAATCGGCAAAATAGCCGCCCGCGCGCGCGGTCGCCGCTTCGGACAGAACCGCCGGATTGTTGCGCGCCTCTTCGGCTTCGGCGGCGCTCAGGTATCCCTGGTCTTCCATCAGACCCAGAACCACCTCCGCCCGGCCCTGCGAGCGTTCCAGATCCGTGGTCGGCGCAAATCGCGTGGGGGCCGACAACAGGCCCGCCATCATCGCGGCCTGCTGCGGCGACACCTCGGCCGCCGAAACCCCGAAATAGCGCTGCGAGGCGGCCTCGACGCCAAAGGCCCCGGCCCCCAGATAGGCCCGGTTCAGATAGATCGTGAGGATCTCTTCCTTGGTATACCGCAGCTCCATCGCCAGCGCGAAGGGGATCTCGGTGATCTTGCGCCACAGCGACCCGCGCCGGCAATCGGCCTCGTAATCTGCCTCGGATTCCCATTCATCGGGGTCATAGGCCACACCTTGGCACACCAGTTTCGCCACCTGTTGCGTGATGGTGGATCCGCCATGACCGGCCAGCGGCCCGCGCCCTTCGGCCAGGTTGATGCGAACCGCCGAGGCGATGCCGCGCGGGCTGATGCCATAATGCTCATAGAACCGCCGGTCCTCGGTCGCCACGATGGCATTCACCAGATGCGGCGAAACCGTGGTTGGATCGCCAAGCCCGCCAAACTGTTCGCCGCGCCAGGCAAAGACATTGCCGTCGCGGTCCAGCATGGTGACCGATCCCCGTTGCCTGCCATCCATGAAGGCGCTGACATCGGGCAGCGTCGTATACATATAGGCCGTGGCCACGCCGAGAATCAGCAAAAGCGCCGCGACACCACGCCATAACAGCCCGTAGATGATCCGAAAGACGAACCGCAGGATGCCGGCGAAAAAGCCCAGGATGCCACCGCGACGGCGGCGCTGCTGGCGCTTGCGGGGCTTGCGCTTGCGGGCAGGTGCCGGCTTGGCCGCCGCCGGTTTGCGCCGTTCAGCCACCAGCCGCTTGCCACCATTTTGCGGACGCCGCCCGCGATTTCCCGAATTGCTCATGCTCTGACCCGCTCGTGTTTTCGTCAACATAGGCGGTTTCGCCCGCAATGTGGAGCACATATGCCGCAGCGCGGAATTTTCAATCTGCCCGTTTTCCGGGCACTCGCCCCGAAACGTGCAAAATAATTCCAATCCGGCCTGTTTTCGAGAAAAACGAGAGCCCCTTTCATTGCCCTTCTCACCCGCAGCGGCCTGTTTTGACCGCATCCGGGGCCCATCCAGGCCCAAAACGAGAGGGGAAGATTTTCGTGAAACTCATCATCGCAGCAATCAAGCCGTTCAAGCTGGAGGAGGTCCGCGAGGCGCTGACCGCCATCGGGGTGCGCGGCATGATGGTAACCGAGATCAAGGGCTTTGGCGCGCAATCGGGGCACACCGAGATTTATCGCGGGGCCGAATATGCCGTGAATTTCGTGCCCAAAATGAAACTGGAACTGGTGGTGCCTGCGGCCATGGCCGACCAGGCCGTCGAAACGATCCGGGCCACCGCCAGAACCGACAAGATCGGCGATGGCAAGATTTTCGTGCTGGACGTGGCACAGGCCATGCGGGTGCGCACCGGCGAAACCAACGAAGACGCGATTTGACCCGCGCGCAAACCGAAAAAAGGAAAACCGAGAGATGACGAAAAAATATCTCCTTATGACGGCAGCCGCCGCCGCGTTTGTGCCGACGATGGGTATGGCGCAAGAGGCCGCGACGCCGGGCTTTGACGAGATCGGGCCCTATCTGATGACCACCCTGCTGTTTTTGATGGGTGGGTTCCTTGTGTTCTGGATGGCCGCGGGCTTTGCCATGCTTGAGGCGGGCCTCGTGCGCTCCAAGAACGTGGCGATGCAGCTGACCAAGAACGTGGCACTGTTTTCACTGGCCGCGATCATGTATTGGCTGATCGGGTTCAACCTGATGTATCCGGGCGATGCCTGGGCCATGACCGGCTGGGTCGGCACGATCCTGTCGCCAACCGTGCTGGAGCCTGTCGGGCTGTCGGCAGCCGACGCCGCGCTTGATTATGCGTCGGTCGGATCGGATTTCTTCTTTCAGCTGATGTTTGTGGCCGCGACCGCCTCGATCGTGTCGGGCGCATTGGCTGAACGCATCAAGCTCTGGCCGTTCCTCGCCTTTGTGGTTGTGCTGACCGGTGTGATGTATCCGATCACCGGCTCCTGGCAGTGGGGCGGCGGCTGGCTTTCTGAACTGGGCTTTTCCGATTTCGCGGGCTCGACCATTGTGCATTCGGTCGGCGGATGGGCGGCACTTGCCGGGGCCATCGTCCTGGGCGCGCGGCTTGGTAAATTCAAGGATGGAAAAATCCATCCGATGCCGGGGTCCAATCTGGCGCTGGCCACGCTCGGCACATTCATCCTGTGGATGGGCTGGTTCGGCTTTAACGGGGCTTCGCAGCTGGCTGCTGGCACTGTCGGCGACATGACCGATATCAGCCGCATCTTCGCCAATACCAACATGGCCGCAGCCGCCGGTGCCATGGCCGCGCTGATCATGACGCAGGTGGTGTATGGCAAG
>Ga0316204_10010878_pt1 | contig 11573 bp, 12 predicted proteins | sample 6monrhotite_MG_2_FD_205661 | JGI IMG/M metagenome (GOLD analysis project Ga0316204, IMG submission 205661) | Microbial mat bacterial communities from mineral coupon in-situ incubated in ocean water Damariscotta River, Maine, United States -... | ecosystem: Environmental > Aquatic > Marine >...
AGCAAGACAAAATCAAGGAGTAGATGAAAGATCAATCTTAGTTATTGGTCAATTGATAAGCGGAGCTGCTACAAGCGGTGAATTAGTGGAGGGATTAATAAGTGATTCACAATTTAACGATGCTTTCGGCCGTAATTCTCATATTGCAAAGGCTGGTAGATCATTATTAGATAGATTATCAATTTCAAGAATTAAACCAAAAGTTGATGCAATCGCTCTTGCAGATGCAGGGGGTGCAGTTGATGCAACTGGTTCAGTTGCTTTTTCTGGGACTGCTACAGCTTCAGGAACTATAACAGTTTATATTGATTCAATAAAGAATGGTAAATATGAAATAGCTGTTACAAGTGGAGATACAGCGACAATAATCGGCGATGCTTTGGAGGCTGCTATTACTGCTAATTTAGATAGCCCCGTTAGTGCTTCAAATACAGCTGGTACGGTTACCTTAACTGCTTTAAACGGTGGAACGGAAGGTAATGATATTAGTATTAAACATATTGGCACTGTTGCAGGAATTACAACAACTGACACGGCAATGTCAGGAGGTGCAACTAACCCTACATTAACAAACTTATTTGATCCAATAGCAGATAAAAGATATACTTCAATCATATATCCGGAGTCTTGGGGAACTACAACATTAACTGACTTTTTAGAAGCTAGATTTAATGTTGATGATAATATATTAGATGGTATTGGTATAGTCTCTAAAAAAGATACCTTTGCTAATTTAAACACAACCTTAGACGGATTAAACTTAAAAACTTTAACTTATATTCCAAATAAATTAAATACCGATTCAGATTATCAAGGTGGTGGCATTTTTGAAAGCTCAATAGTAATTGCAGCTAGAAAAGCAGGTGAAAGAGAATTAAGAATGACAATAGGGTCAAACACTTCTACAATAGTTACAAACGGTCAAGGAACTGGCGGGTCATTCTTTTCATCAATACCTTATGCTAATACTCCTGATACTGGCTTACCAGTTATTCCAACAGGAAAAGGCTTTACAGACGTAGAGGCTTTAGAATTAAGAAATAGTGGTGGTTGGTTATTACGAAACAATCCAAATAACACAATCTTAATTTCTGGTGAGGCGGTAACTACTTATAAAACTGATGTTTTAGGAAATCCGGATAATACTTTTAAATTTTTAAACTTTATTGATACATTATCTATCGCTAGAGAATATATCTTTAACAACGCAAAGGCAGACTTTACTCAAAGAGTTTTGACAACTGGTAATGTTATTGCAGGTTCTGCTCAAGTAAATGCACAATCAATTTTAAATACCTTTATGAGTTATTATGCCACTTTAAGCGGTATTAATGGCGATACTGATTATCTAACCCTAAGAGCTGGCGAAGAAGAGCGTAAGGCATATAAAAAAGAGATTGAGGATAGTATCCAGATTAATTTATCTACTGGTACAGTTACTCTTGATCAGATAGCTAATATAGTTTCTCAATTAAGAAATATTATAATTAACATAACTCCAACTTTTGAATAATGGCAAACGACAAAATACAAGTAGCAATTAATGGTAATGTGGTTGCATATGAGGGCAACATTACTTATTCACTAGGTAAAAATACAATAGTTTTTAATCCTCAAACTAATGGGAAGCTAATAAAAACTAAAGATATATCTAGTGCGGTTGGTATGGTAACAATACCCATTAGATGTACTGATGAAAATGTGGAGTTATTTAGAAGTTTTGACGGTCAAGAAAATGTTATTCAGATTGGGGATATTTCTTTTTCTGGAATGGAATATGAAGTTTTTCCAGATATTCAAGATTTAGAAGTTGTTGATTTTATTTTTAAAGGTAATCCAGCGGTATAATGAAAAAAGATTTTATAGAATTTAAGTTAAGTAAATCAATTAATACTTCGGTTGGAAGTGAACTAAAAGATTTAGATACTCTTTATTTAAAATGCTTCAATATTGCCGATCATAGAAACGCAACTATTTCACTAAGAAACCAATATAAAAGGATGGTAATTGATGTATTACCAGAATTAGAAAAATTACCGAAGCCAAAAGATCAAGAGGGTTCAGGAGAACAAAAGGCAGAAGATATAAGAGAATTATTTTCAATATTTGATGGCGATAAATTTATTGTTTTCTTAGATAAGTTTTTAGAGTTTTTTAAATTAGATATTTTATTTAAAGATGAAAACTTTAAACATAAAGCAAATGATATTGATATTAAAAAAATCAATCCAGATGATATTGAGTTGTTAATTGCTAAATATATTGAGGTTTTTTTTCTCTCATCTTGGATGAAATAAGCGAATTAGATTCTTTAATCTGTAATTTAGCTCATTTTTATAAAGGGTCAGCAAGTTTTGAATGGCTAGAAAAACAGCCAATGTCAAAAATGGTTAGACTAAGTAAAGAGGCTAGTAAGATTAATAAAGCAATGCAACCAAAAGAAAGATGAGTTTTAAAACAAGCTACATATATGATTTAGTAGATAAAATAAGTCCTAAACTTAAAAAAGTTAATTCTAGTTTACAAAAAACATCTACACAATCGAAAAAGACAGGGGAAAAGGCTTCTAACTCATTTAAAAAATTCAATAAATCATTAAAGCCAGTAAAAAATAATATAGATAAATTAAGAAAGTCATTTAAAAGCTTTAATAGTGAGGTGGGTGTAAAATTATCAGCTACCTTTAGTGCATTTACTTTTTTATCTCTTAGGGGTTTTAATAAACAAGCTCAAGCCTTAGAGGCTGTAAGGGTAGGTCTTGATTCCACTAATAACGCAGCAAAATTAACCTTTGAAACTTTAAGAAAAGAGGCTACAAGACTCCAGAGAGAAACTTTATTCGGAGATGAAGAGATTTTAACGGGTGCTACTGCTCAATTATTGACATTTACAAACATTGCCGGCAAGGAATTTTTAAGAACGCAGCAGGCGGTTTTAGATGTTGCTTCAAGATTATCATTAGCTAGAGGCGGTGCGGTTGATTTAACTTCAACAGCAATCCAATTAGGTAAAGCTTTAAATGATCCTGTTGCCAATCTTGGTGCATTAGGTAGGTCAGGTATTCAATTTTCCAAAGACCAAAAAGCGACAATAAAAAGATTCGCAGAAACTAACCAACTGGCAAAGGCTCAAAAATTAATTTTAGACGAACTAGATAAGCAGTACGGAGGGACGGCAAAGGCATTAGCTAAGGTTGGAACTGGTCCATTAAAGCAATTAATAAATGCTTTTGGAGATCTAGCGGAGCAAATAGGAAAAGAACAATTTAAGGTTATAGAGCCGTTAATTAAGTCATTAAGAAAAATGGCAGATGGCTTTAATAATTTATCCCCTACTATTAAAAAAACAATAGCTATATTTTCTTTAATTGCAATAACGATCGCTCCTTTGCTTGCCAGTCTTGGATTGTTTGCTATCGCTATTAAGGCATTAATAACCCCTATTGCGGTGCTAGGAGTTGGTATAAAATTCTTAGCTTTAAAATCTTTAAAACTTTTAATAATTAGTATAAAAGGAGTGGGAATTGCATTGAGATTCTTAGCTTTAAATTCTATTGGTCTTTTGATAGGAGGTATTGCCAGCTTGTCAATCGCAATGTTCTTAATGAGAGATGATGTTGCTAAGGTTTTTGATTGGATTGGCAACAAAATAAGCTCAATTATAAATGTGATTAGCAATAAAATAGATTCCTTTTCAAACAAAATAGCTAATTTTGCAGAGAGTATCGGCTTTGATCTAGGTATTAGTAAGGGTCAAGAATTAGATAAAATCTTACAACAACAAAAAAGAGAATTATCTTTTAGAGTTGAAAGAAGTCAGTCAGTTGATGTTGGGGGAACTTTAGGAATTAATATTAATGCCCCATCAGGAACTAGTGCTAATTTTACACCAGTTAATAACAACCCTATGCGGACAAATATGAGTTTTACACAATCTAACCCATTACTAAATTAATGTTTAATATAGCTAAATTACCAGAAGCGAGTTATAACGATGTTAGGTTTTTATATCAATCATCTTCAATTAATGGTGGGAGAAAAACAGTAACACACGAATACCCGAATTCAGATATTAGATTTGTTGAGGATTTAGGGGGTCTTAGAAAGACTTACAACATAGAAGCTATAATTGATAATAATAGCAATAATAATCAGCGTGATGCTTTAATTACCGCCCTAGATGCTAAAAATATATTAGGTAAATTGGTTCATCCAGAATATGGAGTTAAGCAAGTTAAATTAATTAACTACACTATAAATAACTCTAAATCTTCATTAGGTATTACTTCATTTTCAATAGTATTTGAAGAGGCAGATCAACCAGTTGTTGGAAAAATAGCTAGTAATACTGGATTTTTAAGTAGATTAAGATCTATTGCAGGTGAAAATATATCTAATAAATTAGAATCTGGCTGGAATACATTTACAAGAGTTAAAGAGGGTTTTGATAAAACTAATCAAATCATAGGAGATACGGGGCGAGAAATAGGTAGGGTTGCTAGTTTAGTTGCTGGTGCTGGTGATGGGGTAAATGACTTTGCAACTTCTATAAATGAAATTGTGAATAATACTCAATCATTAGTAAACTCCCCTTCTGTTTTAGCGGGTAGGCTAACAAATTCCTTTAATGCTTTAGAGGTTGCTTTTGATAATGCAGAAGATGTTTTTAATTCAGTTAAAAATCTAATTGGATTTAAAAATGACGAAGTGGTAACGGGCGATAGTCAAACAAGGCAAGCTACATTAAAAAACCAAGCTTTAATCAATAATTTAATATCTGTAAATACTTTTGCCATAGCTTACAATCAGGCTGCTCAAATAAATTACAAAAATCAAGATGATCTAAATAGTAATATTAAGATTTTAGAGGATGGATTTAAAAATATAACTGGACTAGATAGAGATAGTCAGACTGAACTACAAAGAATTAGAATTGAATTTCAAAAAGTAACAAATGATTTATCAATTTCTTTACCTAAAGTTTCAGATTTTACAACAAACAAAATTCCTTTAAATGTTTTAACTTATCAGCTTTATGCATCATTAGATAAAAAAAATGATATTAAAGATTTAAATAAATTCAGAGATACAAACGAGATTAAAGGAACTATTAAAATCTTAAGTAATGGATAATAAAATTTTCTATGAAATAAACGGAATTAAATATGAGGGGGTAACTTCATTTCAAGCTACCGATTCAATGGTAAATTTTGGCAAGTCATTTTCAATATCTATTACTATTAATAGCGAAATAGCCCCATCTTTATTAAATGCTTCAACTCAAGATGAAATAAAAATCTATATTGATAATAATTTAATTCTAACAGGTTATATAATAGGGCGGAATATAGATTATGATTCATCATCTCATACTATAACCTTTGAGGGTGCAGATAAGGCTACTGATATAATAGATAGCGATGTAATACAAAAAAGCTACAACATAAGAAGCTTTCCTAAATTAATTACTCAAACCTTATTGGATAATGGTTATAATCTAAAAGTGATTAATAATGTCATCGGATTACCTTTATTAGATCAAAACGAAAAAGTGAATACAGAAAGCGGAGAAACTATTATTAATTTTCTATTTAGATATGCTCAAAAAGTGCAGGCATTATTAACAACTAATGAAGATGGTAATATAGTAATAACAAGAGAGGATAAAATAGGCAATATAGGCAATATAGTAAGTGAACAAAACGGAAGTAATAACAATATACTTTCAGCATCTTATCGAGAATCAACAAAGGATAGATTTAATATTGTTGAGGTATTTTCACAAGATACAAATGATTTTCACACAGAACAAGCATCTAATCAACAAGGTAAGTCAATCGATAGTGATATCAGGTCTCCTAGAAGGCGTAGAATAGTTTTCTCAGATCCTACGACTTCAAAATTCCTTAATGATTATGCTAAATGGTTTATTAATGTTAAAAGAGCCAAAGGAAAAACCTATAATGTAAGGCTTCAAGGTTATTATGGGGGTAGTTTATGGAAATCAAATAATTTAGTTAAGGTCAAAGATGATTTTGCCGGATTAAATGGAGAGTTTTTAATTCAAGATGTTACTTACTCAAAATCCCTTAATGGTTCTTTTACTGATTTAGTAATTGTTGAAAAGGGTTCTTTAACTTTAGAGCCTAGTTTATCTGATGTGATTGGTCTTTTTAGCTTACTTTAAGCTTTTACTTTAGTTTGACCAGCAGAATTAATATTAACTGGATAAGTGCCGGCACTACTACCTCCTGTAACCGTAACATCCATACTAGCATTTTCATTTAATACTAATGAAACAGCATCAGCTAGATCAATTTCAGTAGCATTGATGGTAACTTTTGTATTGGCTGTAATGTTTAAATTTTCCATCACTTCATTAATATTTTGATTAGTTGTAATCTCAATATCTCCATTTTGTTTAAAAGTTATTTTGCTATTTTCAGCAATTGGATTTTTTATTTGCAATTCACCATCTAATAAATCATCTGGTTCAATTGGTACATTATAGGGGATACCAAATATATTTGATTTACTACTCAATGAAAAGAATAATAATATTTCACTTGTATTATTTAAGGTTGCTTTTGAATAATAGCCATAAGGATAGATAATCTGGACATTGTTAAGTATTTGACCGTCAACAGTAGATACTTCCGCTCTACCTTTATTTGTAAATCTTTTTAAAAATCCTTTTTGTATCATTAAAGTAAATTTTTTTTATTTGACAATATCCCTATTTTTTAATATTACTTAATTATAAATAACTATTTTTTATTGTCAATAATGAGTCAAGACATAAAGCTATTTCAAGATGGAAATAATAACTGGGATATTGATTTTGACAACGGTGATTTTGCATTAACAAAAGGGCTTGATACAGCAATTTATATGAGTTTATTTTGCGAAAAAAGAGCAGATGCAAATGAAGTGCCAAACCCTATTTTAAGAAGGGGTCATTTTACTAATGAATTTTCAAGAATAGAAAATTACGAGGTAGGCAGTAAATTATGGATATACATAGAACAAGCTAGAAATACCGATCAAAACACTTCTTTAATTGAGGACTCAATAAGAGATAGTTTAAAATGGTTAATAGATCAAGATATTATCAAAGATATTAATATTGAGACTAGTTTTATAGGGTCTAATTTAGAGGTTAATCTTGATATAATTGGTAAATCTCAAGAGGACACAGAAAATTATAATTTATTAATAAATACTAACTAATGCCAATCGCAAGAGATACATTAACAGAGATATTAGAAAGAATGGTTAGTGACTTAGTATTGTCTGTCAATTCTGGACAGTTAGACACTTCTAAACAGATTGACCCTACTATATTAAATAGTTATGTTAGGGGAATTGTTGAAGCTATCGCAGGCGGTATTGATAGTAATAATGATTTAAGCGAACAAGTTTTAGCTCAAATATTTATCCAAACTGCAACAGATGAGTTTTTGGAAAGATGGGGGGTTATTTTTGGAATAACAAGACAGCCAGCAACTAAGGCGATCGGTACTTTATCATTTACAGGATCATCAGGCGGTATAATTCCAATTGGTACAACCTTAACTAGATCAGATGGTAATGAATATATAACAACCTCATCAGGAACTATAACAAGCCAGACTATAAATATATCATCTATTATTAGAGTCGGAACTTTAGCAACTGTAACAACAACATCTAATCATAATTTAGCAACTGGTCAAGTTTTAGACTCAATACAGGGAGCAGATCAGCCAGAATATAACTTAAGCAATATTACAATATCAGTTATTAGTAATAATCAGTTTACTTATCAAGTTACAGGCTCACCGACAACTCCTGCAACTGGAACAATAACAGCTACCGAGATTTATACTTTTGTCTCTATTGAAGCAAGCGACTTTGGGGCTTTGCAAAATAGCGGTTCTGGTTCAGTTTTTACGCTTGTAACTCCTATTGCTAATATTGACGATTCAGCTATTGCAACTTTTGAGGGTATAACTGGTGGGCTAGATATTGAAAGTGATATAGATTATGGTGCTAGAATTTTGGAAAGAACTTCTAATTTTACAGCTCCTTTTACTAAGGGAGGAATACCAGTTTTTATAAAACAATTTATAACTGGTATTACGAGGGTTTGGATTAATGAAGCTACCCCATCAGCAGGGTCAACAGAGATTTATTTTGTAAGAGATAATGATATAAATATAATTCCGACATCTCAACAATTAGCAGATACAAAGATTTTAATTATAAATGGTAATAATTTAACCGACGGAATAAAACCTGCTAATATGCCAGATGATAATGTTTATGTATTAGCTCCAACTGCTGTACCAGTTAATTTTACATTTTCCGGACTTTCTCCAAATACTTCTGATATGCAAGCAGCAATCACTAATTCACTAACTGACTTTTTTAAATCAGATCAAATTGTTTTAAGTGAGGATGTTTTAGAAAATGAATATACAAATGCAATATTTAATACCCTAGATAGTAACGGCAATGTGCCAGTATTTGCACTAACAACACCGACAGGGGATATAACTATTAATACAGGAGAACTAGCTACTCTTGGCAATATAACTTTCCCATAATGCCTATAATACAAAAAATAACACAGACACAGCAAGCAGACATATTAGCTCAATATATAAGAGATGATAGGTTGCACCAAGCTAAAAATAAGGAGGGGTCAAACTTGAGAAAAGTTTTAATTGGTATTGCAGAGGAATTTGTGAGATTTAGGGATAAAGCAAATCTTATTTACGATGATTATGACCCTAGTAAAACAGATCAATTAATAACAGATTGGGAAACTCAAGTAGGAATCCCTGATGATTGCTTTAATAATACTGGAACCTTAGAAGAAAGAAGAACAAATATTTTATTGAAGTTAGCAGGTATAAATGTAACCACAGAACAACAATTTAAAAATGTAGCTTCAATTCTAGGCTTTAATATAGAGGTTAGTAATGGTGTTGAGACTTCAACGTTTCCCTTAACTTTACCATTTATATTATTAAACCAAGACGAAGCGCCTTTTACAATAATTATTACCTTACCAGCGAGTGAGCAGCCTGCTGGCTTACCTTTGGAGCTGCCCTTTACATTAACAAGTCAAGCACCAGAGATTTTAGAATGTTTATTTAATAAAATAAAACCTGCTCAATGTAATTTAATTTTTAGATATAGTTAATTATGGCAAAATTTGATGATAAAGTAAACGGCAATACAGTATCTGCTGATGAATATAATAATATGGTCAGAGCTTCAAAGAATTTAATTGAAGATTCTGGACAAACGATTGACTCAAGTAATACGCAACTATCAAAGGCAGTTGCAAACTATGTAGCATCTGGTTCTTTTTATACTGATTCAGGTATTGCAAACGCTTATGTTTTAAATACCACTGGTTCCTTTCAAGCTCCAACCGCATATGTTGATGGTATGGAAGTTCGCTTTAGAACAAGCAACACAAATACAGGAGCATCAACTATCAATGTTAATGGGTTGGGTGCTAAGAATATTAAAAATTCTGATGGCACAACTGATATTTTAGCAGGATTTATTTCAAATAATAGAGATATTTCATTAAGATTTTATAATGATTGTTTTATTCCTAGTAACGAAATAACACAAGCAACAATATCAACAGCTGGTCAATCATTATTACCAGATCAAATAACAATCTCAAATGGTACAGATTCAGATCATGATATTGATTTTACGGCTGGTAATTTTCAATTTGACGATGGTTCAGGTCAAGCGGTAGCAACAGCATTAACAAAGCAGATTGATGCGGCTTGGGTAGCAGGAGATAATGCGGGGGGTTTATTTACTGGCTCAGTTGCGGCGGATACATTTTACTATTGCTTTGTTATTAAAAATTTAAGCACTGGAGTTATAGATGCAGGATTTGATCCTAGTTATTCAAGTCCCACACTTCCTAGCGGATATACTAAAAAAGCTTATAGAGGAGCGATACTTACTGATGGATCAGGAAATATTAAAAATGGTAGCTACACTTTTTTTAATGGCGGTTACAGGTTTATATATAGCACAGCTGTACTAAATTACTCAGCGACGACTCCTGCATATAATACTTATAATATTACTTGTCCACCATTTTCTTTAGCTCTCATTGATGGAGATTTAGCTAATAGCTCAACAGCTTCTTATACAAAATTTCAGGTAGGTTCTACAATAGAAGGTGGCGGTATTTTTTCTGGAGTTATATCAAGCACAGTAGCATCAAGAAGCGCTATAACACCACCTTTTCCAATAAAGGTAGATTCTAATTCACAAATAAAATTTGGATATGTTGACGGAATAGCATGCGCTTATTCCCTTTATATTAACGGTTGGATCGAATATTTATAATTATGATATATTTAAAAAACAAACAAACAAATGAAATTAAAACTTTTGAAGTAGATAATTATCTACAATTAAGTAAAAACATTAGAGATCAACATATTGAGGCAACTCAAGATGATATTGATACTTATTTATTGCAAGAAGCTAAAAATAGTAAAATTGTAGAAATAAAAGCCGCGAAAGATGAAGCTTTATATTTACCAATAGATTATTTAGATACTCAATTTATATCTAGTGAAAAAGCTAGTCAAAACATATTAGGGGCTTTAGTTCTAAATGGTGACGATAATCAATGGCTAGATATTAATGGTAATGTTTTAGTATTATCTAGGGCGGAATTAGAGCAGTTAGGTATTCTTATAAAAACACAAAGGGGAATTGTTTATAACAATGAATCTACTAAAATAACAGCAATAAATAATGCTACCACCATTGAAGAAGTAAATAATATAACTTGGTAATGAAAAAAGTAAAAATTAATTTCCACCAAACAGAATTAAGTACTAAATCTATTAAGTATTTTGCTAGATTCATTATCCAATATGGCACTTACAGAGATAGGGTTGAGATAGGAGGTCGAACAATATCATCGGAGCATGTCTCAATCGATATGGGAGATCATGTCTTTGAATCGAGAGCAATAGTAGGGAACATAAAAACCCCTGCCGAATTATGGTATAAGAAGCTTAAAAAGGATGTTAGAATCGACAGGGTGGAAATCGAAGTTACAGATAAGGAATACGACATTATCCGAAAAGATCTAATAAATTACGTTGGTAAAGGTAGATATTCGCTATTATTAGCAATATTTTCAGAGATCGAAGAATGGGGTATTATACCAAGACTAATTAAAAATAAGATTTACAAATATGTTGGCAAAAAGAACTCACTACATTACTGCTCTAAGTTTGTTCAAATGGCTTTAAATAAAGCAAATATAGTTCCTAAGATAGAATTTTTTACGCCTAACGAGCTATTAAAATGTCTAATTAGCGAGGATTACGATTTAATTTATGGATATATAAATGAAATGGAATAATATAAAAGATATATCATTATTAATTTCCGCAATAATCTTTGGGTCGATGGCTGTCTTGAATTATTTTGATAAAGGAAGGTCTATTTCTGTACATAATATTAATAATGCAAAGATCCAAAATGTTTTACAGGAGGATATTAAATATTGCGGCATAGGTTATTATT
>Ga0316204_10010879_pt1 | contig 11573 bp, 7 predicted proteins | sample 6monrhotite_MG_2_FD_205661 | JGI IMG/M metagenome (GOLD analysis project Ga0316204, IMG submission 205661) | Microbial mat bacterial communities from mineral coupon in-situ incubated in ocean water Damariscotta River, Maine, United States -... | ecosystem: Environmental > Aquatic > Marine >...
GCCAGTTCATCGCCGGCGAGTTGTTCCAACAAGAAACGATCATACGGTTTGTCATTGTTGAAAGCGCGCACGACGTAGTCGCGGTAGCGATAGACGTGCGGGCGCGGTTTGTCGGAATGTTGTACGCCTTCCGATTCGGAATACCCAGCGACGTCCAACCAATGCCGCCCCCAACGCTCGCCGTAGTGCGGCGAAGCCAACAGTCGGTCAATCATTTTCTCATACGCCCGCGGATCGGGATCGGCGAGAAACCGCTGGACGTCCTCCGGTTCGGGCAACAGTCCGGTCAGATCCAAGGTGGCGCGGCGGATGAGCGTGGCCCGATCAGCGGCCGGCGACAGCGCGAGTTCCTTGGGTTCCAATTTTTCCAACAAAAACGCATCAATGAAATTCACCACCTGCTCGGTGTGGTTGACGATGGGCGTCTCGTGCCGCTGCGGCGATTGGAAGGCCCAGAACTTACGGTCGTCGTCACTGACCAGCACATCGGTGGTGGCGTCAGTTGTTGCGACCTCCGGTGCGCCAGCGGCGATCCATTGGGTGATGGTTTCGATTTCCGTCGTCGACATGACTTTAATACTGACCGCCACCAACTCGCGTCGCGGCGGCATTTCGCCGGCGTGGATGCGTTTGAGGAGCAGACTAGATTCTGGATCACCGGGCACGATGACGGGGCCCGATTTGCCACCCGCCAGCATCGATGCTTTGGTCCGCAGGTCCAACCCGGCTTCGCGGCGCCGCAGGCCGTGACAAACGGTGCACCGCAGATACAGAATCGGCAAGACGTTGTGCTGCGTGATTTGCGGTTGGTCGTTGGCAATGGGCTTACCAAACCGCGCCCCGCCGGTCACCCAATCGCGAATCGCGGTGATCTCGTCGGCAGTCAGTTGCGGTTCGTCCTCGGGCGGCATCAGGCCATCGTCGATCATCTCCAGCAACAGGCTGTCGGCCGGAGTCGCCGCATCGATGATTTCGCCCGCTTCACTCCCCTTCAAAATGCCGGCAGGCGTACTGAGATTCAACTCCGCCTTCGCCGCCTGGTCGCTATGACACTTCGAGCATTTGGCTTGGAAGATCGCTTGGACGGAGGATTCAAAGAGAACCGGTTTGGTCGGTGTCGGTGATGGCTCATCGGCGTGTACCACGCTCGCCGTGATCAGCGACAGGACGAGGACGATGCAAGTTCGCGACGAATTGGCCATTGGCTGATTCAACTCTCTAACATCGGACCTTGCAACAAGTCACACGCGTCTAATCATCAATACATTTTGATGTTTAGGGCGAGAAAGATCAAGCCGTTGTCGGTGGGCGGAGCGGGGGCAGGGTGGTAGACTTGCTTTGCCTATCGCGGAAAGAAACAGCGGATATTCGCTGACGGAATTCATAGTGTTTCGAGCCAAGGAGCCTGCCATGAGATTATTGACCTCGTCTTGGGTATTCCTCTTGTTGGTTCAGGCGTGCACGTTGGCGAACCTTCGCCCGGCGATGGCTGAGGGGAACACCCCCGTCCAGTTCCATGTCGTCGATGCGGACAGCGACAAGCCTTTGCCCTGCCGAGTTTACATCCGGTCTGCTGCCGGGACGGACTACCACGTCAAATCGGCCGACTCGGCCGGGAGTGCGGTGAATTACGACGTCAAACGGTCCACGGAAAGTTTTGAAAAGCATACGACGGTTTCGGCGCATCCTTTTACGGCTGATTTGCCGCCGGGCGAATACACGGTGACCGTCGAACGGGGCAAGGAGTACCGTACGGCTGAGAAAATGATCACCGTCGCAACCACGCCGGTTGACGTCACGATCCAGTTGCAGCGGTGGATCAACATGGCCGAACGCGGCTGGTATTCCGGCGACACACACGTGCATCGCACTGTGGAGGAGTTGCCTAATGTGATGCTGGCCGAGGATTTGAACGTGGCGTTGCCGCTCTCGTATTGGGTTCGCTCAGCATATACGCCCCCGCTCCAGGGGGATAAGTCGGTCGAGGCCAAGGCGGAGTTAATCCGCATCGATCCCACGCACGTGATTTGGCCGATGAACACCGAATATGAACTGTTTACCGTCAACGGAAAGCGACATACCTTGGGGGCCGTATTTGTTTTGAATCAAAAACAGCCATTGCGACAGGTGGCGCCGCCGGTCGCCCCGATCGCCGCCGCAGCGCGGCGACAAGGTGCGCTGTTGGATTTGGACAAACATTCCTGGCCCTGGTCGATGATGCTCGTGCCGGTGATGGACGTCGATCTGTTTGAGCTCTCCAATAATCACATTTGGCGGACGCAATTCTTTTTCAAACAGTGGACGATCGATCAGCTTCCCTCCAGTTGGCAGATTGAGACCGACGGCGAGGGGTTCACCGAGAGGGGTTGGACCGATTTCGGCTTCAAGAATTATTACGCGCTGCTCAATTGCGGATTTGGCATGCGGCCGACGGCGGGGACCGCTTCAGGTGTGCATCCCGTTCCGCTAGGATTCGGTCGCGTGTACGTGCATCTGCCCGACGGTTTTCGTTACGACAAATGGATTGCCGGCTTGGACGCGGGGCATAGTTTTGTCACGACCGGTCCGATGCTGCCCGCCACGTTCAACGGCAAGCCGGCCGGGACAACATTCGTGCACGATGCGCCCACGACCGTTCGCATCGAAGCCACCGTGCTGAGCGATACGCCGTTGGAAACGGTCGAGATCATCAAGAACGGTGAGGTGTTTCGCACGATTTCGCCGACAGCCGAGACCATCGTTGGCAATCGCCACGAGCAGGTGATCAGCGAAACGATCCCGGTCGATGGAACGTCGTGGATTGCCGTGCGATGTTTTTCTCGCCCGCCGACAGGCAACCGTCGTCGGTTTGCTCACACCGCCCCTGTGCATGTCACCATCAAAGACCTACCGCTACGTCCGCAGCGCGTTGAGACGCAGTATTTGATGAGCCTCATTGAAAAGGAGATCGTACGCAACCGGGGCGTACTCAGCGACGACGAGTTAGCCGAATACGAGCAGGCGCTCCAGATCTACCGCAAGCTGCACGCGACGGCGATTCCGAGCCGGTGAGTCCGGCATCAACTCGCCTCGGGCGCCAATTGAAACTGCTGGTCGACGGCGTAAGTTTTCAGTTGCTGCGCTGCTTTTAACCCGGAGAACAGACCGAACAACGCAAAGGCGTGAAACCCGACGCTGAGCCATTCTTGAAATAGTAGAAACAGCAACCCATCACCGGCGTAGATCAACATGCCAATGATGAATACCCAAGTGTGCGCGCGATTGGCCAAATAGCCCATGCCGGCGAACATTCCGGCAATGGTGACACTGATCGCCAACGCAATGCCTGTCAAAACCATCGCGGCGGTGGGATCCAAGTCCTGGGCGACCAACATGGCCACAATGTCGATGACCTGCGTGATGCCCAAACCGACGACGAAATTCCATTCCGCCCCAAACGCGATGACCAGGGAATTTACAACGGAGAGCGCCGCGATCCAATAGAACCAGTTGGCGCCGGTGTGCAGTTGGGCGACTAGGTCGGGGGGCTGTGATGCTTCATCTAGGGGGACCACATGATCGATTTCGTCGTACGCTTCGACGGTTTCAGGAACGGTTTCAAAAACGTCTTCGGTTTGTTGCGACAAGCGGGCGTCACTGTCACTGTGGTCATCGTGCATTGAGGCGTTCTCTGAAATATTACGGTGCAAATAGGCAACGGCCTATATTTTGCCACCGGTGAATCCAGAATTCCACTTTTTTCTGGGGGCGTGGTGAACTTTTTCAGAGTTCGGTCGTGCTACCCAATCTTGGCGGACGAACCGCTGCACGGGGTTTTGAGAAAGGAGCAACGGTGTTAGCAATAAAAAAACGCCTCTGACCGTTGCAAGATTTGCAACGCGAGGCGTTTGAGGTTTTCCAAGTGAGAAAACAGTTGCGGCGGGAACGATTAACCGTCGTTGCCGGCCAGCGGTTCTTTTTTCTCGGTCAGTACGGGACAAGTCTGGGCAAGTTCCGCATTGAGTTCGGTATACTCAGCCCATTCTTCCGGAAGATTGTCTTCATGGAAAATGGCTTCGACGGGGCATTCGGGAACGCAAGCCTCGCAGTCAATACATTCATCGGGATGAATGTACAACATCGACTCGCCTTCATAAAAGCATTCCACCGGGCAAACCACCACACAGTCGGTGTACTTGCAGCCAAAGCAAGGTTCGGCGACAACGTGGGTCATCTGACTCCCTTTCTCAAGCGTTGAACATCTCTAAACAATTAAACACAACGGGTTATAAACCACTCAACTATCATTTCAAGTCGGCATCCGTGGGCGGTCGACAGAAACGATTCTGCCGATTTTTTTCAGCGGCATTGTTGCAGTCAGTTTACAAACCGAAAAGCCCATGAACATCGAGATCTACTAGATTTTTGCCCAATCTGACAAGTTGAGACCAAGTCTCAATTGATTGGTAATTCCCCGGCAGCCAACTGTCAATTCCAAACACCCTCGAATTTCGACATCGCGTCATTTTGTATGTGGTTCGCGAATGTAGATGGGGTTGGACAGAATCCAAATCCGCGGCTCCTCTTCTAGGTTCAACCAGACCTCGATGCGGTAAATTCCCGGCTCTTTAACGGGAAACTCGCAGAAGCGGCCCAGTTCGCGGGCGACTTCGACTCCATTGCGGATGAGGCGAAAACTGCCCGTCAATGGTGCGGCTGCGTGCAGTGTCATTCCTGAAATAAAAGCGGGCTCACTCCCCATTTCGTGGTTATTGCCATTGTCTTCCAATTGGAAGGTGAATCCGGTTGGATCGGCAATCCAGTCGAACGCCACATACGCCCGGCCATGCTGCAACGCGTCACGCACGTTCGCCTCGGTGAGATCTTTCATCAACAGATGCGTACTGACGTGGTGCAGACTGCGGGCATAGGGGTCGAGATCGAGAGCAAAAATAACGTCTCCCGCTTTCTTACCCAACACCAGAGGCTTGATCAACGGCAGCTTCTCAGGATCAATCAGGGCCACCTTTTCACCCAAGCCGTCGTTGATGCGAATCTTCCCATCCTCTTCAATCGTGGCATTGAGGCCTTGGTTGTGGTGGGCGTCGTTGGCAGAGACTCCCGTGTGAGGCTTGACGGCGCACATAGCATCCCATTTCTTCAAATAATCCGCCGGGTAGTTGTTCAAGGCGGCAAAGACTCCCTGTGGATATTCTCGCAACGCCGGTCCTAACTTGAGCATCAAGGCCACCGGATCGCGAAGCATGCGAATGAACCGCGCTTCGTCTTTGAAATCGGCGTGCGTGTTATAAATCTCGCTGCCGGTCAATCCGGTCAATTCCCAATCCATCCGTTCTTCCAGGTGGCACAAAAACGACATTCCGCCATCGGGCTGCACAGCATCGACGAATTCCTGTGGCTCAGAATCAAGTTTGTCCTTCACGCTCGCAGTGGGAAAGGACAACAACCCAGTCGTCTCCGCACCGGGGATCAGCAACACGCCATCGACGAGACCGCGATGCCCGTCTTTGAAAAAATCGTAATCGGCCGCCGGATGATTGGTAAACATCAACACGCGCACGCCGACTTCCTTGGCTGCTTTGACAATTTCTTCAACCGTGCCGTTGCTATCGTGCGAGAGAAACGAGTGCACATGCAGACACGCCCGGTAGTCGGTGAATTCGCTTTTGCGCGTGACCGGTTGTCGGTCGGTTTTGAGCGTCTCGACGGCGACTTTGAGTTGTCGTAGCTTGTCGAGATCCAATCGGTCCAAGGCATCGGCGGCGACATCGCAATTGGGAGCCGCCGTCAGGCACAGGGCGGCGACAACGACTCGGCATGTCCGAGCGAGTGGAGAATGATTTCGCATGACAGGTTTTTCCCTAAAGACACTTTTGCATAGTGTTCTATTTGGTGGTACTCACAGTCGAGCGTCTGTTTCGACTTTTGGTCTACTACTTCATGTTTGCATCGCCCGTTGCCGCTGTCTAGAGTGGGCGCTGTAGTAACAGCGACTGGGGTTGGTCGCCCGATTGCACCAAGGCTTCGAGATGTTCCCGAATGACGACTAAGCAAACGACAACCAGAAATGCGGCGCCGGCCCTTTCGCCGGATGGTCGGATTTATTCGATCGACCAGTTTCGCGGGTACACGGTGCTGGGCATGTTTGTCGTGAACTATTTGGGGCATTACCGCTGCCACTACAATTTTCACCACAACGACTATTTTCTGAGTTATGCCGACACGATCATGCCCTCGTTTATGTTCGCTGTGGGGATCTCGTTTCGCTTGACGATTTTGAAACGGCTGGCCGGCGGCGCTTACCTCAAGACGTACTGGAGTTACCTCAAACGCTGCATCGCACTCTGTCTGATTTCGATGGCGATGTATGGCATTGGCCAGGACTTTGACAGTTACCAAGAGTTTTTCACCGATCCGACCAGCGATGCAGTTGACCAGGCCGCGTGGGATCAGTTTGTCGCGGGCGACGCGGAGACAATCATTCCGCCGCACTTCACAGATCAATGGTGGCTGTTAGCGAAGTTGATTGCCAAGTCCTATCTCTGGGAAACCTTGGCGGTGATTGGCCTCACGCAATTGTTTGTCTTGCCGTTTGCGAACCTGCGGTTTTGGTATCGCTTCGCTGTGCTGATTGTTTTGGGCGCCGCACACGTGGTGCTCAGTGAATGGTTCAACTGGCAATTCTTTTACGGCTACACGATCGACGGTAGCTATATCGACCTGCCTAATGGTCTGAACAACTGGATGGGCGAAATCTGGGGCACCGGGTCCAATCGCAGTTGGGACGGCGGGATATGCGGGGTCATCACCTGGAGCGTCGCCATGCTGGCCGGCACGCTGTGTTATGACCTGATGGCTGGGAACACCGCGACGCAGACAATCAAAAACCTACTGCGATGGGGCGTGTTGTTTCTCTTCGTCGGTTATGCGATGTCCTGTCTGTCACGCTTGTACGACCTGCCCGCCGATCCGGATTCGACCACACAGTTTGTTCCTGCTGCGGCGGATAAACGGATTACAAATTCGCGTGGCAAGGCAAAAGGAGGAATGCGAGTCCAACTAGCGGCCTCTCCGGTGATTCCCGATTGGCGAGCGGCGCAAGGCCGGGCGTTCACGTCGTTCTTCGCGGAGCCGCCGTTCGTGGCTCGTCCTGAGAGCCGGCTGGTGAATTATTGGATGATGCAAAAACGCTTTGCCTCATTGCCATACGTGATATTCGTCTCGGGACTCGCATTTGTGTTGTTGGCATTGTTTGTGGTGATCACAGATATCGGCGGCATTCAGATCGGCGTGTTTCGCACGTTCGGCATGAATCCGTTAGCTGCTTATGTGTTGCACAAATTGGTGCTGATGAATGTGGTATTTCACGTCGTCCCCCAAAACTCCGCTGCCTGGCTGTATTGGAGCGGATTGATTGTGTACCTGGCGGTCGTGTATCTCCTGGTGCGAGGTTTAGAGAAACAGGCCGTTTATATCCGGCTGTAAATTCGGCTGGAATTCACCGGCTCGCGGGAACTGCAACTTCTCTATCGCGGCAACACTTGCGTTCAGTTAGCCGACTGGACACCATAGAGGTTGCCGTTTTGGCGATAACCTTTAGAACCAATTTCAAAACCCGGTTGTGCTTGTTCTGGAAACGTGCGGATTAATGTCAGCGAGACGCATCAGAGGGTTTTGAAACGACTTGTAGCAACACAGGCTCTCCATTCCTGCCGAGGCAATCACAAGGAACAGATTCCGTGACCGATACGAATCCACAAAGCTCGTCACGCCGTAATTTTTTGGGCAACATGGCACTGGGCGGTTCCGCCGCATTGACCGGACTCGCAGCCGGTTGTGCGAAACAATCCAAGCAACCGACCGGCAGCGGCGCCGGCGGACAAAAACCGCTCAAGGCTGCCTTTTCCAATGCCGGGCTGCAAAGCACCTGGTGCGCGCTGGGCAAACAAACGGCTGAGTTGTGGGGCCAACTGTTGAACGTAGAAATCGAGTGGTTCGACGGCGAATTCGATCCTGAAAAACAACGCAATAAAATCGACCAGATCGTCGACCGCGACTGGGATTTTTGCTGTTTCCAAGCTGTCGCCATCGATGCTCTCGCGCCGCCGACCGAGATTCTCCGCGATCGTGGCATTCCGGTGATCTCGATGGATACCTTACTGGTGCCGATGGACAAAATGCGAGAGACCGGCGTCTGGACCCAGGTTTCGCCCGACCATATTTTTATGGCCGAATCGAGTACGAAACATCTGGTCGACAAAATCGGTGGCAAGGGCAAGGTGATCCATATCGGCGGCCTCAGCGCACATAGCGGTGCGCAGGACCGCAAAACTGGATTTGAAAACATCGCGTCGCAAAACTCGGATATCGAAGTGCTCGGCGGAGGCGTGGTTTGGTGCGACTGGAAAAAAGAGATGGCTCGAAATCAATTCGAAGCGCTGTTGGAACAAGAGCAGGAACCAATCGCAGGCGCGTTTTTTCACAGCGATGACATGGCGCTCGCCTGCGTGTCAGCCATTGAAAACACGATTCATAAAGACATGGTCATCACTGCTGTCGACGGGCAAAAAGAAGGCCTGCATGCAGTACGCGATGGCGGACTGGCGGGCACCACGGTCAACCCGGTCTGCCGCATCCACCGCACAGCCCTGACGTTGGGGCAGTTTTACGTACGCAACAGCGAAAAAATAGACGACGTCCCGGTCGAGGTCATCACGCCCGGCCCGTTGGTCACGCAAGAAACCGGCAACCTAGAGACGATGCTCTACCTCGCCGACCCAGCGCATTGCCTCGTTTGATTTACGCTTGGTAAATCGCTCGGACACCTGCTGAAAGAACGATCGCCCCGAAACCTTTCTCCCGCTCCCTCTGGGAGAGGGCCGGGATGAGGGCCGCGCGACACAAGACGTACCCTCTCAAGACACACCGCGAAAAATGATCCGAACCGCCCCTCCGCTCCTGCAATGTACAGCCATCACCAAACGCTTCGGCGGTGAAACCGCGCTGGATGGCGTCGATTTCTCGCTGCAAGCCGGCGAGGTGCATGGTTTGATTGGCAGCAACGGCGCGGGTAAAAGCACGCTGATGAAAATCCTGGCCGGTGCACTCCCCGACCATGGAGGGCAAGTCCTCCTCAATGGAATACCAACCACGCTGGGGAATCCGCTCCAAGCGCAGCATTCGGGCATCGCGATGGTTTATCAGGAACTCTCCGGCGTGGGACAAATGTCCGTCGCCGAAAATCTGTTTCTCGGCCGCCAACCAACGACGCGGCTGGGACGCATCGACTGGAAGGCCATGCGGCAGCAGGCGGCGGAGTATTTGGCGGAGATTGATATTCATGTCGACGTCCGCAGCCGGCTCGACAGCCATCCGTTGGTCATCCGGCAAATGGTGGAAATCGCGCGCGGATTGCACAGCGGTGCGCGGATATTGATTCTCGACGAGCCGACCAGCGCACTGAGTCCGCCCGAGACCCGGCGATTGTTTGATTTGATTGCACAGCTAAAACAGCGCGGCGTCGCTGTGATTTTCATCAGCCATTTCATCGAAGATGTGCTGGAAATCTGTGACCGCGTGACGGTCCTTCGTGACGGACGCCGCGTGGAAACCGTTCGTTCCGAAGTGGTCGACAAGCATAGCCTAATTCACACCATGCTGGGGCATGCGCTGAATCTCGCGGCAACGGCTTGTGAGACAGCCGTGCAACTTCCGCCGCAGGCGGAGGCGCAGCCCGTGCTAATCAGTGAGGACTTGCAACTTGCCGGTACATTCTCAAATGTGAGCATCCAAGTCGCCCCGGGCGAATGTTTGGGCTTGTATGGTTTCGTGGGAGCGGGACACCAGGAACTCGCGCACGTCATTGCCGGTGCCCGCAAGCAGGATGAAGGCGCAATTCTATTCGATGGCAACCGCATGAAACCGGGAAACACGCATCGTGCGGTCCAAAAAGGAATCGTCCTCGTCGCAGCCGATCGTGGACAGACCTTAGTGGGAGGCGCGGAAATTTATAAAAATGCCACGATGGCGCATTTGAAACGGATCGCCGACAAATGGGTCACTTCAGGCCGTGAAATCACAGCTGTCAATCCGCTGTTGGACCGTGTCGGCTGCAAACCAGCGGCACCGCGGATGAAGGCCGGTGATTTGTCGGGCGGCAACCAACAAAAGGTGGTACTCAGTAAATGGTTGCTGGGAGACGTCCGGGTCTTGGTTTTAGAGGAACCAACGCGAGGGATGGACGTCGGCGCCAAGGAGGAAATTATGCAACTGGTCGCTGAGTTGAAACAGCAGGGAACAGCGGTCATTCTCGCCTCAACCGAGCCGGAATTGCTGCTGGAGCACGCCGATCGCATCGCCGTCTTTCGCCGTGGATCACAAACGGCCGAATTCTCCGACTGCGAACTCGACAAAGCCACACTAATGCGGCATGCCTGACTGGCGGATCGCCTCAGTGCATTGGAATCGGATCCCCACACCAGTTACCATGAAGGTTGTTGGAAACCGTAGGGAATTAGGCGTGCATTAAGTGTTCGCCCACCGATTGCGATCTCCATCATCAGACGTGGTTAATATGTTGAGGATGCGGCCGTGAAACGAACCCTTGGCTTGGGCCTATTGCTAACGTTCTTGTCGCCCATGATCACGACGTCGGTCGTGATGGCGGACGATTGGCCGACATACATGCACGACAACGCCCGTAGCGGCGTCTCGGGCGAAACGCTCAAACTTCCACTAGGGTTAGCGTGGGATTATTCCACGCCCCTGCCACCACAACCCGCCTGGCCCGATTCGGCCAAGTGGGATGGGTGGTCGAAAACCTACAATCTGAAAACTCGGCAAGTCTTTGACCGCGTCTATCATGTCGCTGTCGGGGAAGGTGCCGTCTACTTCGGATCGTCTTCAAGCGATCAAGTCTACTGTTTGGATGCGGCCACGGGCAAAAAACGCTGGTCATTTTTCACCGAAGGCCCTGTGCGACTCGCTCCGATGTTGCATGACGGACGCGTTTATTTCGGCAGCGACGATGGCTACGTGTACTGTGTTGAAGCGGCTGATGGGAAATTGGTTTGGAAGCACCGGCCTGGTCCGCACCCGCGGCGGATTCCTGGCAACGGCCGCGTAATATCCGTCTGGCCGGTCCGCGGATCGTTGGTGTTACAGGACGGTCTGTTGCACGGTGCAGCAGGGATGTTTCCCTCCGAACAGGTATACGTCTTTGCCCTGGACCCCGCCACCGGCGAGGAAGCTTGGAAAACCCCGCAAAGCGATTTGCCGGTGCAAGGTTATTTGCTCGCGTCGTCAACACGGTTGTATACGCCATCGGGACGGAACAACCCCATCGTGTTTGATCGTGCCAATGGAAAACGGCTGCGGGTCGTGGAAGGGCAGGGGGGCACGTATGCTCTGCTCACCGGGAACCACATTGTCTTTGGACCCGGCAAGACGGGTGAACTCGGTTTGGTCGAAGGGGACCAACAAGATCAGTTAGCACAATTCGCCGGAAATCACATGATCGTCACGCCGAGCATGTCCTACCTGCACACGGACACGCATTTAAGTGGGTTGGATCG
>Ga0316204_10010881_pt1 | contig 11573 bp, 8 predicted proteins | sample 6monrhotite_MG_2_FD_205661 | JGI IMG/M metagenome (GOLD analysis project Ga0316204, IMG submission 205661) | Microbial mat bacterial communities from mineral coupon in-situ incubated in ocean water Damariscotta River, Maine, United States -... | ecosystem: Environmental > Aquatic > Marine >...
CATGTAGATCAAAATCAATTTCACCAGAACTAGTAGGAGCACTCTTTACATCTGTCTGCTCAGCAAAAACAATAGCGGTTTTATAATTTTTAGTATAATCAAAATTACTATATGCAAATAATACGGTTACTACAATAAAAATTGCACTTAGAATACTTGTGATAAAATAAAAACGTTTACGACCAGAACCATAGGAAAAATGATACATTAAAAATAATAATGCAAATAAAAATGAACATATCACTGCAATATATGCCCAATCATTATAGGTGAGTTTCAAGATGATAGTATCCATAAACTTCTGTCCTATGCTTTTGGGCAGGGCCTCTATATTATCAATTCCCATGCGTCGAGCAAAGGTCAAATTATATGCCGCATCAGTGTGGTTAGGGTTTAGCAATAGAGCCTTTTCAAAATAATAAACTGCTGGTGCTATCTTATTCGTTTTATAATAGGCATTCGCCATATTGAAATACAAATCATCTGACTCAACGTTACCAGCTTTAATCTGCTCATACAACGAAAGTGATTCCACGTATTTCTCTTGCTGATATAATTTATTCGCTTCTACGAACAGGCTATCAGCAGATTGCGCACAGAGCGAACTTGAAAAAAGTAAAAATGCTACTATTAAAATTATCTTTTTCATTTTTTCTGGATTAGCTTACGCTGAATCTTTGATTTCCTGTCTTCGCAGGAATGACAACATTTTTATAATTGTTTATCAATCTTTGTAATTACTTGTTTAGCATTTTCATATTCTTGTTGCATCATCACATCAGTACTTGGCGCGTATCGCGCAAAATCACTATCATTCAGAACCTTGACAAAAGCTATAATTGTACCTTGATCTACTCCTTTATTTTTCAAAATATCAGAAATTTTATCTTTACTTATATCAGAAGTTTCAATTTGCAATTTCGCTTTCAAATAATTATGCAAGGCCCTTTCTAAAGCGATATAAAATGGCTCTTTATTTCCTAATTGTTTTTGAGCTTCAGATAAATATTTCCGAGCCAAACGATCTGCTTTTCTTCTTTTATTCCCGACAACATCACCATCTCTAGCACGTTTTTGTTTCCCAATAAATATACCTATTGGTATCACTAGTAATGGCAATACAATCAATGCATAAAATACATTAGAATTTAAAAAATCTTTGGTCTTTCCAATCGCTCTAAAACTAGTTTTATTGCTAATGTATCGAATGGTAGCTCCCGAACTTACAACATCCCTCTTGGCAACTACAGTATCATCATTACCCGATGGTGTCGCTCCTTGTGGGGCATTGATAAAAATAGGTTCTGTCGTAATGGTTTTGTATGATTTCTCTTTTAAACTGAAGTAAGAAAATGACACAGGAGGAATTTTGTATTTCCCTTTGTACTGTGGTACTACCGTATATTGATCATATACTTTACCATTCAAACCACTGAGGTTCGTTCTAATATTTTCTTTATGCTCAGGTTCGTATTTTTCTAATCCATTGGGTGTTTCTATTCCTGGTAAATCAATCAATTTCAAATTTCCCTTTCCTGCAACCTCCACCTTAATTTGAGCCGATTCATTCTCTTTCAATTCGGTTTTACTAGCTGTTACCTTAAAATTTAAATCTCCAACTGCACCCGAGAAATTTGTTGGTTTATTCTGCGATGGCAACGATTTTACATTGACTGTTCTTCTACCTGTTGTCACAGTTAAATTGGTCGTTTTCGACATTCTGTTACCAAACAAATCAGTTCTACCTATTGGTACTCCTACAGCAGCCTCGATGCTCATAGGGTCAATCGTTAGTTTGCCTGATTTTTGAGGTATTAAAACCGCTTTTTTTACAATAACATAACGATGTGGTTTCCCCCTAAAATCACTCATCTTAGGCTCCCATTGATTTACATTGATGTTTTGGTTCCAAAACCCGTTAAACGATGGAGCTTCTAATTCTCTCGTGTTTCGAACAGATACATTGCTAACATCAACATATAACTTATATACTATAGAGATACTTTCACCGACGTATGGACTTGCATTCGAGATTTCAGCGACTAAATGGACATTTTGAGACGCCACATAACTCGGATCATTAGGGTCTTTAGGAATTTCAACAGCACCAGTAACTGTGATTTTTACCGTATTCGTTTTAATAATTTTTCCTTCATACTCTATACTGGCTGAAGGGATTGTAAACACCCCCTTTTTTGTTGGCTGAATAGTATATGTATACGACTGTTCAAATGATTTTTTACCATTTACATAGGAAAAATTAGTCGATTGCATCGGCCCTGCGAGCAACTTAAAATTTTTAAAATTAGGTGGTGTAAAATTATCAGCACCTTGTTTATTGATAGAAAAAGTAATTCGCAAACGCTCATTTGATCCCAACCTATTCTTGCTGACAGCCGTTTTAAACGAGAGTTCTTGGGCCAAGATATTTTGACTCAAAAAAACAAATAATATGACTATTCCAATTCTTTTTATCATGTTCATTCTTCTATTCGCCATGGCGGGTTTTTTCTATTGTCACCACCGTGAAAAATAATAATTTTATTGGCATCTAAATCTTTTAAACTTGCCTCACGCCAGCCCCAAGATTTATCTTCTGGCAATTCATCAAATTGTATCCCCTTATCAACTAAATCAGCTACAAAATCATCTATTCTGTCATCTTCAAAATAAAGTGTTATCCCGTTTCCATTAGGTAGCTCATCTACCAAATGTATCGAGAAAGTAGCTTCACCATCTGGGCATTCAAATCTAACATATCTCGGTAAGGCATTCACAATCAATTTTAACCCAAGCGTCTGATAAAACTCAGTTGCCTTATAAACATCAATTGACGGAATTGTTACCTGATTTAAATTCATTTATCTACCAATCTTTCTCTTGTTTCACCTTTCTACCTCTTGCTTTTTTAGCATTTACCTTTTTCTGAGTTTTATTCTCTTCATTATTCATCGCCTCCAATAGCTGCTTTATTTGCTCTTTGGACAGTTGATTTTTCTTAGGCTCAGGATTCTTTTTCTTTTTGTCATTTTCACCCTGCTTATCTTTATTTTTATCGTTTTTATTATCGCCTTTTTTATCTTTATCCTTATCGCCCTTATCTCCTTCTTGCTTGTCTTTATTTTGGTCTTTCTTATCCTTATTATCTTTGTCCTTATTCTTGTCTTTGTTATCCTTATCCTTCTCTTTGTTCTTATCTTTGTTATCCTTATCCTTCTCTTTATTATCAGCTTGATTCTTTAATAATTTCTGCGCCAAGGCCAAATTGTAACGAGTCTCGTCATCTTTAGAATTATTACGTAATGAATTTTTATAAGCATCTACAGCTTTTGCGTATTCTTTTCCTTTCATAAATACATTGCCCATATTATGAAAGTTTTCAGCTTTGGTCAGCTTATTCTCTGTAGTTTTAGTAACCAAATCATACATTGGTAACGCCTCTTTAAACCTATTTTGTTGGTAAATGGCATTTCCTAAATTATAATTTGCTTTTTCATAAGAAGGGTTTACCTCCAATGCTTTTTTATATTGCACCTCAGCATCAGTGAAATTATTTTGTTTGTATAAATCATTGCCATCTCTAATGATTTGCTTTTCAATCTTTTTTACCTTTTCTTTCTCAATTGTTTTTTGAGCAAAAGTAGTAGATGAAATTAGTACAAGTAAGAAAAATATATGTTTCATTTTATTGCTTCTTTTTTTCATTAAACAAATTTAATCGCTGTATCCATGTTGTTTTCTTATTTAACATCAGGGTATCAAAAATAAGAAACAACAAACCAAAAGCAATAAACCATTGAAATTGATCTTTATAATCGGCGAACTGTTTTGTTTCGAACTCTTTTTTATCTGCAGCTAATAACAACTCATCAATATAATCAACTGTTTTAGCTGTATTATTCCCATATAAATACTGACCCTTACCATCGGAGGCAATTGTCTTTAGTGTTTTATCATTTAATTGGGTTATAACAACATCTCCCTTCCTATCTTTTTTATATCCAATTAATGATCCTTCACGCTTTATTGGAATCGGACCACCTTTAGCAGTTCCAACTCCTATGCTATAAGTTTTTATGCCTTCTTTCGTTGCTTCTTCCGCAAGATAGCTTACATTTTCTTCATGATCCTCTCCATCCGAAATAACAAATAAATAGCGATTTGTTTGATCATCGTCATCATAAAAAGTCTTTGCTAACTTCAACGCTTCATTTATAGCCGTTCCTTGAGAAGAAACCATATCGGGATTCGCATTTTGTAAAAACATTTTAGCAGCGGCATGATCAGTTGTAATCGGTAATAACGGGTATGCGCTACCTGCATAAATGATAATTCCTACTCTATCACTCCCTAATTTATCTATAATTTTCGAAATTATTTGCTTTGATTTATCCAATCTATTGGGTACAATGTCCTCGGCCAACATACTTTTAGAAACATCTAGGGCAAACACAACGTCAACACCTTGGCGCTTTATTGTTTTGAGTTTTGTGCCCATTTTAGGATTCACCAATGCAACAATCAAAAAAGACAATCCAATCGCAATAACAATAACTTTTAGAACAGCTTTAAAAGGTGATTTTTCAGGACTCAATCTCTCTAATAAATTAGGGTCTGCGAAAGATTTTTGTTTGTTTCTTTTCCATAGAGAAACTAATAAGAAAGCAACTAAAAGCACAGCAATGGCTATGAAATAATAAAAATATTTTTGTTCTTCTAATTGATACATTTCTAACTATTAATTTCTTTATATAAAACTACGGAATATGGTAAAACGCAAGACCATTTCTAATAGAATTAAAAAACCCGCTAATAAAACCAAAGGTCTATATTCTTCGTCGTAATTTGTGTATTTAAATTCTTCTACTTCCGTTTTCTCCAACTTATTGATTTCATCATAGATTGAAGCCAATTTTTCATTATCAGTTGCTCTAAAATACTGCCCAGCTGTTTCCTCTGCAATAAATCTTAATAATTTTTCATCGATTTCTACTGGCGCATTTCTAAATAATAAGTTCCCATTAGCATCTTTTGCATATGGAAACAAGGCAGTTCCATTCGTTCCTAAACCAATAGTGTATACTTTAATATCAAGTTCTCTCGCTAATTCGGTAGCTGTTTTTGGATCTACAAATCCTGAGTTATTGACTCCATCAGTTAACAAAATAATCACTTTACTTTTAGCCTTGCTTTCTTTCAATCTATTAACAGCAGAACCCAATCCCATACCTATGGCAGTTCCACCTTCTAAATCTCCCCACCGTAATTTAAAAATGGTATTTTTTACAATACGCTTATCACTGGTTATGGGAGTTTGCGTAAAACTTTCACCCGCATATACTACAATCCCGATTCTATCATTTGGACGCTGATTTACAAAATTAGTAGCCACTTCTTTCAGTGCTTCCAAACGGTTTGGCTTCAAGTCTTTTGCCAACATACTTGCCGACACATCAATGGCCATAACAATATCAATACCTCTTGTTGTTTTTGTTTTTTTACTTACTTCTACGCTTTGAGGTCGCGCTAAGGCAACTATTAACGCTGCAAACGCAACAAGTCTTAATATATACAATATAGGCTTCAATTTTGCTAATATTGACTGATCTGCAAAACCTTTTGTATTTGCCATTTTTAAGGTAGCGGTATCTTTTGAGCGAACAAAAAAGTACCATACTCCAAGTATTGGAATAATGATGAGCATCCATAAAAACTCTGGGCTATGAAATTCTAGGTTACTCCACATCATCTACATTTTTATTTAATTGTTGCTCTTGTTGAACAGCATCCTGAATTGCACCTTGCACTCTTAAAGCAGTAGAAACACTATATAGTATTGCGGAAAGCATCAATAATAGTCCAATTATAATAAGAACTTTACCTGTAACAGATGGACCTTTATATGGAGGCTTTTGCACTAATATAATAGGCAATTCACTTTCTACATCTTGCATGGTATTCATAACAGCGGTTGGCTGCAACGTATTTATAATTTCTTCTGCATCTACTCTATCATTTTCAATTTCGTTCGCCATTGGTTTAGATTTGGCAAATTTCACTAAATCGGCTTCTTGCAATAGCGCCTTCAGTTTTTTAATTGTTTCTGGTGTTGTCACAATTGATTCGGCATCACTAAAATCTGTCAACGTATCTATTAAACCATCCGTTGTTCTTTCTAGCGCAGGAATCTTCAATTCTCTCTCAATATAATATCGAACAATACTTGTCAATTCACTATAATGTTCTTTGACCTTATTATTTTGCCAAAGTTGTTTTTTGTCTAATTGTTTGAGGTGCAGTATTGCTTCCTGGTATGGTGCCAAAATGGGTTGTCCCATGGCATCATATTCTGTCTTTTTCCTCTTAAACAAAAAGTATAATATCAGGCCGATAATTAATAGAATACCAAGAATCCAAAGAAGATAATTTTTAAAATCGTCAAAAGTATAAGGTTCATTTTGAATTGCTTTTATGGTAAAAAGTTGTTGTTTTAGAGTATCTACAGCCACCGTATTCACATCTATCATTAACGAATCGGTTAGATACTCCTGACTCCATACATAAACACGCTGTCGAGGAATCACGTAGCGCCCGCTATCAAAACTTGTAAGCGAATATTTTTTGATGAGTCGATTTTTCAACGTATCAATATCAAAAGATTCAACTACTTCAATACGACCAAAACTATCTAATTGAATTTCTGAAAAATTTACGCCAGTATCAGCATTGTCAACGATGATCTCATAGTTTATTGTTTCACCAATTCTAATCTTCGTAGTATCTGTCTTAACGGATATCTTAGGTTGATTTTGCGCAAAACTCGCAAAACCAACTAATAGTACAACCTGTAATACATATGTTCTCATTTTAAACTTCAACACCATCAATCAATTCATTAAGCTCCTTTACGTTTAAAATATCCGAGTAATTTTTTAACATAGCTCTCATCTATTCTAGTACTGATTGTTCCTGAACCACTTCTTTTAAAAGTGCTCTCATAATAATCAACAGTTTTTAAATAATGTGCTCTATAATTAGCACGCGTTTTCTTAGAATTTGTATTTACCAAAATCGTTTTACCCGATTCTGCATCCAACATAGGCACCATACCTAACGCTGGTATTTCTTCTTCGTATTTATCGTAAACCCGAATCCCAGTAACATCATGTTTTCTCCCAACAATTTTTAAAGCATTGTCATAATTTTCGTCCATGAAATCAGAAAGAATAAAGACTATCGCTTTCTTTTTCATTACATTCGATAGGTAACGTAATGCTTGTGTTATATTCGTTTTTTTACTTATTGGTTTGAATTCGATCAGTTCTCTAATAATTCGTAGTACATGTGTTTTTCCTTTTTTCGGAGGAATAAACAACTCTATCTGATCTGAAAAAAGTAATAACCCTACCTTATCGTTATTCTGAATTGCCGAAAACGCCAATGTAGCACTAATTTCTGTAAGAGTTTCTCTTTTAAACTGTTGCGAAGTCCCAAATAATTCCGAACTACTTACATCTACCATTAATAGCATGGTTAATTCTCGCTCTTCCTCAAAGACCTTTACGAAGGGTTCGTTATATCTTGCCGTGACATTCCAATCAATGCTACGTATGTCATCTCCAAACTGGTACTGTCGTACTTCAGAAAACGTCATACCACGTCCTTTAAAAGAACTATGATATTCGCCGGAAAATATATGATCAGACAAGCGGCGTGTCTTTATCTCAATTTTTCGAACTTTCTTAAGTATTTCTTTAGTATCCATTTTCGATTTACTTTGTAGGTTTGGGATTTACAGATGATGTAACTTATAAATCTCGCTTTTCAAATCAAAAATTCTAAGGTACTTCTACCTGATTTACAATCTTATCTATGATCTCTTCAGATGTAATATTTTCAGCTTCAGCTTCATATGTTATCCCCACTCTATGGCGAAGTACATCATGAACTACGGCTCTTACATCTTCTGGAATCACATATCCTCTTCTTTTTATAAAAGCATGACATTTCGCTGCCATTGCTAAATTAATACTTCCTCTCGGCGAAGCTCCAAAACTTATAAGTGGTTTCAAGTCGGGAAGTCTATATTCTTCTGGATATCGAGTAGCAAAAATAATATCGAGTATATATTTTTCGATTTTCTCATCCATATATACCTCTTTGACTGCTTCACGAGCTTTTAAAATTTGTTTTAAATCAACAACTGCATTCACTTTTTCGAATGCGCCTTTTAAATTGTTGCGCATGATTAATTGCTCTTCAGCTTGTTTTGGATAATCAATGACCGTCTTCAACATAAAACGATCGACCTGAGCCTCTGGTAAAGGATAGGTTCCCTCTTGTTCAATCGGATTTTGAGTCGCCATCACTAAAAAAGGTGCTCCCAACTTAAATGTGGTATCACCAATTGTTACTTGATGCTCCTGCATGGCTTCTAATAATGCCGATTGTACTTTTGCCGGAGCTCTATTAATTTCATCAGCTAATACAAAATTGGCGAATATGGGCCCTTTCTTAATAGAAAAGTCATTCTCTTTCATATTATAAATCATAGTACCAATAACATCTGCAGGTAATAAATCTGGCGTAAACTGAATTCTACTAAAAGAACCTTTAACTGCCTGTGAAAGCGTATTTATTGATAAGGTTTTAGCCAACCCTGGTACGCCCTCTAACAATATATGACCATTACCCAATAGGCCAATTAACAATCGTTCAATCATATACTTTTGACCAACAATCACTTTGTTTATCTCAAGATTTAATAAATCTACAAAAGCACTTTCTCTTTCTATCTTTTCATTAATTGCTCTAATATCAACACTTGTAGTTATTTCTTCCATATATCTTTTAAAAATTTAATGCAATACTACATTTTTTTTTCAGGAAAACAAACTTAGTACTAAACACAGGCTTTTGCTGTTAAAATTTGGTTAAAAGTAAGCCTCTATATTTTCTTGAAAAAACTCATTATTCTAATTACGGAATGTTAAATAAATGTTAACGATTCTGTTAATTAAATAGAAAAAAATTGCCATATGTAAAAAAAAAGGCAATCTTTGTTAGATATAAACTAATTAATTCAAATACATGAAACAAACGCTACTTAGTAAGAGCGTCATGTTTCTTGCCTTATTTTTGCTTCCATTAGGAATGTTAGCTCAAACAATTACGGGTAAGATTAGTGACACTCAAGGAGAAGGAATTCCCTTCGCAACAATTATTCAAAAAGGAACTACAAACGGAACAACCGCAGATGAAAATGGAGATTTTTCATTGAATCTAACAACTGTTCCGGCTACGATAGTTGCATCCTCTATCGGTTATGCAACTAAAGAACAGGAAATAACCGATGCCAGTGTTGCTGTGAGTATCACCCTCGCAGAAGATGCTGTTGGGTTAGATGAAGTTGTCGTATCGGGTCTTGCATCTACTGTGAAGAGAAAAAACCTCGCCAATAGTGTGGCAGTTGTAAATGCTGCAGATTTGGTTGGTACGACACCTGCACAGACATTAGACGGAGCCTTGAATGGTAAATTTACTGGTGCTTTAGTTACTGCCAACTCTGGTGCTCCAGGAGGAGGATTATCAATTAAACTAAGAGGTATTACTTCTATTAATGGTAATTCACAACCTTTATATATTATTGATGGTGTGTACTTAGATAATAGTAGCATCTCATCTGGCGGATTAAATTCTGTTTCAGCTGCTTCTGGTGGAGGTAACGCATCAACTCAAGATAATGCAACCAATAGAATAGCTGATATAAATCCTAATGATATCGAGAATATCGAAATCTTAAAAGGTGCATCTGCTTCAGCGATTTATGGTTCGCGTGGTGCTGCCGGTGTAATTATTATTACCACTAAAAAAGGAAAAGCGGGAAAAGCAGTAGTAAGCTTTTCTCAATCTATCGGTTATAACGAAGCTATAAATCTTCAGGGACAAAGAAATTGGACCGCTGCCTTGGCAGAAACAACAGGTACGGGTCAAGGTGCGTTATTTACGGCTGCAGAAGCCGCGGGTACGTTGCGTGATTATGAGAAGGAAATCTTTGGAGAAAAAGGGTTTATTTCAAACACCAATGTGAGCATGTCTGGAGGTTCAGAGAAAACACGCTTCTTTGCCGGATTGACGAGAAATCAAGAAGATGGAATCGTAAAACGTACTGGATATGATAAAACTTCGGTAAGATTAAATCTGGATCATCAATTTACTGATAATATTAAATTCTCATTAACGAGTAACTATATTAATTCTTCTGCTGATAGAGGGTTCTTTAACAATGATAATAGTGGAACAACACTAGGGGTTGCTTTAACAGCAACACGTCCTTGGGATTTCTTATTACCAGATGCCAATGGAAATTATCCAGATCACCCGAACAATTCATCAAATCCCTTACAGACAAGAGATTTAATGACTAATAATGAAGCTACTAAAAGGTTTATTCTTGGTGGAACATTAGATATCAACTTATATAGGTCTGACAATTCGGATTTAAAATTTGTAGCACGTGGTGGTACAGATAGCTATACGTTAGCAGCCACAGTAATTTTTCCTAAAGAATTACAATTCATGAGACCTGATCAAGGTGGTGTGAATGGTGTATCTGCTATTTCTACAACAACAAATACGAATTCAAATTATTCTGCTTTTTTAGTTCATAATTATAGAACTAATAATGATATTTCGTTTTCAACACAATTAGGTGCTACTAATGAGCAATTCTCTCAAAACATTGTAAGAGTAGTTGCTTCAGATTTAATTGCATCAGAAACTAATGTTGATCAAGGAGCCAATCAAGCGGTTAATCAGTTTAGATTAGAACAAGAAGATTTTGGTTTTTACGCGCAAGAATCTATTAATTATCAAGATAAGCTAATCGCGACATTAGGTATTAGAGGTGATAAATCCACTAACAATGGTGATAAAGATGAATTTTTCTATTATCCTAAGGCCTCTTTGGCTGCGAATCTTCATAATTTTGATTTTTGGGGTGAAAGCGAAACATTAAATAGATTTAAAATTAGAACTGCCTATGGTGAAGCTGGTACTTTTGCAGCTTTCGGTTCTTTATTTACTATTTTCGGCAATACCCTAATAGATGGTAACGTAGGTATTATAGTTCCTCTTACTAGAGGTAATGCTGCAATTTCTCCAGAAAGACAAAAAGAATTAGAGATTGGTTTTGATGCCGGTTTGTTTAATGATCGTGTTTCTCTTGAATTTACTTATTATAAGAAGGATGTTGAAGATTTATTACTTCAAGCAAATATAGAACCTTCTACTGGTTTCGGTAGAGAATGGGTAAATGCTGGTGAACTTGAAAATAAAGGTATTGAAATAGGCTTGAATGTAAATGCTGTTGATACAGAGGACTTTAAATGGAATTCAAATGTTACCTGGTATAAGAACCAGTCTGAAATGACTCGATTAGATGTTCCTGCCTTTAATACAGGTGGTTTCGGAACAAGTTTAGGTACATTTAGAATAGAACAAGGTAGAAGTGTAACGCAAATAGTTGGTACTACAGGGCCTGGAACTCCTATATCAGTTTTAGGAGATGCAGA
>Ga0316204_10010882_pt1 | contig 11571 bp, 10 predicted proteins | sample 6monrhotite_MG_2_FD_205661 | JGI IMG/M metagenome (GOLD analysis project Ga0316204, IMG submission 205661) | Microbial mat bacterial communities from mineral coupon in-situ incubated in ocean water Damariscotta River, Maine, United States -... | ecosystem: Environmental > Aquatic > Marine >...
TATATACGGTTATGCATTACTTCGGTTGGGATACTGTTTTATACACAAGTAAAACAGGTACCACTTTGCAATTAAGTTTAATCGTGGGTGGCTTAGCGGTTATCTTCACTTTCTTGCTCTTTATCTTCACCGGCATGATTTACGCTGCAATTAAATTTCTACAAGAGTGGGCTTGCGCATTAACACCGGTTAACTTTTTGTTACTCGGAACAGCATCCGGTTTCACATTAGCTGCAGCATTCGCTAGTGCAAACGCACCTGAACTTCTTGGCTTATATGGCAACTGGGCAATCATTATTACCGTTTTCGCCTTCATCACTCGTGTTGGTTCTTTAATTCGTAATTCGCGCATTAAACCTAAATCAACAATGCAGACTGCGATTGGTATTCGTCATACTAAAATCCAACAAAAATCGATGGGCATGCAAGGTGGCTCGATGAACACACGCGATTTTTTCCATCATAAATCAGAAAGCTTCTTGCAAATTATGAAGTGGAGCTTTTTAATTTTAGTATTCCCATTGCCCATTATTTTACTTTCTGTGGGTATGACTGCTGAAAGCACAAGTGTTCTATTAGGCGCTTTCATCATTCAATACATTGGATTAGTGGCTGAACGTTGGTTCTTCTTCGCACAAGCAAACCATCCGCAAAACTTGTATTACCAAACAACTTAATACGAGTTTAAGTATGTTTAAAAAAGCCTGCACTGTTCACTAGCGCAGGCTTTTTTTATGTCTGAGTTTTTAGTACTAGAGCACTCATAATAGAAAATATAAATAAAATAAATTATTTTCTTTCTAATTCAGCTTAGATTCAGCTTCACCTCACTATAGTTCTCCATAACAACTCATTAAATCAATTCAGTTATGTAATGAGTTTTTAAAAAAGGAGAATTATCATGAAAAATATCATTAAAACCAGTATGTTAGCAGTAGTTGTACTCGGCAGCAGTTTCGCTCAAGCAGGCCAAAACCGACACGAGCAAAGTGAATTCCGTGTTTATAATAAACCACATTCAGAGCGCCATTATCGCCAAAATGAACGTCGCCAAGATTGGAAACATCAACAACGCAAAAAGCATAAGAGTGGTTACCAGCGCCATTACAAAAAACAACATTATGCTAAATATAGAGACTCATATCGCTCACATTGGAAGCATAACCGACGTCATGTTGAAAAACGCGTTTTCCGTGATAATCGAGGGCATCGAGTAGAAAAACATATTTACCATAGCAAACGCTACTATGCGCCACGAACAGTAGTGAAAAAAGTGATTATTCGTGATCGCCATTATCACAATAATGCCTTACCTGTTATTGCAGGCGGTTTGATTGGCTCTTCAATCGCAAACAATGTGAGTGAAGGCGATCCGATTGCAACATTTGGTGGAGCTGTGTTCGGCGCGATGATCGGAAATGCCATCTCGCATCGTTAAGATCAAGCAAAACATCTGGTGAAATGGTATAGGCTTGGTTATCCTTTAAGTTGGGGGCTGAAATACAGCCCCCTAATTTAAATAACGTTGGATACATTATGAAAACTGCCTTACTACTTATTATCAGCCTCAGCGTCATAAGCTTAACGACACAAGCAACGCCAACATATTTGACAGAACCACCTCATATACAACTCGCACAAAATGTAGCTCAAAGTTTAAATGCTGCCAGTCAGTCTATTAAAGAACAAACAGGTGGGCGCATTCTTTCTGCTAAAACTGTCTTAGTGAATGGACAACGCATTCATAAAATAAAAGTGCTACTTCCCTCTGGTAAGGTCAAAGTGTTTAAAGTGAGCGCTGAGTAAGCAAGTTAATTTCCTATGCGTATTCTAATCATCGAAGACGAACCTCATCTAAGAGAGCAATTACATAAACTGTTAAAACAACAAGGTTATGCTGTTGATATTGCTGAAGATGGTGAAACAGGCCTTTTTCAAGGGAGTGAATATCCAATAGATTTGGCTATTGTTGATCTCGGTCTACCTAAACTCTCTGGCACTGAAGTTATTCAAAAATGGCGTGAACTAAATAAAGATTTTCCTATTTTAATTTTAACCGCACGTGGCAAATGGCAAGACAAAGTAGAAGGCTTAGAAGCAGGTGCAGATGACTACTTAGTCAAACCATTCCACAATGAAGAATTACTTGCGCGAACACGTGCTTTATTACGACGAGCCGTCGGTATCACTCAACCCGTTATTCAGTTTGAATCAATTTGTATTAACACCTCAGCTCAAACGGTTAATGTGGCTGGAGAACAACTTGAACTAACTGCATATGAATACAAAGTCATTGAATATCTTGTTATGCATATGGATAAAGTTATTTCAAAAAGTGAATTAACCGAACATATCTATGAACAAGACTTTGATCGTGACAGTAATGTCATAGAAGTATTTATTGGCCGATTACGAAAAAAGCTTGACCCAACAGGTGAATTAAAACCCATAGCAACGCTACGTGGCCGAGGCTATCGCTGGAACTTAGCGGCTAATAATAATGAGAATATGTAATATGAATATTTCCATTCATTCGCGTATTTTATTTTCAGCTTTTATTATTTTAATTTTATTTATGGGATTAACAGGCATTGTATTAGACAGTGCCTTTCGTGCAAATACAAAAAACTTACAACAAGAAAATTTACGCACGCAAATTTATACTTTACTTGCAACTGCAGAACTAGATGAAAATAACAATTTATATTTACCAGCAGAGATTACCGAACCTCGATTAAATGCGGTTGAGTCTACTTTATTTGCTCGAGTTAGCTCAGATAATAAAACTATATGGCGTTCCAAATCCACCTTAAACCTTAAGTTACCAAAAAATGAAGCAAGACCCATTGGTCAATTTAACTTTTCCGATATTAATATTGAAAATCAGTCATTCACCCTTTTAAGCTTCTCTACTGTTTGGGTAACTGAACAAGGTGAGCGTACTTATTATTTTCAAATTGCTGAAAACAATGTTGTCATAGACAATCAGAACACTCTGTTTCGAAAAAATCTCTGGTTTTGGCTTTCAGGCGTCAGTCTGCTACTAATTATTATACAAACATTGATATTACGCTGGGGCTTAAAGCCATTACGTCAAGTTGCTGAAAGCTTATTAAACATTGAGCACGGCACTGAGCTGAGACTAAAAACATCATACCCAAAAGAAATTAATCCTCTAGCGATAAATTTAAATAGGCTGCTTGATCAATCAGAACAACAACTTAAACGCTATCGTGAAGCTTTAGGCAATATGGCTCATAGTTTAAAAACGCCTATCGCAGTATTACAGGGCATCCTCACTACAGAAAAAATCCAGCAAAAAGATATCGCTAAGGAACAACTCTTTACTATAAATGATATTGTTGATTATCAATTACAACGTGCATCTAATATTGGTCAGGTAATTTTAGGTAAAGCTATATTATTAAAACCCATCGTTACTAAAATAGTTTCCTCTTTAGAGAAAGTGCATAAAGAAAAAAATATTGAAACTTCGTTTTTCATAGCTGATGATTTTAGTATTAAATTTAACGAAGGCGATCTTTTTGAGTTGCTAGGTAATTTAATTGAAAATGCTTTCAAATGGTCTAATAAAAAAATTAAAATTAGTGCATCCAAAAAAAATAATAACATTCAATTAATTATCGAAGATGATGGGCCGGGAATAAACAAAGAAAAATATGATGATATATTGCTAAGAGGACAACGGGCAGATCAAAGCATACCTGGTCATGGACTAGGATTAGCCATGGTTAAAGATATTTTACTGCTATATAAAGGTTCCATTAGAATTGAAAAAAGCGAGCTAAATGGCGCAAAAATAATAATTGCGATTTAATTTTTATTGCTGAGAAGGTATTTCAACCCAGAATGTAGAACCTTTCCCCACCTCGCTTTCTACACCAATACGACCATGCATAAGTTCTGTCATGTTTTTTGCAATCATTAAACCTATTCCAGAACCTTCAATCTGTGAATGTTCCTCATTTAAACGATTGAATGCAGTAAACAGTTGGCTTAATAAATTCGTTGCAATACCGCTTCCTGTGTCCGTTATACTTAACCGAGTGAAACTAGCACTTGGTTTTTCGAAGTTTACGGTAATATTACCGGCATGCTTATTATACTTAACCGCATTACTGAGTAAATTTAACAAGACTTCCTTAATTCTTTTTTTGTCCGCTTTAATCTTAATGTTACTTTCATAAAGTTCATCGTATGAAATATCTTTCCCTTCAAGCTGCACTTTCAAATTAATAGTTTTTTCATTCATTAACGGCTCAATCATCGCTAAGCATTCCATGACTGTTTCAACATAATCTAAAGACTCTGTCGATATTTTTAATTGTCCTGCTTCCATTTTTGATAAATTTAGAATGTCATCAATCAACGTTAGCAAATCAGAGCTTGCTTTAATAATTTCTTCAATATTATTTTTTTGTTCATCACTTACGATTTCAGCATCATTCATTTTTAACATTTGTGCAAAGCCATATATGGCATTCATAGGTGTGCGTAATTCATGGCTCATATGCGAAAGAAAAGATGACTTAGCATTAAGCGAACGTTCTGCTTCATTTTTTTCTTGTATAGTTTTAATTTCAGCTTGAAGAGATGCTTCTTCTGCTAGTTTTGCTTTTGTTATATCTGTACGCACAGAGACATATTTATATGGCATGCCATCTTCATCCAAAAATGGAACAATTGTAGTTTGAAACCAAAACTCCTCATCATTTTTTGATTTATTACAAATTTGGCCATGCCAAACTTTTCCCGAAATAATGGTGTCCCACATACTTTGGTAAAAAGACTTTGGGTGTCGTCCTGATTTTAATACTCTATGATTTTCGCCAATTAAATCCTCTTCACTATAACCAGATATATTAAGGAAATGGTTATTCACAAAAGTGATATTTCCTTTTATATCCGCCATGCTGACAAAAGCATGCTGATCTAAAGTAATTAATTGGTATTTATTATCTAGTAACGTATTTTTTAAATCGTTGTTCAAATTTCGAACCGTTCTAGCTCGCTTTACTCGTGCAAAAATTGATTGCGAAAAATAATTTGGGTCAACTGGCTTCATTAAGAAATCATCGCCACCTAGGTCCATCGCCGCAAGTTGCGTTGCCACATCAAGTTCTGATGATAAAAAGACGATAGGGATGTATGCAAAATCGTCGTTTTGCCTAATTACCTGAGCTAAATCAAACCCAGAACACTCTTTCATATATAAATCTAATAAAATGAGTTCTGGCTTATAACGATGAACTTCATCATAAACAAGCAAGGGATTTCTCAACGCTAAAACATCTAATCCATTATTCTGTAAAACATTGCTATAGTATTCAAGGATTTCTTCTTCATCATCTACAATGAGTACACGATACTTTTCAGTCTCTTTCTTCTTGGTTAACGTATCTAAGGTCGCTAATAATTTTTTATGATTCAGAGGCTTGGTAAAATATTTCTTCGCGCCGACATGGGCGGCCGCTAGACGTGCCGTTATATTTTCATGCACTGAGATGAAAACAACAGGGGGAAAGTTATTTTCTTTTTCTGACAATCGCTTAATCGTTTCTGCTCCAGCAATCTGCCCTTCTTTAAAAGCCATATCCATAATAATCACAGAGGCATAATCTAACTTTTTATAATCGGCTTCAAAATCATCTATCTGTCTGTAGTAATAAACTTGATAGCCTTGACTTTCAAGTTTTTCTATTAGTGGGCTGGCGAGCTCAACATCATCTTCGACTAAAACAACATTGATTGTTTGAGCTGAATTTCCCTCATCCTCTGAGCTCATACTTTTGGCAAGATATGGGATAGTTGAGGGTTGCCAGCTTGTGGCTTTTTCTTTTAGATCATCAAGCAACAGATTAATGCGTGTGACGGTATCATCGTTAAAACTTAAGTCGTTACTCAATAAAGCACTAAACACCTGCTCTATTTCACGAGCTTGCAAACTCACTATCTCTGCACCAAAGGTGCCAGAAGTGCCTACTAAATTATGAAAAGCCAAATGAATCTCTATAAAGTTAGCTTTATCTTGATGCTGATCACTAGGAAAAAGATCGAGCCACATGACCTCAATTTGGGAGATTTTTTGTGGTAAGTTTTCTTTGAAAGTTTTTTGTAATGCTAATAAGCTTTGCGTATGCATTTATACATTATCAACTATTTAATAAATTATGCTAAATTAAAGAAGTTAGCGGCAGTGCAAACAGCAACTTTAGCCATCTAAAACCATGTGTTCTCTTCAATCACCTTTATATCGAATCTAAGAGTTCTTCTTTTCGTGGTAAGTATTTTGATCCATCTCGCAGCTAAAAGCATATAACATACTAATATTATTGACTTTTTATATTCTTCAGAAAAGTATCTATTCTAATAGCAAGCTTTACTATGCTGCAGTCTGTCGATAAATATACGGGTTTACCTGTAAACTATTGATTTAAAAGTTAAATTTCCTATGCATCATTGTAAAAAACACCGACTAATTCCCATTTATACGGGGAAACCCTAATGTAGTGATAAGCGTTTCATAATACTATTAGATTCGTTAAGTTGAACCATAAAAATATATAGAAAACCTTCGCCCCCCCCCTAAGGTTTCCTAACTGATAACTGACTGTGCTTTATTGTTGATAATATTTTTCAACTACAAAAATATGTTCTGCTTAATAAATAGAAACATAGATTTCTAGATAATAAGACATTTAGTTTTAAAAATAGATTGGGTACATGGAAAACCAAAAAATAACTGTTCATATTGTTGATGATGACTCCAGTACACGTAAGTACTTAAAAGAGCTTGTTTCAACCATTAACTTCTCAACAAAAGTGTACGATTCCGCACACACTTTTTTAGACTCATACAAAGATGACGGCATTGGTTGTTTACTGTTAGATTTACGCATGCCCGATTTAAGTGGTCTCGACTTACAAAGTAAACTCATAAGCAACAAAATCGATCTACCTGTGATTATGGTGACCGGCTACGGTGATGTTCCTACTGCAGTAAAAGCCATGAAGGCTGGTGTGTTTGATTTCATCGAAAAACCATTTCGTGCCAAAGTGATGATTGAGCGTATACAACACGCGGTTGAACTGCACAAAAAAACGCGTGAAACCAAACAAGCTGATATTGATATCATTAAACTTATCGAAACCCTCACTAATCGAGAAAAAGAAGTGATGGATCTCGTCGTACAAGGTTATCCAAATAAAGACATGGCCGCTGAGCTCGATATTAGCGTAAAAACGATTGAAGTCCATCGAGCCAATGTCATGAATAAAATGCAAGCAAGTTCAATTGTTGAGCTAGTGCGCATGAGTATGCAAGTAAACAAAACTGAAGATAAGCCTTAAAACTCCCCTACCCCACTTTTCTGCTCAAAAATTACACATATTTTTACTTTTACAATACGACATGTTTGCTACATGAGCTATAATTAGCATCCTCTAATATACCCGGTTTATCCGTAAGGGTTTTAATATGCAGCAGTTGACTGACAAGTATGGCCGAACGATTGAGTATTTACGCTTATCGGTTACAGATCGATGCGATCTACGCTGCAATTATTGTATGCCCGAAGGTTTCAAAGATTTTGGAGAACCTGAGGACTGGTTAACCTTCGACGAAATTGAACGCGTCATTCGCGCTTTTTCTGAGCTGGGAACAAAACGCATTCGCTTAACCGGCGGTGAACCTCTGGTGCGCAAAAATGTGCCTGAGCTCGCAGCAAGACTCTCATCTCTACCTGGAATAGAAGACCTTTCTATTAGCAGCAATGCCACTCGGATGCGTAAGCATGCTGTACCACTCAAACAAGCGGGTGTTTCCAGAATTAATGTCAGCTTAGATACTTTAAAACCTGATCTATTTAAAGAAATAACCGGCGGCAAGCTAGAGAAAGTTTTAGATGGCTTAATGGCAGCCAAAGAAGCTGGATTCCATCCCGTAAAAATCAATATGGTTGTGATGCGCGGCGTTAACGATGATGAAGTTGAAGAGATGGTTCAATTTTGTATCGACCATGACTTTACCTTACGTTTTATTGAAACAATGCCAATGGGCGATACCGGGCGTGAAGCAAGCACGCAATATATACCTCTCAGCGAAATACATGACAAACTCGCTAAAAAATATTCTTTGGTTACAGCTACAATGAATGGCGGTGGCCCAGCACGTTATGTTCGAGTAGAAGGCACAGAATTGCGTATTGGCTTTATTACCCCCATATCTCAACATTTCTGTGAAACCTGTAACCGCGTGCGCCTATCAGTTGATGGAACTTTATATCTCTGCCTTGGTCAAGAAGATAGTTATCCGTTACGACAGTATTTACGTGCAGGCGTAACGGATGATGAACTTAAACAACATATTAAAAATGCTATCGATATAAAGCCCGAGAAACACGAGTTTAAGGATCAGCCCGGAAAGTTAGTTCGATTTATGTCTATGACGGGTGGATAAACTTTCATTAGTACATTAATGATAGCATTTCTTATAAATATAATAGGACGTTTATAATGCGAACAATCACATTAGTTTTCACTTTAATCAGCTTTTTCTTATTTAGTTCAACAAGTTTTTCCTCAACAAGTCATCAGCAAATCGCTGAATTACTTGCACAAGAGCAAGCGCCTTCTGGTGTAGTTTTTGAAATTGTGACTGGTGCGGCAAACGGTTTACAGTGGGCTCTGCCGAGAACACATAAAATGATTAAACAGCTTCGCGAACGCTTCCCAAAATTAGATGTAGCCATTGTTGCGCATGGCAATGAGCAATTTGCATTACAAGAAAGTAATAATAAAAAATATAAAAAAGTCCATTCATTGACTGAGCAGTTAACGCAAAAGGAAAACGTGCCACTTCATGTATGCGGCACCTATGCTAGCTGGCGAGATGTTACTGAAGAAGATTTTCCAGACTACGTTGATGTAACGACCGCTGGTCCTGCAACAATCAATGATTATATTGCATTAGGATATACACTAATCAAACTATAAAGACTGCAGCATACGCAGTGCCAACACAAACAAGAAGATAGCAAATATTCGTTTTAAAATTTTCGGTGAAATACGATGTGCTATCCAGGCACCGAGTGGTGCCGACAATACACTAGCGATAACGATACTGATAAAAGCAGGGAAATTCACATAACCTAAACTCATTACTGGACGATCGGCGACAGACCAACCTGTAATAATAAAACCTATCGTACCGGCTACCGCAAGAGGAAAGCCAATCGCAGCAGAGGTTGCTATCGCTTTGCGAATTTCAACATTGCACCATGTTAAATAAGGTACAGACATAGAACCGCCACCTACACCCATTAATGATGCAATACTACCAATTAACGTTCCTGACAAAAGTAACCCCGGTATCTTTGGTAAGCCTCGATGCGGTTTAGTTGTATTGCCAAAATACATCTGCGCGGCAATTAAAAACATAAAAATAGAAAAAATTAATTTTAATTGATAACCCGAAATAAAATTAGCTACTCCGGCTCCGATTAAAGCACCGAGCATAACGCCCCAGGAAATAACCTTCACTGTTGACCAATCTATGGCACGATGTTTGTGATGAGCTTTAATAGAGGACAATGACGTTACCACAATAGTGGCCAGAGAAGTGCCTATCGCAACATGCATTAGCACATCAAGACTCATTCCTTGAGCAGTAAACACCATAGCTAAAACAGGCACAATAATGATACCACCACCTATGCCAAGTAAACCAGCAAAGATACCCGCTACCGCGCCCATCCCTAATAAAAGTATTACGTCGTTCAAGGTTTAATCCTTAATAAGAGCTAGCAAATTATAAAGCACAAAAATATTTATTTTTCTTGAAAATTTTCTTCGCAATACAATGGGAAAAGTTCAAAAAAATGTATTACGTAAAGAGTACGCTAAGTTCTATGATTAAATATCATTTCAGCATGACAACGACTAAATAAGCGACAAACAATAAGGTAAAGATGCCACCGAATAATGGCACCAGTATAGGCACAGTGAATCCGACATACTCTTTTTGAGTTTTTTTAATCTTCAACAAAGCAAAATTGATTAACATAAAAATAACAAGCGTAATAAAACTCGTTATTTTAGCTAAACTCAATAAAGGAAAGATCAAAGCAAAACATACTACTGCTACCATAACTAATATAGTGGCATTCACCGGGGTACGAGTTACTCTATTAATTTTACCCACGGTCTCAGGCAACCACTGTTTACGGCTCATACCATAAAGAACACGCGATGCCATTATCACCTGAATTAATGCACCATTAATCACCGAGATTAAACTAATGACTGTAATCACCCAGGGCGATTGCCCCGTTGTTTTTTCATATAACATGGCAAGCGGCGCATCACTCTGAGCTAATTCAGTTGGCGATATTAATATCACCGCTATAACAGAAATTAATACATAAAAAATAGTTGTAACAATTAATGAAATAATAATCGCTAAGGGAATATTAATACGAGGATTAATGGCCTCTTCAGCAACATTCACTATATCTTCAAAACCAAGATAGGCGTAAAAAGCCACAAAGCTTCCCATCACTATACCCGCCCAAACTGATGGTTCAAAAGAAGGGATTAATGTTGGTAATTGTTCTGGAACTTGGGCAAAAGAATCACGACCAACATATATAATGATCAGTAAACCAATAATTTCAACGATCGTCATAATCGCAGCAATGGTTACTGATTGACCAATACCCCACACACAAATGGCACCCACGGACAAAACAACACACAACACGACCAAATTATGAGGAAAATTAAAGAACACATTTAAGTAGCCAGCAAAACCATGTGCCAGAGTTGCAGTCGAAACGACACCCACTAACACAATCATTAGACCGACACTCTTGGATAGAAGATGGATACCAAAGCCTTCTTCAATATAAATTGCCTCCCCGGCACTACGAGGAAAACGCGCGGCTAACTCAGCGTATGAAAAAGCAGAAAAGCCTGCGAGTATAGAGGCACATAAGAATGCAAAAGGGGTATTAAACCCGGCTTCTCCGGCGACCTTTCCAACAAGAACATAAATCCCTGCGCCAAGAATAGTACCAATGCCATAAAAAACCAGTAACGGTAAGCTTAACCTGCGTACTAATTCATTTTCAGTGTTAACTATTGTCATTCCTGTTACTCAGTTAGCATTTTTCTAAAAACTTTATGGTATTCTAGCAGTATACAAAGTAAATTTTACAGGCAATGCGAGTGATCAACCCCCGTCAGCGTGCCAGTGATAAGTTAAATCATGTCACGAAAGCAAAACAGTCTACAAATCTGTTATTCCCAGATTTGTCAGAGTCACCATCACCTCATAAGAAAGACGACTTACTAGCAATTTTTGGCGATGGACTAGTCGGCATTAATAAAGAAGGCAAAATCAGCTTCATAAATAAAACTGCCTGTACATTAACCGGCTGGTCTCAAAGTGAAGCTAAAAATCAGTCTTTCGAAAAAATTTTTCAACTCACACAAGATTCAACTGGCTCTTTAAATTTAGATTTAATCAAACGTGTTATTGCGTCGGGCCAT
>Ga0316204_10010883_pt1 | contig 11570 bp, 7 predicted proteins | sample 6monrhotite_MG_2_FD_205661 | JGI IMG/M metagenome (GOLD analysis project Ga0316204, IMG submission 205661) | Microbial mat bacterial communities from mineral coupon in-situ incubated in ocean water Damariscotta River, Maine, United States -... | ecosystem: Environmental > Aquatic > Marine >...
GTTGTGAAACCTTATATTTCTGTGGTTTGCAAGAAAAAAGGATTACACCCATTCCCTAAAAGTACCTAATTCTCTAGCTCTAAGGTAATATTTTCCCACTTTTTCATAAGGCCTTCCAGTCGCTTTTTCTTGTCCTGATAGGTGTCAAAAAAATTGGGTTGTGCTATGGTATCATCATAATTCAAAAGCAGGTCATGATCTATAGCAGCGATATCCTTTTCCAATGCTCCAATCTCACTTTCTACGCTACTTAGCTTATTCTTTAAGCCTTTTACCTTTTTTTGATCACCATAAGTCACTTCTTTTTTGACCTGAACAGCTTTTTGCTTTTGCGCCTTTGCTGTTTTTTCGATCTCACGGAAGTTTTCAACCTTTCGCTGATCTAAAAAGTAGTTGATATCTCCTAAATACTCCTTAATTTTCTTGTCTTTAAATTCATATACCTTATTTGTAAGACCTTGTAGGAAATCACGGTCATGAGATACTACGATCAAAGTGCCTTCAAAATTTCGCAAGGCCTGCTTCAAAACATTCTTAGAAATCATATCCAAGTGGTTGGTAGGTTCATCCATCACCAGCACATTGAAAGGCTGTAATAACATTTTAGCAAGGGCCAGGCGATTACGTTCTCCACCAGACAGCACCTTTACGTACTTATCTACATCGTCCCCACTAAATAAAAAAGATCCTAACATATCCCGGACTTTACTTCTATTGGTTTCATTGGCGGCATCTAGCATAGTATCTAGGATGGTTTTATTTCCATCGAGATATTCTGCCTGATTCTGAGCAAAGTATCCTATTTGAACATTATGACCCAGTTTTAAATGTCCGTCATAAGCCAACTCGCCTACCATTACCTTGGCTAGTGTAGTTTTCCCCTGACCATTCTGGCCAACAAACGCCGTTTTACTATCTCTTTCCAATAAAAGGTTCACATCCTTCAACACTTCTTTCTCTCCGTAATTCTTGGAAAGACCTTCTATCTCGGCTACTACTTTTCCCGGAGTTATAGAAACCGGAAATTTTATTTTTAGAACGCTATGATCTGCTTGATCTACCTCTATACGGTCCATGCGGTCCAACTTTTTGATGAGGGACTGTGCCATAGAAGCTTTCGATGATTTAGCCCTGAACTTTTCTATGAGTCGTTCTGCCTGTTGAATTTCTCTGTCCTGATTCTTTTGTGCACTTAGTTGTTGTTCCATGATCTCTTGTCGCAACAATAAAAATGCAGAATACGGCTTGTTGTAATCGTAAATTCTCCCTAAAGAGATCTCTATGGTTCTGTTGGTAACATTATCTAAAAACATCTTATCGTGCGAGACAATCACAATAGCTCCTGCAAACGCACTAAGAAACTGTTCTAGCCATATGATAGATTCTATATCGAGGTGATTGGTAGGTTCATCTAACAGCAGTACATCGTTCTTTTGAAGCAATAGTTTTGCCAATTCTATCCGCATACGCCAACCCCCGGAGAATGTATCTGTCTTCTTCTGAAAGTCGATTCGTTTAAAACCCAGCCCTAATAGAATTTTTTCTGTTTCGCCCTGGTAGTTATACCCTCCTAAGATTTCATAATGATGGGTGTAATCATTCAGATCTACCATTAATTGATGATATGCATCGCTTTCATAATCGGTGCGTTCCGCCAGTTGGTGGTTCACATGCTCTAGTTGCTTTTCTATTTCCTGTAGTTCCTCAAAAGCCTTGTAGGCTTCCTCTAAAACCGTATTTCCTTCCTCAAAATCTATATCCTGTCGAAGAAAACCAATTCTAATCTCCTTATCGGAGGCAATGATCCCGGAGTCCGGAGCCACATTTTTAGCCAATAGTTTAAGTAAGGTAGATTTGCCAGCACCATTCTTCCCTACCAGTCCAACACGGTCTCCCGGATTAAGCCTAAAAGCTATTTCTTCGAATAAATATGTTCCTGCAAAAGAGACAGAAAGGTTATGGACATTCAACATTATTGTGACAGGTGTTACATTGTTACTTTTCGTAAAGATGTACCTTTGCGAAAATTTCATGCAAATGTTAAAAAAAGGAAACAAACTCTACAGCATTTTAACAGGAAGTTGTCCTAAATGCCATAATGAGAGCATGTATAAGGATCATAATCCGTATCATTTAACAGCTATTTTTAAAATGCATGATCGTTGCTCACATTGCAACACCAAATATAAGATAGAACCATCTTTCTTCTACGGCGCCATGTATGTAAGCTATGCAGTGGGTATTGCATTTGCAGTGGCGGCATTTGTAATCTCTTTTCTATTACTAAAAGCCTCTTTAGTCATTTCTTTCATAAGTATTGTAGGAACCCTAGTTGCTTTTTTGCCAATAATTATACGGTTGTCTAGAAATATCTGGATCAATATCTTTATTTCTTACGATCCTAAGGCCGCACCCTCCTCTTAATTTCTTTTGTATCGCTTCTGAAAACGGACAATATCCATATCATTCGGTAGCTCTATCCCATTTTCAATTAGGTTAAACAGTGCTTGTGAAGCATACGGGGCAATCATAACGCCTCGCGAACCAAACCCATTGAGAATGAAAAGGTTTTTGTGTTCCGGGTGTTGTCCCACCAAAGGTCTTCTATCGGCCACTGTAGGACGAATACCAGCCACATGCTGAAGTATTTCATAATCGCACTTCATAAAGGTGTTGAGCTTCTCTAACAATTCAGATTTAGCTTCTTCTGTTGGCAGGTTTGTTTTGTCTTTCCATTTATAGGTAGCTCCTATCCGATATACGTCATCGCCAAGAGGAATAATAAAAACCGAAGATTTTATTACCTGTTGCTCCTTTAAAAGCGGCGCCTTAATTGTTAGTAGTTCTCCTTTGGTACCATTTAATGGCAAATAATTAAAATAGGGGTTTTGCTGTGAACCATACCCTGTTGCAAAAACAAGCTGTTTCGCTTTGATGCCTTGGTAGGATATGGAGGAATCTCCTATGGTAAGTTGCGGATACTCAAAAGAGGTATCTAATAGTAGTTTCTTTTCCCTAAGATATTTTTGATACTGCTGTATCAGGGCCTTTGTATCTATCCGACCTGTATGCAAGACTTCTCCATACCCAAACGGAGCTTCTATATGCGGGTTAGTGTTCCTTAGAAGTTTGGTAGCTAAAAATGGCTGTAATTTTGGATTATCTGCGGCCTCGAACCACATATTTTGCTCTTCAATACTTGCAAATCTTCGTAGTACTTTTAGTTTGTAATCGAGAGAGATCTTTAATTTACGTTCCAGTTCCAAATAAAAAGGTAGGGCAAGGGCTAACTGTTCATCTGCCCTCCAGGCCAACGTAAAGCGCTTAAGAATTACCGGGTTGTATAACCCGCCTGCTACTACAGAAGCTTGCTGTGATTCATTGCTAAGTACCTTAAAGGTTTTTCCGTTCGCTTCTAACGTGTTGCAAAAAGAAATTCCTGCAAGTCCTAAACCAACAACAAGGTAGTCTATCATCCTACAAAAATAAAAAACGCCGCTTCAATAAGAGCGGCGTTTTTGTTTTATACTTGAATTGGAAGTAATCTATGTTTTTAATAGGCCCACATATCTTGCTCTCTATCCCGTATCGCTTCTTTGATACGATTAGATTCGAGAAGTTGAAATAAGGCATTGTCTGCTATATAATCGTCTATAGAACGGTCTCCGTGAATATTATCCTCACGATATATGGTTGCGTTAAATCTACGCGCGTTTAATAACATATCAAATGTTATTGGTTGGGCAGAATTTTGCTGGTTAAAAACCTTCGCTTCGTGTAATATTTGTCTGGCACTTGGAAACCATACCCAGAACAATTCTACTTTATTATCTGCAGGATCCATAGATTCGTCATCAATAAAGTTAACATCTGGCGCCACCGGAGCAATACCTAAAAGGCGATACTTAAGTTCTCCCTGACGCTTGTCAAAATACCAAATACCTTTGATACGATATTCCTCAATATCTGCAGCATTAAGCTCTCGCTCATTTATGTACTCCAGAGAGAGTTGCTCTCCTGCATTGATTTGTTCGTATCCAAGATCTGTTGTATCTCTTTTAAATAACGTAGATCTGAGGTCTTCAAACTTTCTTCTCTCCGTGAAATACGAATCTACATAGACATCCTTCAGTTTTCCATTTTTGATGTTCTTAAGAAAAACATCGTATAAGGATCTTCTGTCGGCTCCAATATCGATTGTATCTGTTGGATAATAGAGTGCAAAGTTTACCCGTTCATCCAGATCTACTACCTCCCATATGGTTTTAGACCAGAGTATATCTCTGTCGTCTACGTACCCATAATCTAAGGGGGCATCAGCGTCCATTGCTAATTGATTCTCTGTCTTTATCCCGATTTGCTCAGGTTTCTTGGCATTCAGGATATTGGCCTGTGCCATGATAGACATTGGTAGCAAAGTAACGGCTCCAACAATTAAAACATTCTTCCAATTCATAAAATTCAAATTTACTATCAATTTCTAGTTTGTGATCTCTATAACTACCGGAGACACTTTCTTTAATAAGTAGCTCTTATTATTGGTGATATATGCATTGATATCAAATATCTGTACTGCATCACCTCTTTTAGCTCTTTTTAAGGCAGATTTTGCCCGGGCGTCTAATTTGTTACCATTTACACTAACCGTTGGTTGTCCTGGCACTTTGAATTTAAATCCGCTTACAGCAAGATTTAAATCAAAATCAAAGTCTTCCAAAAGAGCTCCTACAGTAGATATATCCAAGTTTTTTCTTGTCATTTTTGCACTGCCTGCCTCTCCACGAACAGAACCTGCTGGTCTTGGAATATCTTTAATTCTAAAGGTTGCAGGGGTAGAAATTCTCTTACCATCTGGCAATACACCAGAGGCGCTGATAGTTACTTCTCTACCTTTACCTGGGTTTAACATGTATTTACTTCCACTAACTCTCCTGAGTCCAGTTGCACTTGCAGACACTTTGTTGTCTGGAATACCTGGAATAGAAACAGTCATTGGATTGGCAACTCCACGATAAACTACATTCATCTTATCTGCAGATATTACAGCTGCATTTGGCATTGTAATAGTCGCAAAAATTGAGGATACAGGTACTTCTGTACGTTCTCCATCCTGAATGAATACAAGATTACCTTCTATCTTATGATCTCCTGCAGCACCGGCACTTACCAATAGCTTTACTTGACCTTCATTGATTTCGTAATCTTTTCCTTCTTTTAAAGGTCTACCATCTAATTTAAGGTTCACCTCATTAGGTCTTGTAGTAGCATCTTTACGACCTAATACAATTGATCCTGAAAATTTCTCACCTGTGTAGAAAGCAGATTTCTCTTGCTCCAATAAGGTAGTATAATTTGTCATAGAGACCTCAGTAGTTAACTGACCCTGAAGCATTGCCTTTAGAGCATCTTCTTCAGTAGACTTAATATCTGCCTGTAACTTACTTAAGTTAGCCAGCGAAGCTACTAATGGATATCCTTCATAATGATAGTTGATCCAATCTACTTTTACACCGTCTCTTCGTTCTACTTTGCCTTCAGCATCACCAGTTTGAAATCTGGCTGCTACTGAACTTCGAACTTCGGTAAAGTTTGCTGGTAAAAGAGTTGTAATCTCAGTTTGATAATCTTTAAGTCTCTTTAGAAATTCTTTTCCACCTGGAGCTAAATTATCTCCCTGGAAGAATTTTTGATCCAAATAATCAGCTTTATCCATTACGACATAGTCTTTTGGATCATCTAATTCTTTGGTCATAGAAGTCTTAAGTTCTTCAATATACTCGAAATACTCATGAGACAACTCTTTGATCTTAACCGCATCTTTGTATAACGGACCAAATTTTTCCGCATTTTCAGATGCCTTGGTTTCTAAACCGCTGAGGAAAGCTATATTGCTTTCAGCAGTTTTAGCGTTAGAAGCTTCAAACTTTTCGTTCATAAGACCGAAAGCAGCTAAAACTTCTTTACTCATATTAAGCGCCAGCATTGCTATAAAGATCAAATACATAAGATTGATCATTTTCTGACGTGGTGTTGCTTTTCCTGATGACATGTTTTTCTAATTAGTTTTAATTAATAATTTGATTTGGGTTACTAATACCACTAATTAGTTTTTTGGACTCATCGCAGAAAGCATGCCACCATAAACACCATTCAATGAAGAAAGGTTAGAGGCTAAAGATTCCATTTGATCTTTTAATGCACTAGAATTTTGAACAACTTCTTCATTAATAGAAGCCTGTCTTGTTGCACTATCTAATTGTACTTTATACAAGCTATTTAAAGACTCCATTTGAGAAGCAGCTTCGGACATTTCATCAGAATACTTCTTCGTAGATTCCATTGCATCTACAGTAGGAACAATTCCTTTGGCAGCACCTTCAAAATCGCGGATGCTATCTCCTAAGCTATTCATTAATTGTGCATCAATATTAGCTTCTTTTAATAATTCATCTAATTTTTTAGACAAGATACCTTCAGCTTCTTTAGCTTCAGATTTATTGTTCCCATTGGACATTCCTCCATTTAATTCTGGATATACTAATGACCAATCGAATTCATCGTCTACTGGTTCAAATGCACTGATCGCGAATATAAGAGCCTCTGTGATAAGACCTACCGCTAATAATAATCCACCTGTAAGTGGACCAAATTCCCAGTGAAGAATTTTAAATAATGCTCCGATAATTACCACGGAAGCACCAAGGCCATAGGCCATGTTAAATAGTTTTTTTGTTGATTTTGACTGTGCCATAATTCTAAGGTTTAATTTAAGTTTAAGGTTAAAAAAATAAGTATTTGGTTTACTGTTTGATCTTTATTTAAATTCGCTTTTATTGTGTTGAATCTTCTTCGCCCATATAATCCTGTACGGTTCTGAATCCTATGTAACTCCTTGCGGAATCTTTGTATTCGTATTCCCGTGTGCTTACTTGTAGGAAGTAGGCAACATCTTTCCAGGAACCTCCACGAATAACTTTTCTAGCATTATCTCCAGAATCTGCATTCGGATTCATAGTGGAAGAATATTCATACGATCCGGGGAAATAACTAGAATTGGTCCATTCTGAAACGTTTCCGGCCATATTATATAAGTTAAAATCGTTCGGTTCATATGACTTGGCTTCTACAGTGTAGAGGGCCGCATCTGCCGCATAATCTCCTCGTTGCGGTTTAAAATTCGCCATAAAACAACCTGTGTCGCTTATAACGTAAGGTCCACCCCAAGGATATGTACCGCTTTCAATACCTCCTCTGGCTGCATATTCCCATTCAGCTTCAGTAGGCAATCGGAATCCGTTCACAAATTGCGCACCTCTGCTTTTTTGATCATCATTCTTGAATTTTGTTCTCCAATGACAAAAGGCTTTTGCCTGCTTCCAGGAAATTCCCACTACTGGATAATCACTATAAGCATCGTGCCAGAAGTAATCATTGTGCATTGGTTCATTATAGGAATATTCAAAATCGCGGATCCAAACCGTTGTATCCGGATATATTTCTAGTTCTTCAGTTTTAATAAACTCTTTTCTCCTGGAATCTCTAGATCTTGCTGCCGCTTCAATGTCCATCCAAGTGAACTTGTATTTCAACTTGGTTACATCTACGGAGCGCTGCCCATTATAAGACTCTTCTTCTGGAATGTAAATAGAATCCATTACCTCGGCATAATACTCATCCGGGTAATCTGATGTATCCCATACCAGATCTTCATCTTTGTTTAGCTTAAATCCTTCGTATCCTGTTTCGCCCATTCCTGAATAATTGTCTATCATGTATTTTTCATAAACAGACATTTTGGTAGTATCGGCACTTTTAAATGCAAATTCTCCAATTCCCCCATCATCCGGACCCATCCCTAGCTCATCCGCAAGGATAGCAAGGTTGGTTCTAACAATAGAATCTTTTACCCATTCTACAAACTGACGATATTCACTGTTGGTGATTTCCGTATCATCCATATAGAACGACCGGACAGTTACTGTTTTAGTTGGCGCATTAAGAACTTTGGCCACATCCTCTTCACTCTTACCCATGATAAAAGCTCCTCTTGGGATGAGTTCCATGCCATATGGTTTTTCTGGATGCCATTTCTTACCTTGGACTCCAACTAGTTCTCCTTTTGTTTTTGATCCACAACTTGTGAGTAAAAAAACAAATGCTATGGATGACAACAATAGCTTCTTCATACTTTAGGTTAAATTTTCGATTTAGACTTTATATACTGACGACAATTATATTCTCTAAAACTAATTTTTGAATAAATTATTGTATAATCTGGTCTTCCTTATTAAAATTTTCTTGATTAGTTAAAACCTTTTTTATAGGCTTTGAACCACCTTTCAGGAATAATCTGGTCACATGCATCAAAATAATCCTGCTCGGTGCAAGGTAATAACGCATGCGAATTTGATTTATTATGTGAAGTAGCAATTGGCGGGATTTCTACCCACCATCTTTGGGTAAGATGACTTTTGAAGAAAACTAATTCTTCTGTCTCTGTAGGAACAATAAATTTGGTAAAGTCTTTATTAGTGGCACTTGGGTGCTCTTTGATTCTAAAATTAAATCCTTCCATGAAATACCAAATGATCTGAGCTATTAATTGAAAAGATTGTGGTGTATTCTCGGTTTCATATATTCCAAAAACCGCCACCTTCTCGCTAATACCGGCATACCGGGCTATAGCGCATATCTCTCTTCCCGAAAATCCGTTAGGAGAAAAGTTAGGAGACATCCCTATTTCACTAGCCTTAATAGCACGTGCATCTAGACTAACAAGGTGGGCACTTCGCAATACAGGTTCAGCCAGCGATATATCGGACGCTATGTCTCCCAGACGATATGCATCAAAAAAAAGACGCTCCATTAGGTCTACTTCTTCTTGTGCATTAAAATAACTCTGAAAGCCAATGTTAGAAAAATTAAAAAGATTATTGGGCTTATCAGTAATGATCTTGCTCATATAGGAGTTAGAAGAAATGATCTCTTCATCGGCTCCAAAATCGAACCGGCTATCTATAGAAACCAGATTGATCATTCCCTTAAGCTTATCAAAAGCCCTGTAGGTTGGGTAGGTAATATCTTGTGTGGCACCTATGATAATAGGTATTACATTTTCTTCTATGAGACCGGCTACAATTTCTTTTACTACAAAATAAGTGTCCTCTACCGTTTCCCCTTCTTCAACATTCCCTAAATCTACAATGTTGACATTCCAATTCCCCATCATCAACTTGTAGAGTTGAATTCTTATTTCCTCAATAGCTAGCTTTTCGGGTTTCTTCTCAAAAGCATTTCTAGATTCATGTACCCCCATGATGGCAAAAGAGGCATTGGCCAGTACAGGAAGCCCATCTCTTTTAGTGTGTTTAAATACATTCTTACCTAAAGATTGTGGTGGTAGCAATTCACAATGAGCGAGTGCTTTATCTTCAACAGGTACTAAAAAATCGAATGCCATAGTAGCGCCAGCAAGGTGGTTTATTTAGTTTTTTTCTTCGGCTTTTTCTTTTCCAGGAGACTTTGCGCATCTTCTAAACTAAATGCCGCAACGTCTACATCTTTAGAAAGCTCAACTTTTGTTTTGCCTTTTATGATATTGTGTCTGCCCCAACGAGCTTTTTCAATTCGTATGCCTTCCTTGGACCATTCTTTTACGATCCTTTCGGACTCTTTCTTCTTCTTGGCCTCAATTAATTCTTCTATATCCTCTGTAGTAAGATTATCAAAATCATATTTCTTATTAACATTGATAAACATGCCATCCCATTTAATAAAAGGTCCAAAGCGACCGGTTCCCTTGGTAACCTCTTTTTCCTCATACATTGCTATGGGGGCATCTGCTTTTTGCTTGGCTTTGATAAGCTCAATGGCCCTGGCCAAATCTACATCCATGGCACTCTCTCCTTTTTCTAGCGAAACAAATTTCTTCCCAAACTTCACATAAGGACCAAATCTTCCAACATTGGCCTGCACTTCTTCTCCTTCGAATTCCCCGAGTGTTCTTGGCAACTTAAACAGTTCTATAGCATCCTCAAAGGAAACAGTACCTAGTGATTGCTCTGGCAATAAACTTGCAAACAAAGGTTTCTCTTCATCCTCAACTGTTCCTATTTGAACCATAGGACCAAAACGTCCTAACCTCACAGAGACCTGTCTGCCAGATTTTGGATCGGTTCCCAGCACCCGCTCTCCGCTAGCGCGATCTGCATTTTCTTCTACATCTACTACTTTGGGATGAAAGTCCTTATAAAAATCTTTCATCACCTTCTGCCAATCTTCATCGCCGTTAGCAATTTCATCAAAATCCTTTTCAACTTTGGCAGTAAAATTATAATCGAGGATGTTCGCAAAATGACTTACTAAAAAGTCATTCACGATAATCCCTATATCTGTGGGCACTAATTTTCCTTTATCCGAACCTATGGTTTCAGAAAGATTCTTTTCCTGAATACTATCTCCTTCCAGAACCAACTGACTATACTTGCGCTCGGTGCCTTCTATACTTCCCTTTTCTATGTAGCCTCTGTTTTGTACAGTAGAAATAGTTGGAGCATAGGTAGAGGGTCTACCAATTCCCAGTTCCTCCAGTTTCTTTACTAATGTCGCTTCTGTATATCGGTATGGAGGACGTGTAAATCGTTCGGTAGCTGTAATATACTTATTAAATAAGGTGTCGTTTAGTTTCATCGCAGGAAGCATTCCATCCTGATCTTCCGATAAATCTTCTTCATCCTTTCCTTCAAGATATACTTTTAGGAAACCATCGAACTTAATTACTTCACCATTGGCAGTAAACTCTTCCTGATGTTTGCTCGCCTTAATCCGCACATTGGTACGCTCCAATTGTGCATCACTCATTTGTGAAGCCAAGGTTCGCATACGGATCAACTCGTATAATTTGGACTGATCCCGTTCCAGATTCGGGGACTGCAATGTCATATCGGTAGGTCGGATAGCCTCATGCGCTTCCTGAGCACCTTTTGATTTCCCTTTAAAATTTCGAACTTCACTATAGGAAGCACCATACATATCTACAATGGCTTGCTTTGCCTCATTCAAAGCCTCTTTGGATAGGTTTACACTATCTGTTCTCATATAGGTAATTAATCCTGCTTCATAAAGTCGTTGCGCCACCTGCATAGTTCTAGACACTGAGAAGTACAATTTCCTGGAGGCTTCCTGTTGCAACGTAGAGGTGGTAAATGGAGCTGCAGGGGATTTCTTAGCCGGCTTTTTATCTAGTGATGCCACGGAAAATTCAGCCCCAAGGTTTTGTTTTAAAAATGTGTCGGCCTCAGCTTTTGTTTTAAAAGTCTTACTAAGTTTTGCCGCAAACGCTTCTTCTTTGGCCGTTTTGAATTCGGCATTGATTCGATACGATGCCACCGGAGTAAACTCATCTATAGAACGCTCTCTTTCAACAATAAGTCGAACTGCTACGGACTGCACCCTTCCTGCCGACAGGCCTGGTTTTATTTTTTTCCACAAAACAGGAGATAATTCATATCCTACCAATCTGTCCAGGACCCTACGTGCCTGCTGTGCGTTTACCAGATTATAATTAATAC
>Ga0316204_10010885_pt1 | contig 11569 bp, 9 predicted proteins | sample 6monrhotite_MG_2_FD_205661 | JGI IMG/M metagenome (GOLD analysis project Ga0316204, IMG submission 205661) | Microbial mat bacterial communities from mineral coupon in-situ incubated in ocean water Damariscotta River, Maine, United States -... | ecosystem: Environmental > Aquatic > Marine >...
TACTTTTGATGAAAGTAAAACGTCGTTATTAATTGATTGTAATCTACATCATTCACATCTTGAAAGTAAATTTAACTTCGATTCACAGCCCGGTCTGACTGATTATATAAATGGAGATAACATTGATGTTGAGTCAATTGTTCGAAGTGTGGGTATTAAGCGTTTAAGAATGATACCAACAGGTACCCAAAAAGAATCGGCGACTGAGTATTTTACGTCACTTAAGATGAGAGAGTTAATGGTATCACTGCTAGATCGTTATACAGATCGTTATATCTTTATAAATTCTGCGCCTGTAAAAGAGTCGGCTGATACGCGTATACTCATTGATTTATGTGACTATGTTATTCTGACAGTACCATATGGTAGTTCTACTATAAATCGAATAAAAGATGCCGTAGACTCAATAGAACGTGAAAAACTACTTGGTGTAGTTTTTCACGAAATTCCTAATTTGCCGAAATTTGGAATGCCAGGTTTCGGTACATCAAAAGCATAGTATTTGTTGTGTAGCTATGCATAAATCCTGGAAGTTAAACCTTAACTTATTCACACTGCTGTTGTTATCGCTTAATTCTAATGCGGCAGAAGTTGACTATGGTGTTCGCCTTGCATTAACTCATCAAGATAACGTAAATCTTGAGCCTGTCCCTGAAGAGAGTGCGTTCTCGAAATCTATAAAAGGCAAAGTTACTTTAAAAGAAGATGCAGCCAATTTTACTGCTGATGTTGTAGCATCTCTTGAATCTATAAATTACAGTGATGATAAAGCACTAGATGAAAATAATGGGGAATTATTTGCTGAATTACTTTGGGTAATTAAACCTAAACAATTTGAATGGTACTTGTCTGATAAATATACTCAGTCTGCTATAGATCTATTTGATGCCTTGTCACCCACAAATAAACAAAACATCAACGCTTTTATTACTGGTCCAAATTATTTAGTAAGATTTGATAATAAGAATACGATAAGACTGGAAGGTGGGTGTATGGTGTTAATGCGAATTTGAATTTTGGTTTAAATTATTCTGCGGAAAAAACTGATTATGAAGATGAAATCAATAATTCAAATAATGAAAGAGATGATTTTTTCTTCTATCTTAACTATAAAAAAGGACTTAATACTCTTAATTTAGAGGCAGGTAAAATAAATAATAACAATGATAATGGAGATGAAGTAGATTTGTCACGTTATTTGTTTTCATTACAAAACCAGAGAACTCGAACGTCTAATGTTCGCATAGTATATGAAAATTCCCTATCAGATACTGGTGCAGAACTTCTAAGTGCCGAAGAACTTGTGGCAATAGACAATGATACGCTAATCGTAACAAGTAATGATATCTTCGTAAAAGAAAATTTCAGGTTTATTTATAATAAACAGACGACCTTTGGCGACTTAAGCTTAACAGTTGGAAAGTCCTATAATGATTATACAATTCAGCAGAGCAATGACCATAAAGTAGAGTCGGTTAACATATCCAGCATAACTGGGTTTACTGAAAGAAGCAGCCTTGAATTTAAGGCAGGTTATGAAGAAATGTCTTTTGATGACGCCTCTGTGAATAGAGTCGATGAAGATATTAAATACAGTCTCTTTTATACGTTTAGGGCAAAACGTAATTATAATTTAAGATTCGATGCAGTGTCTCTAGCGAGAAAGAGTACTAATGCAGAAGAAAACTATGATGATTTGAAGCTTATGGTAGCTATAGAATACGTCTCTCGATAAGGACATATAATGTATATTGATTTTTTTGGGCTAAACGACTACCCATTTCGTATTACACCTGACACAGACTATTTGTATATGAGTCCTGCTCATTCACGTGCAAAAGCCTATATGGAATATGCTATTTTTAACAGAGAAGGATTTGTTGTAATTACAGGTGAGATTGGTTCAGGTAAAACAACACTCATAAAAAAATTACTTTCTGAGCTTGATGAGAATATTCTTGTTGCGAAAATATTTCAAACACAATTAAATGAGGTGGAACTCCTTCAAGCTATACTTGTTGAGTTTGGTCTAAATCCATTCAGTGCTAAAAAAGTTGAGTTATTAAATATGCTTAATCAGTTTTTAGTGAATAGTTACTTAGATGGTAAGCAGGTATTATTGATTATTGATGATGCGCAGAATCTTAGAAAGCGCGTGCTTGAAGAGATTACTATGTTATCAAGTGTCGAGACTCAAAAAGAAAAAATACTACATGTTATTCTAGTTGGACAACCAGAACTTAATCATAAGCTAGAACATCCTGATATGGAGCAGTTATTACAAAGAGTAAGCCTCCGATATCATGTTCGAGCATTGACGTTGGAAGAAACGAAAGAATATATAGTACACAGGCTTAATGTTGCTGGCATACAAAAAGAATTATTCTCTGATTTAATTTTCCCAGGTATATATGAGTACACTGGTGGTATACCTCGACTGATTAACACGTTATGTGACACTGCTCTTACTTGTGCGTTTGCGGATAATCATACTAAAGTAGACAATGAAGAATTTGAGAGTTCAATAAAAGAGCTGCAATGGAAAAAATATTCAGAAAGTCATAAAGATAGTAGTAATGAATCGTCATTCCATGATGAATATTATTTTGATCAAGACAACTTGTATGAAGGACTTTCTAATGAGGGGGATTCAAAGGAATCGTTATCGAATAATGCATATAGCCCAATAGCATCGAGGGCGCTGGTTGAGATTTCAAAACAATTAAAACGAATAGCGGATCATTTAGACAAAAATAAGGAATAGCGATTTTATTATTGCTTGTTATCATAATTATGAAGAATGTTTTAACTATTGATGTTGAAGATTATTTTCACGTAGCAGCACTATCCAAACAAATAAACAAGAACGATTGGGATTCTCTTGCTCCTAGGGTTAAAAATAATACGTATAAATTATTAGATGATTTTGATCGTTATTCGGCAAAAGCAACATTCTTCGTTCTCGGATGGGTTGCAGAGAGGTTTCCAGAACTTGTAAAAGAAATTGATTCAAGAGGGCATGAGGTCGCTAGCCACGGCTATAGTCATCAGCTGATCTACAAACAATCTATAGATGCGTTTAAAGAAGAGACATCCCTCTCAAAATCTATCTTGGAAGATATAACTGGTAAAGAGGTGAAGGGCTATCGTGCAGCAAGTTATTCTATTACTAAAAAATCACTATGGGCATTAGATGTTCTATATGAAACTGGTTTTAAATATGACTCTAGTATTTACCCGGTGCATCATGATTTGTATGGAATACATGGATCACCATCAGAGCCTCACTTATTAAAGGCTCCCTCTGGTGGAGTCCTAGTAGAGTATCCACCAACGACTTATAACTTTATGTCTTATACATTACCTGTTGCTGGTGGAGGTTATTTTAGATTATACCCTTACTGGCTTACTCGTTACTTTTACAATAGTCTTAATAGGCAAAATAAACCATTTGCTTTTTATCTTCATCCATGGGAAATCGATCCGGATCAGCCAAGAGTGAAAACCAGTTTGTTTTCGAGGTTTCGTCACTACAATAATCTTAATGTTTGTCAGAAGCGTTTAAATAAATTACTAAGTGATTATGAGTTTACGAATATGAATCAAATGCTTGATTCAATGGGGCTATATCTGCCTGATAATGAAATTAAAGTTAATTACTAACGAAAGTACTATATGCCTAAGCCATTATTCTCTTTTGTTATTTTATCTCTACATAAAGCATAGATTTGTTTTTTCAGAGAAAAGGTTCAGATTTTGAAAATACTATATCATCACAGAATAGCTTCTAAGGACGGACAATATGTTCATGTTGAAGAGCTAACCAACGCTTTAGTAGAGCAAGGGCATGAGTTATGTTTTGTTTCCCCTGGTTTTACAACAGAAACAGACTTTGGCGATGATGGTGGTATAGCTACACGTTTAAAGAGACTTTTACCAAAATCAATATATGAATTATTAGAGTTGTCATATAGTTTTTTGATTTTCTATAAGCTTGTTCGGCAAGTATTGAAGTTTAAACCAGACTTTATTTATGAAAGATACAATCTCTATCAGCCAATGGGGGTTGTTGTTTCTAAAATATTTGGTATTCCCCTTCTTTTGGAGGTAAATGCACCGTTGGTTGATGAAAGAAAAAAATACTCCGGCCTTTGTTTGGTCTGGTTGGCGAACATAGTCGAAAGATTTACCTGGAAAAACGCAACAAAAGTACTACCTGTTACACAGGTGCTTGCAGATATCGTCAGCAAAAGTGGTGTCCCTGATGATAAGATAGTCGTTATACATAATGGAATAAATCAACATATTCACGATACAGTTTTTAAAGTGCAGAAAGGTTCTGAAAGAGATGAGATAATCATTGGATTTGTTGGTTTTATTACTAAATGGCACAGGTTAGATCTTGCAATTAAAGCAATCTCTGATTTTCCAAATAAAAATATTAAGCTTATTTGTGTGGGTGATGGTGATATTAAGCAGGAGTTGGAGCATCAAGCATCCAGTTTAAATATTGCTGATAAAGTCGTCTTTACAGGTTTGAAGACAAGAGAAGAGGTTTTCGAATTTGTCAAAGAGTTTGATATTGCCTTGCAGCCTTCAGTTACGCCATATGCATCACCTTTAAAATTATTTGAGTATTTGTCCTCCGGTAGCCTGGTCATAGCGCCACGCACCGATAATATCTGTGAAATACTTGATGATGAAAATTCAGTTTTGTTTAACCTTGACAATTTTGATGATTTTTCAGAAAAATTGCATTACGCGATCGAGAATTTACATGAACTTGATTGCAGACGCAAAAATGCACGTAACAAGATTATAAGCGATGGATATACCTGGCAGAATAATGCCGCCAGGGTGATTAATATTGCAGATCAAGCTATCAATGACCGTATAAGAAATTAACAGTATGTCTATAACAGCAATTGGGTATCTGGTTATTTATTTTTCTGGGCTTGCTAAGAGCCTTGCAGGCCGGCCAATATACGGTGTTTTCGCTTATTTGTTTTCATTTTATATGTATGCACCAGGTCGATGGTGGGGGCACGAAGTACCCGAGTTGAGGTGGGCGTTTATCGCGGCAATTATTACGCTGCTATCGATACTGGTCTGGAATCAGGGGAAATCAAACTGGTTTTCCCGAAAAGAATTTAAATTATATGCCCTTTATGTTGCATGGGTCTGGCTACAAAATTACTGGGCCTTAAATCCGGCATATCATTTTGAATATACTATCATGGTGACCAAATTCTTGGTTTTGATATATATTTTTAGCGCAACAATTAAAACGCAAAATGAAGTTGTCCTGTTCATGCTAGCCAATACACTTGGGTGTGCTTATTTTGGCTGGCTCGGTTTAACACAACATACAGGTGGTCGTTTTGAAACTGTAGGCACACCTGGTATGGACGATGCTAATTTGCTGTCTATCCATATGGCGCCGATTCTTATTGCATCTTCGTATTTACTATTATGTGATTTCGGCAAGAAAAAATATTTGCTGGTTCCATTTATAGTGCTGATACTGAATGCGATCTTTTTAACCCAAAGTCGTGGCGGTTTATTGGCTATCGTATTTTCTGGTATTATAGCTCTGTTTTTTATACCTAAACAAGTTAAGAAACAATTTTCAGTTTTTGTTTTAGTCGCGCTAATCGGTGGTGTCTCAATTGCAGGTGATGAGTTAACAGATCGTATTACACAAGTTACCGACGCAGAAAATATTGATGAAACAGATAAAAGTGCTTATTCAAGGTTAGTCATAATTGATGCCCAGATCAATATGCTATTCGATCGACCTTTGATAGGGGCTGGACACTGGGGAACCCTGGTATTAAGTCCAGATTATATTGATGATACATATTTAACTGATACAAATGCATATGACAGGGACGAAGAGGAAGATAGACGAAGAGCCTCGCATAACCTGTTAATGTCATTACTTGTTGATCAGGGATTAATAGGTGGAGGGATCTTCGTGCTAATGGTCGGTTTATTATTTAAGCGATTTTTTGGCCTCAGGAAATACATCATAGATCATGGAGATGACAATAAAATAATTGTCTTTGTTGGTTTAAATATTGCCTTGATTTGTATTTGGGTGTCCAGCATGTTTGCCAATAGCTTGAGGCTTGAAGTAGATCTTTGGTTTTATTTTCTTATTAGTACACTTTATTCATTAATAATTAAAGATGAAAGCTATATGAAATATGCTTCAGAAAAACATAGGATATACTAATGTGAATAAGGTTTTAATGGTGGCGCTTGACTTTCCCCCATGTAAAAGCGCAGGCGTTCAGAGAACACTTAAGTTTTGTGAGCACTTCCCTTCCTATGGCTGGACGCCCTTTGTGTTAACAGCAATGCCGCTTATTTATAATCGTTTAGATGCCGATCTTTGTCTGCCCAACTGGTTGGAAAAAAATACATATAGATCTTTCGGATTTAATGCTTTCAAGCATTTTTCTATTAATGGAAAATACTTTGGGGCAACTGCATTGCCTGATGCCTATGCTACATGGTTTTACCACTCTAAATATGTTGGAAAAAGTATTTTAAAGCAGCAAAAACCTGACATAATCTGGTCAACATATCCATACATAACCAGTCACCGTATTGCTGCATACTTGCAAAAATACAGTGACCTTCCATGGGTTGCAGACTATAGGGATCCATTTAGAGGGCATGATAAAAAGGGAAAGGCAATAGATGCCTACACGGTTAATAATGCGGATTTAGTTGTCTTTGCGACAGCTAATATGGCAGAAATATATAAGCAAAGATACCCTGATGTTAATCATAAAAAGTTTATTGTAATAGAAAATGGCTACAATAAAGACGCGTTTAAAGATATGTTGAACGCACCATGTTCAACTAAAACTACTTTTACCTTACTGCATAGTGGAGAATTGTACTCTGAAGGTAGAACTCCAGAGTCATTGTTAAGAGGGCTTAAACTTTATAATAACCACAAGCAATCTGATATTAATATTATATTCAGGGGAACCAGTCTCTCTGATTCATATTCAGCCCTAATTAATGATTTGAATGTAGGGGCTGAAGTTTCATTTCTTCCAGGTGTTTCATATGCAGAATCTATTAATGAAATGATGGATGCTGATGCATTGATCGTGATTCAGGGAGAAATATTTAATAGCCAGATACCAGGAAAAGTGTATGAGTATTTAAGAGCAGAAAAACCGATATTAGCAATTGTTGATCCAGAAGGCGCCACTGCGAACCTGCTAAAAAATGTGAGGCATGCCGTAATCGTTGATGTAAACGATGCCAGAAAAATAAGTGAAGGGCTTCTTCAAGTTCAAAATATAACTAAAGATGATAATTTTGATTATCAAATATATGACAGGGTTAATAGAAGTAAGGAACTTGTTGCTTGTATGGATCGCCTGGTCAAAAATGTATAGTATTTATATCATATTTAATATTGTGATTGGATTTTCAGAACGAGTATATATATGTGTGGAATAGCAGGGGTTATACAACAAAATCAGCAGATCAATAAAGATTTATTGGGTGAAATGCGAGATACATTTTCATACCGTGGTCCTGATGATAAAGGCTTATGGATTGATCAGGATGATAAAATCGGCCTGGCTCACAGGCGTCTTAGTATTATTGATCCGACACCCGATGGCCATCAGCCCATGCTTGATGATGAAACGGGTAATGTAATAGTCTTTAACGGTGAAGTTTATAACTATATAGAAATAAGGAAGCAGCTTGAAAAGCTTGGTATACAATTTAAGACACATACTGACACTGAAGTAATCTTAAAAGCATATCGTGTTTACGGACAAAATTGTATTAAACACTTTAACGGTATGTTTGCCATAGCAATCTGGGACAGGTCTGAAAAGTCATTATTTTTAGTTCGTGACAGGTTGGGCATAAAGCCTCTCTATTATCAACAAACCGAGGATGGCAGTCTTTTATTTGCATCAGAAGTAAAAGCAATTCGAAAGTACATTAATCAATCGCAGGATATCAATGTAGGTTTGTTAGACCAGTATTTTAGCTTCGGATATATACCGGGTGAGAAAACCTTATTAAAAGATATTAACCGACTTCTGCCTGGTTGTTGTGCAATATATTCAAATGGTGAACTAACTATTAGTCAATATTGGGATCTGGAATTCGACAATCAAACTGATATGGGGCTCAATCACTATGTTGAAGGGGTAAAAGAAATTCTTAATGACTCATTAGATTTGCGATTACGGAGTGATGTACCCTTGGGAATTTTCTTAAGTGGTGGCCTGGACTCCAGTGCTGTTGTTGCATTACTTTCATCACGTGTTGAAGAGCAATTGAAAACCTTTTCTGTGGCCTTTGATTTTGGCAGCCAATATAATGAGTCAGAATATGCAAACATAGTATCCAGAAAATTTAATACTGATCATCATGAGTTAATTATTGATCCAGAATCTTTTTGTGATTTTATTCCTGATTATATTAATTTGATGGATGAACCAGTCACAGAATCAGCAGCCATAGCATTGCATTATATTTCTAAATTAGCATCAGAGCATGTTACCGTGGTGCTATCAGGTGAAGGTTCAGATGAAATATTTGCCGGTTACGATTTGTATAAATATATGTCGGTTATAGAGCGCTATAGAGGTATTGTTGGAGATGCAGGTGCAAATATAATCAACAAATTAATTGGTGCTGTTGTAAATCCAAATAATAAATTAAGTAAATATTCTCTTTTATCTACTATACCTCTCAACAAACGTTATAAAGGTATTTCTGTATATGAAGAGAGATATAAAGATCTGCTTTTTAATGATCAACTCAAAACAACCATTAAAGAAGATCGCTCGGCTGAGCTATTCCTGGAAAAATTGTTTGAGAAAACCAGACATTTAGATACCTTAAGTAAAATGCTTTATTTTGATACTAAAACCTGGTTAGTGGATGATTTGCTAATAAAAGCAGATAGAATGAGCATGGCGTCATCACTGGAGTTAAGAGTACCTTTTCTTGATTACAGACTGGTTGAATATGCGGCCAAAATGCCTTCTAAATACAAATTAAATTTAAAGACATCAAAATATATCCTTAAAAAAATGATGCATGGACTATTGCCTGATGAGATTATTTACAGAAAGAAAATGGGCTTTCCAACACCATTGAGTCTCATGTTCAAGGGCGGGTTAAAAGAGTATGCGTATGATACCTTGATGGCGTCTAATGCATCATTGCATCAGTATTTGCGCAAGGAATCGATTCAACAGTTACTGGATGAGCACATGGGCTCTAAGTTTGATCATCACAGAACACTTTGGCAACTTGTTGTTCTAGAAGAATGGTTTAAAAATAACAAAGGTTAATGCCAGTATCATGGATAGAAAAATTAATATACTTGCTCTAAGTTTTTTATTTCCAAACAGAGTGCATCAGAACCATGGTATTTTTGTGCTTAACAGGCTAGCTGCATTAAGTAAGTATGTTAATATTAAAGTTATTAACCCGATACCTTGGACGCCTTTTCATAAATATATTGATCGATTTAAGGAATATGATTCAATCCCCGAAAAAGATATAGTTGATGGTCTGGAGGTTTATTACCCAAGGTATTTATCTATACCCAGGTACATGAAGTTTATAGAGACAAAAAGCTATTATCACTCTGTTAAATCTGTCGTAAATAATCTAACTACCACTTTTGATTTTGATATTGTTGATATGCACTGGACGTTTCCTGATTTACCTGCAGGGGTTAACATATCAAATGAATGTAATAAGCCATCTATTGTTACTCTAAGAGGGATGGAGGCGCTGCATTTAGGCGAGAACAACCATGTAGAAAACGAAGTAATAAAAGGGCTTAAGTCTGTTGATCATATAGTAGCGCTGAGCGACGAGTTAAGGCAACAGGGAAGTAGGCTTTCTGAAGACCCAGGAAAAGGGGTCGTAATTATTAACGGGGTTGACACCGATAATTTTAATTATCTTTGCAAGGCGCATTGTAGAAATGAACTAGGCATCGACGAAGGCGAAAAAATAATACTGGCAGTAGGTTCCCTTATAAAAAGAAAAGGCTTTGACTATATTATTAAAGCGCTCTCTGTTTTAAGAGAAACTCAGGATCTACATGATTTGAAATTGTATATTGTCGGCTCACAAGGGCCTGAAGGTGATTACAGAAAGCATTTATTTGATCTGGTTGAGCAAAAAGGATTGAAGGAATCGGTTCATTTTGTTGGCCAGGTTCAAAATTCTAAATTAAAGCTCTGGTATAACGCAGCGGATGTTTTTTGTTTATCCAGTCATGGAGAGGGCAGTCCAAATGTTTTATCCGAGGCGCTAGCATGTGGCTGCCCGGTAGTTACAACGGATGTTGGTTCGGCACGAGATATAACGCAACTAGTCAGTGGGTCTGGAATATGTATGAATGTCTTATCGATAGACAACCTGGTAAATTCCATCGCATCTACTTTAAATAGTAATATCGATAGGGAAAGCTTGTCTAAAGATTATTCAAAATATGATTGGGACTGGTGTGCTCAAAATGTTCTTGAAATATATAAACAGTGTATTGAGAAATAGTCTCAAGTTTATTTTTATATGTGTTATAAACTAATTAAATTTAATAATGAGTATTGAATCGTCCACTTCTAATGAACATGGTAATTGCGCTTCAGATCTTGAGTTTCTGAGGAATGCTATTGGTCCATTTGTTATAAAAAATATACTATGAATAAAAAACGTAGCGTTGTTCACCTAGTCTACAGTCTTGGTTATGGGGGGCTAGAACAGGTTATTGTTAATTTAATTAATAACTCACAAGATGATAATGTTAATCATATAGTCATAACACTTGTGGATATTCAGGATTTATACCAAAAAATAAATGCTAATGTGCCTATATACTGTTTAAATAAAAAAGAGGGTAATGATATTGGCAGTCATCTCAGATTATTTAAACTCTTGCTAAAATTAAAACCTGATGTTTTAAATACATATAACTTAGGAACAATAGAATACCAGCTCACCGCTTTTATTAGTGGCGTAAAAACTAGAGTACATTCAGAGCATGGCCGTGACCATGATGATCCAGATGGAGCTAACAGAAAACGCAACAGTATAAGAAAATTTGTATCATTCTTTTTATCAAAATTCGTTGTAGTCTCACCTGATCTATATGACTGGGCCAAAAATATGGTTAAGGTGAGTCATAATAAAATACAGTTAATTTATAATGGTGTTGATACTGATGTTTTTACTTCATCTAAGGATAAATTTAATAAATTTACATTATGTAATGTTGGGCGTGCAGATCCAGTAAAAAACCAGAAATTATTAATTTCATCGTATTCTCATATCTATAATAAGTATCCTGACTTTCAGGAAAGTGAATTATTGATAATCGGCGATGGCCCACTTTTTGATTCTCTCCAAAGTGAAGTAACCAGGGCAGGCATGACTGAAAATATACGTATGCTTGGTTTTCGTGACGATGTTGATGAAATTATGAAAAAGTCTCATTTGTTTGTTTTGTCATCAATTTATGAAGCCATGCCAATGGTTGTGCTCGAATCCATGT
>Ga0316204_10010886_pt1 | contig 11568 bp, 7 predicted proteins | sample 6monrhotite_MG_2_FD_205661 | JGI IMG/M metagenome (GOLD analysis project Ga0316204, IMG submission 205661) | Microbial mat bacterial communities from mineral coupon in-situ incubated in ocean water Damariscotta River, Maine, United States -... | ecosystem: Environmental > Aquatic > Marine >...
AACGGGTTTTCTAATATTTTGATCACTGTCTTTCTTAGATTTATCTTTGGTGGGTTTTCTTCTGCTATTTTTTCTATTTTGTGGTTTATTGCCATAGGTTTTGGCTTTTTTTGGTTTTTTTGGTTTAATCGGTCTTTTATCCAATGATGGGTTGGGCACATCATGGACTGGTTCAAAACCATCAATAATGGTTCTGTCAATTTTCTTTTTAATTAAGCGCTCAATGTCTTTTAGTAAGGTTGCTTCATCAGCACTAACCAAAGAAATCGCTTCGCCATTTGAACCTGCTCTTCCTGTTCGTCCAATTCTATGCACATAATCCTCAGAAACATGGGGCAAATCAAAATTCACAACATGTGGCAACAATCGTATGTCTATTCCACGAGCAGCAATGTCTGTTGCCACTAAGACTTGTACTTCATTGGCTTTAAAACTGGCCAATGCTTTGGTTCTAGCAGCTTGGGATTTATTGCCATGAATGGCAATAGCTGAAATACTTTGGCTTTCAAGATATGTGGTCAATTTGTTTGCTCCGCGTTTGGTTTTACAAAACACCAAGACCTGTGACCATTGATTTTCTTTAATGAGAAAAGCCAATAAACGCGATTTTTGTTTTTTATCAACTGGATACACCTTTTGAATAATGGCTTCTACCGTTGTATTTCTGGGAGTGACTGAAATTTCTACAGGGTTGTTAACCAAGGACTTTGCCAAATTTCTTATGTCTTGTGAAAATGTGGCTGAGAACATTAATGTTTGGCGGTTTTTAGGGAGTTTTTGAATAATTTTACGGATGTCATGTATAAACCCCATGTCCAACATTCTATCCGCTTCATCCAATACAAATATTTCTAGACTATCGAATCTGACTGCTCTTTGATTGTATAAATCCAATAAACGACCAGGTGTGGCAACTAAAACATCTACACCTTTGCGTAGTTTAATCATTTGGGGATTAATTTTAACACCACCAAATACCACAGCAGATTTAATCGATAAATGCTGACCATAGTCCACAACACTCTGATGGACTTGTGCCGCTAATTCACGTGTTGGTGTTAAAACCAAAACTCTGGCTTGATTGGGTTTTGCACTTTTACCAGCATTCAGAATTTCTAATATGGGCAGTGTAAACCCAGCAGTTTTTCCAGTTCCTGTTTGTGCAGCTGCCATAACATCGCTGCCTTTAAGTACTGCAGGAATTGCTTGTGCTTGTATTGGCGAAGGTTGTTCATAACCTTTTTGCTTTACTGCTTTTAAAATCTGGGGTGATAAGCCCAATGAATTGAAATCCATGATGTGTCTCGAAAAAATTGTGTTGGGTAGCTTACTTGATTGTACTCAAGATTACAGTAAATATCTTTAACAAGCCAAACTTAGCGACTAATTTCGGTTAAATAACGATAGTCCAATCTATTTATGAACTTTCTTCTTGATTCTGAATAGCATTGGCAATACTTGTTAACAATAAATTTGATTCATCATGATTAAGAGTTGAAGTCAGTTTATTCAATATTTTTTTGTCTAATTTTGTTTCTATGGTTACTCCATTTTCTAGAGAAATATTTATTGTCACTTCAGATGGCGGGCTCATGATTTCTCTTGGATGAGACAATTCATAATCTTGTTTAGACAAATCGGTGTAATAATCATTTAATTGTATTACAGTTAAATCATCTAACTCATCAACGAGTTGAACTTCCCAGCCTTTTTGTTTTGACTTTAAATTTGATTCAATGTGATATGAAGTGGCTATGTCCACAAACTGTTTTGCCAATATTTCATGGGAGAACAGATACTTTAACATCAGAAAATTTCACCAACCATGCAACGCAAGGAACCGCCTGCTTTTTCTAATTCGCTGACTTGAACATGGTGAATATTGAACCCCCATGATTCCAGCTTTTGCTTTTTCTCATTGGCCAGTGCATCAAAAGCCGTTTGACTAAGGAACAAATCATTCTCTGTAATGGTGATACCATTGCCTGCAAAAGCCAGTTTTTCAGCATCGGTTAAAAATATTGTTCGGTCTTTATAAAAATCTGCAATCGCTTGTGGCACCGCAGGATCAGCAAATGATCCAGCATGAATCATACAGGCTTTTCCAGCCAAACATGAAAGCACTACATTGGTATGGTATTCGCCATCTGCCAAATCAAACTGGAACATTAAATCTAGATCAAAAGCTTCGTGCATGGCCTTAGCTCCAGCATCATTGACTCTTTCAGTCATTCCACAAAACGCAATATTACGGGCCCGATCTGGTACCAATACACCGGTTAATTCTGCTACAGATTTTTGCCTATTGATGTGGTATTTTTCATACCCCAACATGTCATTAAAAAACATACGAATGTCTTTTCTTTCGGTTTCTTTTTGGCGGTTATCATGCAACATCGCACCAATGATGTATTTGTTTCCGTGGGTGGTCGCAAAAGCATTATTTGGAAATACAGCATCAGGGGTTTCGGCTGATCCAGGAAATGTCATGACAGGAACGCCACAATCAGATATTTTACGTGCCAATCCCATTTGCTGGACTATGGCCAAATCTGCATCTGTTTGTTGGTCCATTTGCATGTATTCATTGTCTGAAGCTGTTTGTTCATCTAATGAAAACCCAACTGGAGAAACCATAAAAGCAGCTTTCATGGAAGCGGCTTGTTTGATTGGATATTTGTTTTCAGATACTGCGCGTTTAAAGTCTTCTACTGTTTTTACAATCATGCTGGTAATCATTGTTAATTAATTGCGTATTATTAACCAAAACACCACATAAATAAAGATTTCACAGCCAGTTTTGCCCTTTGTGACTAATTTGTCCCTCTGTGTTTTCTGCCTTTTGCAACTAGCGTCCATGATGCTGGCGGTTGTGCGATAAATGTACTGGCAGTCACTTTGAAACCTGACGTCTCATTTGCGGCCAAGCTTGAATGGGTGGCGTAGGCATCAGCCAACCCTATAGCCACTCCATTTTTATCTTTAGCAATGGCTTGTATCCAAATAAAATCTACACGGTACTCATTTGGATTGGACACATCGCCAATAATGGTGTATTTATTATTTGAATTTTCTTTGTTTATGACAAAATCATCAACTACTATATTTTCTAATTTGCTGTCAAATGTTTTTGAAAATGTTGCCAACGCTTCCATTTTTTGGGTATAAGGAGATTCAGGTGGTTTTGAAACCAAAACCAAGACGGTTGTTTCTGAATTTTTCGGCAAAGTGTCTTGTTTTGACCAGCCTACTTGTTCGCCAATTCTACGACCATCTTTATCAAACATACTCATTATGACGCGTGGTCTGACAACAGTTTGGGCACTGTCATTGCGAATTGTAACAATCCAATACTGTCCTCCAATGACAGTTTTACCCTCTATCTTACTGATAAGAGTTATCTTGGGCTTTAGAATGGCATTATTGTCAATTGATTCATTTGTCACTTCATTTTTTGATTTCTTCAATTTTGGCAAACTGGAAACTGGAGATTTTACAAGCTGATTTGATGAGGATTGTTGAACTGGTTTAATAGCTGGATTAACACCAGAGTCATTTGTCATGGGTTGCTCAGACAAAGACAACCAGAAAAATGCGCCACCAATGGCCAGAATTAAAAGTATGACAACATACAATAAGTTTTTAATCTTACTGCTATCAATTTTCATGTGATCTAAATGTGGCTGCTTTTTTATCAGTTGTGAACCACAATGGCTACAAGACAAAAGTGATTCAGAATCTGTTTCAACATTTGAAGAGCCACATGCAGGGCATTTTAATATTTTAAAATCACTCATTTTAATTAGAAAAACTCTTTAAAAACTCTGGAGAGAATAAATAGGATGATATACCATTTAATTATTGTCCCAATAATAGATTTTGGTTTTTTTGGAACCAATTTTTTGTTTGAAGTTTTAGATGTTGTTTTATTAGTACTAGAAGGCGTGCTTCCTTGAGTCGAAGTATTGGATAATTCTTTTTCAATTTGTGTTGTTATACTTTTTAGGACATTTTTGTTTTTTTTGCGTGCTAGAAAATTGTGTCCACATTGTACACATTTTCTGATTTTTTCACCTTTTAATTCGACCAACGCAGCATCACAACTGGAACATTTAATAATTCTAAATTCGCTCATAATTCAAACTTGCTTCGACTATTTTTTTATATTTATTTAACCCTTAATGACTTGGGTCTCTTTGCATATTATAACCCAGATTATTCGCCTTTGTTTAGTCTATTAAAAAATGAATCATCAGGTTTTTGATTCTTATCTGCTCTTTTCAGTTAAATAATGGCGAAAATTATCATACAATGCTGTTTAAATAACCACGAAACTAGACCAAACCAAAATTTCCACCAATGGAGACTATACATTTCTTATGGTTATTTTTTATGTATATGAAAATTATTTGAATCATTAATAATGACAAATAATCATTAAACAATAAAAATTAAATCTATGAATACAGTTTATTTTATTTTAGGAATGCACAGATCTGGAACATCAGCATTAGGTGGAGTACTAAATGCTTTAGGATTAGACGTCGGTAGTTATTTAATGCCAGCAAATGAAACCAACCCAAAAGGATATTTTGAAAACAGATTTATTTATTGGCACAATGAAAAAATCTTAAATGAAAACGATTCAAAATGGAGTGATTCTCAATTTGATATTTCATCCATTCCAAAAAAGAAATACAAATCATATGTAGATGAATCCATTGAGATTCTTAACAAGGAGTTCCAACATTCACAAAACTTTTTGATTAAAGACCCTCGTATTTGCATTTTGTTTCCTATATGGGAAGATGCCTGCAAGATACTCAATATAGATATTAAAATTCTTATACCCTACCGTAACCCTTTGGAAGTCGCTAATTCACTAAAATCGAGAAACGATTTCAGTATCGAACAAAGTCTGGTTTTATGGTCAAAACACTTTTTTCAAGCTGAGTATTATTCTCGGCCATATCAGCGCATATTTCTTTCATTTGACTATCTTATTGATGACACAGAAAATTACATCAAAGATTTGGAAAAGTTCACGGAATTAGATACATCTACATCTTCTAAAGAGAAAATAAACAATTTTATCGATAAAGATTTTAAACACATCAATATCTCAATAAAAAAAATAAATAGTAACTATCCATCATTCATGCGAGAGACATTTGAATTACTTGAAAAAAGTGACTTTAGTGATTTACAAAAAATTGATACCCTTAGGCATGAATTCAATGGCATATTGAATTTTTTCAATGCTCAGATCCAAGTCTTACAATCTAAAATCGGTGATGAAAAAAAACTCAATACCCAGCTTCAAGAAAAACTAATCAAACATGATGAAACATTAGGGTTTCTTGCCACAGAACAAGAAAAAAATAAAGAACATATTCAAAGTATCAAACGCATTGAATCTCAGTTAAAATCTCACCTAAATACAGAAATAGAAATGCATGATGAGATTAAAAACTTAAAAAATCAATTAGAAATTGAACAACAACAAAACAAAGATATACAATTATTAGTAAATCAATTTGATATTGAATTTCAGAATAATAGGGAAATCAAATTAATTAAATTCCAATTATCATCTGAACAAGAGAAGTCTAAAAAACTGAATGAATTATTACAAAACCAAGAAAATAAAATAGAAAATTTATTGGCAATCACTAGTAAAGTTCGCAGTAACAATAAAAAATTAACAGACCACAATGCACTTCAAAATATTAAAATTAGTCACATTCATAATCACAACAATCTTTTAAAGAATAAGATTTCGTCTGTAAAAAGCAAAGCAAAAGGTTTAATTTCAGATAGCCGACAAAAAATAACAAATCTAGAAAAAACAAATAACGATAAAAATGAACAAATCAGTACATTGCGTAATTCGCTAACTAGAAACCAAACATATATTACAGATCTGAAAAATAACCAAATTAATATTCAACAAAATCTAATCAAAGCAAAGTCAAACATAACATCATCAATGGCAGACTTCATTAGTTCTTGTAAGAGCAGTCATAACAAACACATGAAGTTTAAAGACGATGCTGCCAATAACATTAAACAATTTCATACTTTGTTCACCCTACACATTGGCAGTAAAGTTGCTGAGAGGGTTGCTCTTAATGACAAAATTACTAAAATCAAATCTAATCCGATAAGTTATTTAAACCCATTGAGATTAAAAAATATATTTGAGCGTTTAAATAACTTAAATGAAAAAATTGATTCTCTTGAAAGTAAATTTAACGAAGTCCCTTGGAAAGTGATTGAATCATTTAATTCATCAGAATACTTAGAGAACAACGATGACGTCAATCAAGCCATATTAGATGGGCAATTTATAAACGCCCTAGAACATTTTATTTTGTTTGGCTATCTTGAGGTTCAAGCTGGAGCACGTATCTTTAATAATAATGATACCTATGTTGAAAAAAGATTAAGCAGATCTCAGAAAGAAAAAGAATTTAGATTTAATGGATTTTTAAGCGGGTTGCATCATTCTTTTGATTTATTTCAGAACAATGAAATTGATTCATTATTAGATTTCGAACTTCCCAATGTCATTGACAACATAACCTATTCACCGGTTAATCATCTTGGTAAGGATGTTTCAATAAATCAATTAGATTCAGCCGATAATAGCAAGCCCAAAAAGCCTTCTAGTAAAATGGTTAAATGGCTGGAGGTTCGAGGCATAGAACTCATTGTTTTAAAACAAGGGTTAAACGGTTTCAATCAATACCTGGCAAAATTGCATGATTCGTCTCTGGATAAAACACAAAACAATGAAGCATTGATTTGTTTAAATACAGATCAATTTAATATAAGTAAATATGTTAATCATGCATTAAGTGATAAAAAGCTCATTATCTTTACTGAAAATAAAGAATCCTACGATTTAAGTATCTTAATGAACTCTTATTCCTATGTGTTATTGTGTCAAGGTGTCATTATTAATAAAGACTTGATTCAAAAAATACAACCGCATGAGATCATGTGTGTCTTTGAAAAAAATGACTTTCCAATAGAAGATAATAAACTATCAATACCAAAATCCTTAGAGCAGGATTTTCTATTAAACAAGTTACTGAAATCTTCAAAAGAAAGAGCCATAGTGATAAAGCCTGAGAAGACCATTAATTTGACAGAAGTAAAAATTGTTAAGCCTCAAAAGAAATTTAAATCCAATGTAGAGTATATCAGTGCTGCTGGAATTAGCGGTTGGATTTTTAATATTGAAAGCACCAGTCAACACTCAATCGTTGAACTCTTACTCGTTATCAATGAAAAAGACTGCATCAGTGTCAAAAACACAATACACAGAGAAGATGTTAACAGATCTCATAATATTCAATGTTTAAGTGGTTTTCAAATCAATGTGCCAACAAAATACTTAGATGGCAACAAACACAAGTTTAATCTATACGCAAAATACGAAAACAGTTTTCAATTGATTAGATCCTTTGATTTTTGTGAAACCAGTCCTTGGATATGCCACCAATATAATAACTCAAAAACAGTGTTGTTTTGCAGCCATAATATGCGTTCACAAGGGGCACAAAATAGCCTTTTTGAGTTGGCCATTGGTCTAAAACGTTTATATGGAATAACACCGATTGTTCAATCTCCAGCAGATGGTCCGCTTAGTACAAAATATAAAGAACATGGCATTCAAGTCATTATCGATAACTCTCTTCATAAATTACAAGATGATGCTGACGAATGGAGTACTCAGGTTGAGATTTTTTCACAGAAATTAAAAACACTAAACTGCCAAGTATTAATTGCAAATACATTGCAAACTTTTAGCATGATTCATGCTGCAAAAATGGCCAATATTTCGAGTATCTGGATACCAAGAGAAAGTGAACCACCAAGATCTTACTTCGATTATTTATCATCTCCGTTGAATACAATTGCCCAATTAACTTTTACAATTGCCACTCAAGTGATATTTGTTGCGGATGCTACTCGAAAAATCTGGAGTTTTATGGATAAAAACAATGCATTTAAAGTCATTCATAATTCATTAAATACTTCGCTGTTAAACCAAGACTCAATTAACAGCCGCTATGAAATTAGAAAAACATTTGGCATTAAAGAAGATGAAGTTGTGTTATTGTCTTTAGGAACAGTTTCTTCAAGAAAAGGTCAATTAGATTTTGTTAAAGCATTGCCAAATATATTGTCACAGGCTAAAAATCCCACAAAAGCTATCATAGTAGGTATGGGTTCAAATCCGCTTAATAAAACAGATGAATATTCAAATTTTGTGAAGAAAACAGTGGAAGGTTATGCTAAAGATATCAGAGATAAAATTATTTTAATCCCAGAAACAGATAAATTGGTAAATACAAAAACCTATGATTTTTATTCTATGGCTGACGTATTTGTGTTTACATCAAGAATAGAAAGCTTTCCAAGAGTTATTCTCGAAGCCATGTATTTCTCACTGCCTATAGTCACAACACCTTGTTTTGGTGTAATAGAACAATGTATTGAAAATTATAATGCTTTTTATTACGATGAAGAAGACACACAACAATTAGAAACTTTGTTACTTGAATTAGTCAACAATGAACAAACTCGACAATCCTTTTCAAAAGGCTCGAACAAGTTATTTAAAAACATGCAAACTTACGATCAAATGCTGATAAATTATCACAATGTAATTGACAACCTAATCCCACAGGAAAAACAATGACCAATAAAATTTCAATTTTAACTGTCAGCCAAAACAATGACAACCTCACGAATCTATTAGATAGTATCGAACAATCTGATACAAAAGGATTCGAAATTGAATTTAATTGCTCATGGAATGGCAAAAATCAACACATGATAAACCCAGCTAATTATTCATTTGAGATTTCAATTATTGAAGAAAAACCTTATCACTTTTCTAAAAATAACAATTTACTGGCATCTAAAGCAAGCGGTAAGTATGTGTTATTTTTGAATGATGATATTATTTTAGATCAAGCCTGTCTGTCTAATGCCTATAACCAAATCATAAATTCAAATATTGGGATTGTTGGTGCTAATTTAAGATTTAAAAATAACAACATTCAGCATGCTGGTGTATTTTTTGACGACAAAAACATGCCATATCACAGGTACAAGAATCAAATTCATTATCAAGACCCAAGGGTTTCAAATAACCTAATTGTTCCTGCCATTACAGGGGCGTTTTTAATGGTTGAAAGAATTGAATTTTTACAGATCAAATTTGATGAACGCTGTGAAGTAGCTGCTCAAGATATAATTTTTTGTGTTGAGTATAAAAACTTTTTTGATAAAGACGTTTTGTATGTAGCAAATGCTACAGCCATTCATTATGAAAATGTTACCCGAAGACTTTATGATCAACGCTTAACCCCAGAAAACGATTTAGCCCTTCTAAAAAAGGCAAATACAATCTATGACAGTCCTAAATTCATCAACAGGAACCACCAGATAAAGCTAAGGATTGTCACTGAGAAGCCTGGATGGATTATGCACAGAATGGCAGAAGAAATAGCAAATAGATTACCTAATACTGTGATAAATGCCGATTATCCTGATGCCAATATTCATTATTACATCAATTATGGATACTTTAATAAAAAACCTGAAAAAGGCATTGTTGTTGCAAATTTCACCCACTATGACCCAGATAAACTCAATGACAAGTGGGAATCAACTGCGCATGAGGTTGACCATTGTATAGCCATTTCCAATCACACAAAATCCTCAGTTAAAGATTTCAATATTCCTGATGAAAAAATCACTGTGATTCCCACAGGAGCTGATGCAAGCTTTAAACCAAAACTAACAATTGGTCTTGTTGGCAGAATTTATGATGGTGGCAGAAAAGGTGAAAACTTGGTTCAAGCCTTATTAGCAGACAATGAATTAATGGAAAACATGCAAATTGTTTCTACTTCAGACTCATGGGGCGTGCCAACATGGAATTTTGAGTCTATGGCTGATTTTTATAGGTCAGTTGATTACTTGCTAGTGCCAGCATTGTATGAGGGTGGCCCTGTGCCTTTTATGGAGGCTTTGGCTTGCGGAACCATGTCAATTGCACCGGCCATTGGAGTTATCCCAGATTTTCCTCATATTGAATACAAATGGAATGATATTGATTCATTAAAATCAATTATTGGCAATTTAAAAAGTGAATATATAGAACGTAAGCAACGTGTATCTCATACAATAGAACAATATAACTGGGATTATTGGGCGTTAAAACACATTACTTTATTTCATAAATTGTTAGGCACTAAATGACAAATACTTTCCTTTTATTTCTTGTTGACTACATCGTCATTGCAATAATATAAATTCTCTGGCTTCATCAAATACAGAAACATCATTTTGACGAATGGCCGCTTGAGTGACTAGGTAATTTTTCCATTTTTTATTGCCTGGCAATCCATGGTATAAATTCAATACCGGTGGTAACAACCAATGCAATTTAACTCCGAGCTCTAATTGTTTCTCACAATACGTCTGATAATATTTTAGAATATCATCTCTTGTGACACTTGTTGTTGAATCAAACAATTTCTGCTGCAAGTCATTTAACAACCATGGGTTATTCCAAATGGCTCTGCCCAACATAACGCCATCGACATATTTTAAATGCTCTTGAGCTTGTTCTACAGAGTCAATTCCACCATTAATAACAATATTTAAATGCGGCATTTCTTTCTTAATGCGGTAAACAAAATCATAGTTTAATGGCGGGACACTTCTATTTTGTTTTGGGCTTAAACCTTTGAGTATTGCAATGCGTGCATGAATTATAACGGTTTGTAAACCCGCTTGATCCAGATGTTGAATAAAGGCCAGAAGATTTTCATAACTGGTATTGTCATCAACGCCAATTCTGCATTTAACAGTAATGGGTATGTCAACAGATTGCATCATTGATTTGACGCATTCAACTACTAAATCAGGTTCATTCATTAAACACGCACCGAACCTGCCTTTTTGGACACGATCACTGGGACATCCAACATTTAAATTGACTTCATCATACCCATATTCTTGAGCGACAATGCAGCTCTTAGCTAAATCTTCAGGATCCGAACCACCCAATTGTAATACCACAGGGTGTTCTTGAGAATTAAATCCAATATACTTTTGTTGGTCCCCTTGTAGAATTGCTGGAGTGGTTATCATTTCTGAATACAACAGTACATCTTTTGATATTAATCTGTGCAAATAACGGCAATGCTTATCGGTCCAATCAAGCATTGGGGCTACTGAAAGTTTATGATTAATCAATTTTACACCTGAGTTCGTCTCCACGTTGCAATGACAACCTTGAAAAAATTTCTTGCTCTTTGGTGTTTATGGACTCTGAAAAATCTGAAATGACTTGCATTAATTCATCACAATGCACAGATTCATCTAATGCCATTATCAATTGCCAATAACTGAGCGGATTGACAACATTTTTAAACGCTTTTTTTGCATAGACCAATGACAGTTCGGCATTTCTTACATTATTATCTGGTGCTTGTGAAAACAGTTTAGCTAACAGCAATAGCACTTCATTATTATTCG
>Ga0316204_10010887_pt1 | contig 11567 bp, 11 predicted proteins | sample 6monrhotite_MG_2_FD_205661 | JGI IMG/M metagenome (GOLD analysis project Ga0316204, IMG submission 205661) | Microbial mat bacterial communities from mineral coupon in-situ incubated in ocean water Damariscotta River, Maine, United States -... | ecosystem: Environmental > Aquatic > Marine >...
ATTGCGGTAGCACCATCTTCGTTAGTGCGGAATTTAGAAATAAACTTGAACATTTGAGTTCTCCAGCTGCCAATTTTCGATGACCCAGTTATAGCCTGTAACTTCTGAAGAAAAAGTTAACAAAATTTCCAAAAAACCTTTAATTACAATGGGTTATGGTAAAATTGAAATATAAATTAAATCAATTTTTAGGTAAAATTGAAAGCTATTGAAAAGGCATCGTTTTTCTGAGTTTTATGACGTGAATTTCCGCCTGAAAAATGTGGCTGTTACCTGGATTCGCCTGTTTTCAGGCCTGTTTTAATGAAAACAATCTTATGAATATGTACTTTTTTGAGGTCTGTTTTTGAGGAAAATTTGGGAAAAATCCGATTTTCGAATCGTTTTTTACGGAAATAACGGTGGTTTTTTGCCTAAATTGGACGATTCGCCTGTTTAAGTGGGCAGTTTATAGCGAGGAAGGGCACATGCATTCATGTCAGCCGTTAAAATAGATCAGGTTCAGGCTTTGTTGACATGAGCCCTGCATTTGGAAGCCTTACTGCTGACGCCTGGGTGTGAAAATGGAATAGTTGCCGTTTGCCTTGGCTACCAAGGCATCACCGCAGAAAATTGAAGCCTCCAGATGGGCAACGGATTTTCCGCGATTAATAACATCAGTTACACAGCGTATGGTTCCGGAACGGACAGCTTGAAAATAGGTGATTTTTATCTCTATTGTTGCGCAAATTTCATCTTGCTTCAGGCTGGGGTAAAGGGCTGCGCCCATGCCTGTATCGGCAATTGAGAATAAAACACCGCCGTGAACCACGCGGTGCGGATTAAACAGATCTTCGCGCACGTCCATTGAGCATTCGCTGTGCCCATTGCTGTGTTTGTCTATCCTCAGGCCTATCAGATCAACAAAAGGATGATATGTGTCCGGTATTTTCGAGTCTGTCATTTCGGTTTAATCCTCATGCGTCTTTACGTGTTGCAGGTGTGTTGTTGTTCATGCTGTTTCGTCATTTAGCTCTGGTGGTCTGGGCACAAGCCAGACAAGACCTGCAAAAAGCAATGTCAGGATTGCCAGCGCGTAAAAATTATTGATGTAGGCAATGAACGCGGCTTGCCGGTTTATGCCCGCCTGCAAGAGAGAGAGGGCAACATCGCCGGGCAGGGCACCAGCGAATCTTGATGCGGCAAATTCAAGGCTTTGGCTATGCAGTGTTACTGCTTCGCCGAGTTCTGATGCGTTCACCTGAATGTTGCGCGCTAAAGCACTCACCGCAACCGCAGCACAAAATGACTGGCCGATATTACGCACCATGTTGAAAAAAGTTGAGGCCTGCAGGCGGATGTCATCAGGTAAGTGATTGAAGCTGATGGTCCCTATCAATACAAACACCATGCCCAACCCCATGCCGTGCACAAAACCTGTGCGGGCAAAATCCCACGCGGAAAAATAAATGCCTATCTGCGCCTGATCCCATGAAGCATAGCTGGTGAGTATCATGCCGATGGTAATGGCAATGCGGGGGTCCATATGGGCAGCGAGGCGCGGTGTTAATACCATCGCCAGCATCATGCCAAGGCCGCGCGGTGCCAGAAGCAGGCCAGCGGCCTGTACCGGGTAGCCAAGCAGGGATTGCATTAGCGATGGTACCATTATCATGGTGGCTACCATATTGCCGCCAACGAAAAAGAAAACAATATTACCAATCGCAAAATGTTTGTCTTTAAACAGGCGGCGATCAAAGAATGGTTCGCGCGCGGTGATGATGCGCACAGCAAATATATAAAGCGCCGTAAGCGATAATGCCGCCCAGCCGATAATTTCCCACGATGTGAACCAGTCTTCGCCGTGGCCTCTGTCCATTAGGACTTGAAAGGAAACCAGCGCTGTAACAAGGGAGGCAAACCCTATGGTATCAAAGCGGGGGGCTTTTCCCGGCGGTACATCTTTGACAAAAACCCAAATACCGATCATTGCGGCGATACCAAAGGGCACATTAACAAAAAACACCCAGCGCCAGCTGGAGACCTCAGTGATATATCCGCCTAGCGTTGGCCCAAGGATGGGGCCGACCATTACGCCAAGGCCAAACAGCCCCATTGCCTTGCCGTAATCCTTGCGCCTGAACGAGCTTAAAACAATAACCTGTCCAACAGGAATAAGGGCTGCCCCGCTTAGACCTTGTAACACCCGGAAGATAACCATTTCCTGCAGCGATACAGCCAAGCCACACAATACAGAGGCGAAGGTGAAGCTTCCCACCGATATAAGGATAATCTTGCGAATGCCAAACCGTGTTGAAAGCCATGCAACAGGCGGTGTTGCCACAGCAGATGCCACAATATAACCGGTGATTACCCAGGACACCTGATCCAGCGATGCCGATAGCGCCCCTTGCATGTGCGGCAAGGCAACATTGGTAATTGTGGAATCTATGGTGTGCATCATAATGCCCATTAAGACGAACATCAGACTTACACCGCGCAGTTGGGGATAGGTTAGCAAAGTACCATCCGGCGTATCAGGGCCGACAGTTGAGGCACCGGGCCTCTGTGCGGTTTCTGCCTGCGCTTGGGTCACGGTGTTTTTTGTATGATTGCGGTTTTTTGCATAATTAAATTCTATTTAATAAGGTCATCCAGCGTACGCACAATGCCGGTATCGATGGAAATTTCGGCGCTCATGCCTGCACGCAGAGTAGGCATATTGCCGGTAGAAATAATCTTCAGCCTTACAGGAATACGCTGTGTAATTTTAACCCAGTTACCGGTCGCATTTTGTGGAGGCAGAATAGAATATTCTGCTCCTGAGGCAGGGGCAACGCTAATGACTTTCGCTCGCATCTGCTGGCCGGGGTAGGCATCAATTTCAATGGTGGCGGCCTGGCCCACCTTTATGTGGGTTAACTGCGTTTCTTTCAGGTTGGCTTCCACCCAGACATCATCATTTTTTACGATGGAAAAAAGCGGTTGGCCTTTTTGAACATACTCACCCACATGCATGTTTATTTTGGCAACAATGCCAACCACGCCAGATTGGGTGTGCGTATATTCCCGGTCAAGCCTGGCTGTCGCCAGTGCGATTTTTGCCTGTTGTACGGACGGGAAATCATCGGGGTTCTGGGCCGGATCGCCGCCCAGTTCTGCGCGGGCACTTTCAATATCGGCCTTTGCACCAACAACCTGATGACGGGCAAGATCAAGTGCATGTTTTAGGGCTGCGATCTTCTCGCCGGATACAACCTCGCCAGCGTCCAGCCCGTCAAAACGCGCAAGTTCCCCCTCTGCATAAAGCCTGTTTTCCAGCGCTGCCTTTAGTTGCACCGTTTGCCGGGCAAGTGCCGCCTTCAAAATTGCTACTTCTATATGCGCTTCAGAAAGCTGTACCTCGGCTTGGGCGATTGCCAGATCAAATGATTCAACGTCTAGCGAAAAGAGCATGTCACCTTTGTTAACCCTCTGGTTTTCTTGAACCCGCACCTCGGAAACTTGCCCGGATGTTCTTGCTGCAATTGTGGCTATACCTGTTTGAACATAGGCGTTTTCCGTTGTTACAAAGCGCCCGCCAGACAGATAGGCCGTTAAAACTGCGCCGCCGATAAGGGCGGGTACGATAATGAATGCAGCAATGGTTTTTATGTTCATGGCTTGGCCTCGGTGCTTTGCTTGCCGTTTGTGCCGGCTTCGGAATTGTTCATTGATGCGCGAACAATAGCCAGATCATGCAAAATGGCCGCTTGTCGGTCAGGGGGCAGCACAGAGAGAGCTTGCTCTGAAACCTCGGCCAGTACGCTCCATATTGAAGCAAGCACGGCGTGAGACTTGTCTGTCATATACAGACGGCGAATTCTGCGGTCTTTGGGGTCTGGGCGGCGAAACAACAAGTGTTGTGCTTCCAAACCGTCAACCAGTTTTGTAAGGGCGATTTTCTGGATATCCATCAGGGCAGCGACTTCCGACTGGGTGGGGCCTTCCCGCATGGCTACAAAAGCCAGTACGCGCGCCTGAGCACGGGTGATTGTAAGATTGTCGGCTGTGCGCTCAAAAGACCGACTAAGAAGACGCGCCAAATCCTGAATTAAAAAGCCAAACAGATTGCTGGGGTCAATCGTGGTCATCGCCGGTCCTGTGGTAATCAATATATGTATATAATATATACTGTATATTGATTATATCAAATAGGACATAATTACAGTTGGATTGGCTGGGTTATTTTTGCTTATAAAATTTCCTGCAAGGAACCAATGCGCGGGCGGAAAAAAGAAACGCGGCGTATGGTCTGCGAGGGTAAAAAACTAAAAATAAGGGGCTCGTAGCGAAAAAACACTTCAGTTGCGAGCACGGTTTCGTCGTCGCGCATGGTTATAACCCCCGGCAGTGTCGCCAGTTCGCCCTCGATGCCAAATTCGCTGTTTTCCAAAAGCGAGCCACCGCCGCTGCGTTGCCAAAAAACAGTTGCCGCTATATCTGCGGTTTGGCTAACCGAAGTCACAATCGCAACTGAATCTTCTCCGGTGACATAGGGTGACATAATCTGGGGGATAACCTGAAAAATATCGGTGATAACGGCTTCCGTAATTTCTTCGTCGCGTGTTACCAAATCAGCAATGGAAACTACTGTGTGCTGTATTTTCAGGTTCAGCAGCAAGTAATTTCCAACTTCAACAATACCTGTTAGCATGCCAATATAAAGCGGCATCGACAGGGCCAGTTCCGTTAGAATTGACCCGTCTTCATTTTTACACAGCCGCTTCAATATTTTTCTAATAAGGCTCATTGCGAACCGCCACCGTAGCTGAAATTGTGATTTGCCTCAGCGCCCAGTCACCAAAACCGGTAAGGCTCTGCGCATTATAATTCACCCGGTACAATACAATGTCGCCGCCGCCGCCAAGCCCTGCGACCGATAGATCGTCATCCCATGATCCATTACCGTTTACATCGGTATAAGCTTCGCCTGCGTCCCAGGTTTCGCTGCCGTTATCGTCCGAGTATGGTTCGGTGGCGCCGATGTCGCCGAACTGTGCATATACCAGCGTTTCAATCAAAATTGTATCCATGTCAACGCGGCCAAATGTTTGAGTTTCTATCACGTCACGCACCTGCTGTTCGCGTGTGGAACCATCGGCTGTTTGGCCGGTAAGGCCAAAGCGAGAAGCATGCAGCACCGCATTTTCAACTGCTGCAGAGATGAAGAAAAAGTTGGCGACTTCAAACACGCCGATAATGGCAGACAGAAGAATAGGCAGACCAAGCGCTGCTTCAACCAGTGCTGCCCCGCGCTCGTCTTTTGCCAAGTTCGCAGTATGGGTTCTTCCGCTTTTGGGCACCTGTATTTTTGGCCAGAAGCGCATCCTATTGTGAAAGTCTCAGGTTAGAGAGTTGCCGTCCAATTGTATCGAACACGTCCTGCAATTCACCGTTTGATGGCGCATGGAAATAGAAGGCCGGTTTGGTGGCGCAGCTCTCAAAGGCAGCACGTGTTGCTGTGTCCGGTGTGCTGCCAAAGGTGATGCCATATATAATAATGTCATCATTTTTAATGTTCTGACAAATATTTGCAAAACGGCTATCGAGCTCGTCGCGGGCTGTATAAATAGAGCTGTAACCCCATTGGTCGATTGTGCCGTATGCAGTGTAATCTGACCCGCCGAGTGAGGCCGTGCGTGAAATAAATTCATTTTTACCGTCTGTCAGGATCACCAGCACTTTATCCATAAACGGGGTGTCGTTTGCCAGCGGATGTGTTGCTGGTGTGTCGCCGCCCCACAGGCCTTGCCATTTTTCACTTAAAACCCGCCAGCCCCAAACCAGTCCAACAGGGCTTGCAGTGCCGCCAAAGCTCCAGGGCGCCATATCGTCAATAGATGCAAGTACGGTGGCTTTGCTTTCAACCAGTGGCAAAATTTCCTGTCCGCAGCCCCGGTTAGGGCCTTTGGCATAGCTGCGGCTGTTTGCTTCATAAATGCTGCGATCGCCGTCGTCGTCTATCCAGTTGTTGGCTTTGTAATATGAACTGTAACTTGGTTCATCGTCCCAGTACCATGGGTCAATAGGAGCGGTTGCCGGGGGAGTGTCGGTTTGGTCTTCACCGTCGGTCCGCGCAAAAACGCAGCCCGCCCATGCGGTTGGCAGAAAGTCGCCATTATCAATTTTTGCGTGACCAGCTGTGGAAAGCCAGCTTTCATGCTGCGCACCCACATTGACATGCGCCACATAAGGCACAACGCCCACCCACAGATTTGAACTGGTATCAGCGTCGCCGTATACGGTTTCTACCAGCTGCGTGGCGGCATCTTTGGCAGCAGTTATTTTGCCGCTCCAGTACATTGATCCGGTATTATCCATCACCAGCACAAGTTCCATGCCGCGTGTTTCGCGGGATATTTCTGTGGTGGCGGATAGCGTGATTTCATCATAGCCAAAAAGCGCAGTGAAGGAGGCTGCTATTGACGCTGTGCCTGTAAGTGTGATGGTTTTATTATCGTCACTGAACTGGGCAACCATGTTGCTGCCGGTGAGCCAGTTTTCAACAGAAGAAATGTTAGCTGCAAAAAATTCCTGCGCATCGGCTTCCATGGAATTGAGTTCCATCGCGTGTCCGGCAGCAAGCCCTGCACTGTCCAGCGACTTTTGCAGAACATCCTTCACGTAGAACATGCGTGCGCCGTCAATCGCAACTCCAGCGGCACCTGTTAGCATCATCAGGCTGGCGGCAACGGCGGGTAGCAAGCTGCCTTGCTGGTTACCCAGAAGGTGTTTCCCCTGAAAAGTGGCCCATTTAAACCAGTGTTGATGCCCTGTCATGATTGCCTGCCTGTTTCATGTCTGCCTGTTTTGTATTGATGGGATAACAGTTTTCAGGGGCTGTAAAGTTATGGGAAAAATTTAAATAAAATGCATTCTAATGAGGCCGGGAATCGGCATTTATTTGTTTTGCATGCTTTATGGTAACAGCTTGGTATAGTTGAAGAAATATTAACATGAGCCAATTGTGTGGATAGGGTGCAATTGCCTAAAATGCGACCTATTTATCCACATTCTGTAAAGGAACGCTCGCCAGCCTGCGAGATCACCCATTACGTGAGGCTTTGGCGATAGACGAGTCGCCAGAGCAGGTGAGTGCTCCGGATTTTTAAAAAGATGCAGAGGCTGGCAGCGACAACCTAACAGTTTCTACTTCACCTGTTTTCTGGCCTTCTTCGGTTTGTCAGGTTCAGTCATAATATTTACCATTGGTGCAGAACAGGCGGCATCCATAGGGGCACTTGGCTGTGATAATGGCTTTTCTTCCCGGGTTTTGTTCTATATTAATTATTGTAACGCCGCAGAGATTGGCGACAAGGGAGCTTTCGTATCGTCTGTCAGCTAGCAGACGTGTGCTTTTTACTACGACGGAGAGACATGTGAGTGATGATCAAGTGCCTTCAAAGGGTGCATTGGCAGGGGCAAAGGCCAGGCGGCTTGAAGTTCCGGCTGACGGCGTATTCGATTATTTCAAATCAACAGACGGTGAACGTATTCGCTTTGCACGCTTTCCGGCGAGCAAGGTTTTGGATATAAAGGGTACGGTTATTTTCCTGCCCGGCCGTACCGAATTCATTGAAAAATTCATTGAAGATATACGGGTATTCAACAGTGTGGGCTTTGCTTGCGCAGCCATGGACCTGCGCGGCCAAGGCATGTCTCACCGGCCACACTCTAACCGTGACAAGCATTTTGTACACAGTTTTGAGCCGCACATAGATGACGTGAAAGCTTTGTTTGATCAGGTTCTCACCAATAAAATGCCAAAACCTTATATTTTGATGGGCCACTCGGCTGGCAGCCACGTGATTTTGAGGGTGCTACATGACCACCCCGGCATTGCCGATGCGGCTATTCTTGTGGCACCGATGGTTGAAATAAATTCTGGTGGCATCCCGATGGTTGTTACCAGATGCCTTGCGTGGGTGATGCGTCATTTGGGCTTGGGCACAGCCTACCTTCCTGGCCACACTGCTTTCAAAGAAGGCCGATGGGGGTGGCGCAAATTACTGACAAGTGACGAAGAACGGTTTGGCGATGAGGATTTTTTCATCAACAACAGGGACAAGCGCCTTGCTGTTGGCGGCGCAACTTTCAAGTGGCTTTGGGAAGCTTTAAAGTCCACCAATATTCTTAATAGCCCCGGGTATGCTGAGGCAATTAAGGCGCCGGTTCTGGTTTTGCAGGCGGGGGAAGATACGATTGTGGATAACAATAAACAATCCGCTTTTGTGGAGCGTCTGCCCAACGGTAATTTGGTGCGTATCGAAGGTGCGCTGCACGAAATTCTGAAAGAAACAGATGTGCATCGTGCCCAGGTGTGGCAAGCCATTGGTGAATTTATTGATCTGGAAAATGGCCCGCAGTTTGGTGAAGATACGTTACAGTCAGGGCAGTCAGAAAAGCAAAAACAGAAGGATGATTAACCGGCCTTCAGCCCAATGCTTTCCAAAAACTGCTCTGTTGCCTGCCAAAGCTTTTCTTCGCTGCGCACAATCTTGCACATCATGTTTATGCCTATCATGTGGGTCATAATAGCCTGCGCAGCCATTTCGGCGTTATATGGTTTGGCAATTTCACCGCGCTCAATGGCTTTTTCCAGCAAAGTTACATAGTGGGCCAGCTTGTTTTGCATCATGGAAATCAGCATCGGTGCCGCTTCATCGTTTTCGGTGACACGGGACAGGCAGTTGATAATCATGCATCCCCGTGCGTCCGGGTCTGCTGCACGCTCGCTGCACAGGTTTTTCAGTGCCAGTCTGATAGCGGGAACGATATCGGCGTCTGCATCAAGTGACATAAGGAAATAGTCAGGCGCAGACTGGACATATAGCGAGGCCGCCTCTTTGAACAGTGCTTCGCGTGTTTTGAAGCAATTGTAAAAGCTGGAGCGCGTGATCGACATGGCCTGCGATAGCTCGCTCACGGAAACGGCATCATATCCTTTAGTCCAAAAGGCATGCATGGCTGTAGTAACAGCTTCGTCTCGGCAAAATTCAGCTGGGCGACCCACGGTGAACTCCTAAATCTTTCCTCACGGTGTAAAAGCCTAACATGCAGGCCCTGCAAATGTATATCCCCGATTGGTGCGCAGAGCCTGAGAAAAACTACACTTTTGAAAGGAATTCCAGGGCTTCGCGGTGTATGTCTTCACATCCTGTTGCCAGCAGGCGACCACAATCACCGGGTGGTTCTCCGGCCCAGTTGGTGGCAATGCCGCCAGCCCCCCTGATAACGGGGATCAGGGCCATCATGTCATAGGGTTTAAGGCCGCTTTCTACTACAAGGTCCATATGGCCTGCCGCAACAATGGCATAGGCATAACAATCAAGCCCGTACCGCACCAGCCGTGAGGCTTTAAGCAGGCCATCGAAAGCAGGGCGTTCCCTTTTCGTGAACAGGTCAGGATCAGTTGTTGACAGGGTTGCAGCCGCGAGGCCGCTACTGGCCCGCGTGGTAATGGCTTTTCCATTCAAGGAGGCACCCGTGGTCCAGCCAAGGTAACGTTCCCTGATATAGGGCTGATCAATCACACCGATGACAGGTACACCCTTATATTTCAGAGCAATCAATGTGCCCCAGCTGGGCAGCCCGGAAATAAAGGCCCGTGTGCCATCAATTGGATCCAGTACCCATTCAAAATCACTGTTTTTTTCCGTGCGGCCATGTTCTTCACCGAAGATATCATGGTCTGGGTAGCGTGCTTCAATCAGTGCCCGAATGGCGCTTTCAGCGTCTCTGTCGGCTTTGGTTACGGGGTCAAAGCCTGTGCCGCTGAGCTTGTTATCAATATTAATGGGCGCTTTGAAATGTTTCAGCGTTACGGCGGCGGCGGCATCGGCAAGGTTTGCGGCAAAGGCCGTGAGTACGCCTGCATCAATGCCTCCGTAATTTTCTGTCATAATATTTTCCAATAACTGATGGTCTTCAATGGCTGGTTGAGCAATCTCTGCTTTATAAAAAGAATAAGGCAGACCCGTAGAAAATTTGTGGCAATCACCATCAAAGCTTGCTTGCCAAAGCAGCAAACTTAGATCACACATAACGGCGTTAAAGCAATGAGAAGTATGATGCACGAAACAGATTTTTTGGTTGTTGGGGCCGGGATTGCCGGTGCGGGCATTGCCTTTCAGATGGCACCGCACGCGCGGGTGACGCTGATTGATATGGAAGAACAGGCCGGTTATCATACCACAGGCCGGTCAGCCGCGTTTTATGCTGAAACATACGGGGGAGCCAAGCTTCAGCCGCTAACAACTGCTTCAAAAGAATTTTTGCAACATCCGCCTGTCGGCTTTTCCGGGCAACCGGTGCTTGCACAGCTTGGCGCCATCCATGTATTCCGGGAAGATCAGCGCAGTACCGCTGAAAAAATGTTCACAGACAAAAGCAAGACGCTGTCAGGCATTGCAATGCTGAGCGCAGAACAGGTGCACGCACGGGCGCCTTATTTGCAGTCGGCCAATATTGCCGGTGGTATTGAAGATCCTGGCTGCGGCAATCTGGATGTAGCGGCTTTGCATCAGGGGTTTTTGAAAGGGGCAAAAAAGGCAGGAGCCATTGTTCAGTTGGGGGCGGGCTTTGAAAGCGCCACATTTAAGGATGGTCGATGGATAGTGAAAACCCGAACGGGTGAAATCAGGGCAAAAACCATTGTCAATGCTGCGGGTGCCTGGGGCGACGAAATAGCTGAACGTGCGGGCGTAAAGCCAATTGGATTGTCGCCGCTGCGCCGTACCATTGTTACAATTACCAACCCGGACGGGCTGATGTTCAATAAAGACGGCCCGATTGTGATTGATGTAGATGAAGAGTTTTATTTTAAGCCGGAAGGGGCTGGGTATTTGGTGTCGCCAGCCGATGAAATAACTAGCCCACCCTGTGATGCGCAACCTGAACTGGAAGATGTTGCCATTGCCGCCGGTTTGTTCGAACGGGCGTCAGGGGCAGCTGTTCACCGCGTTGACGCCAAGTGGGCTGGCCTTAGAACTTTCGCATCTGACCGCACGCCTGTGATTGGTTATGCGGTGGATAATACTGGTTTCTTCTGGAATGTAGGTCAGGGCGGGTACGGTATTCAAACGGCACCGGCGTGGTCAGCACTTGCCGGTGCGCTGGCTTTGCACCAACCCGTGCCACAGTTTTTACTGGATAATAAAGTACAGGCCGAGCTGTATAACCCGGCCCGTTTTTCAAGCTGATATTGGTCTGGACCGTAGCTTTGGGGCCACATCTAGCTGTCTGTTCGGCCACCTTGGCGTCGGTTACCAAAGAAATACACCAGCGCAACCGCACCGGCTGTACCTGACAGCACATCTGCTATGATGCTGTGGCTGTGAAAGCCCACCAGACCAAGTGCAATGCTGGCAAGCAGGCCGCCAAATATGCCGAGAACGATATTGCCCAAAGCACCGTAGCCTTCTCCGCGCAGGATATGTCCCGCAAGAAAACCGGCAAAAGCACCAATAATAATTGAATAAATCATGGTTTTTCCTTTCAGGTGCCTATCGGTGGTACCGGCTATGGTAGCCACGACCATAGGCAAA
>Ga0316204_10010888_pt1 | contig 11567 bp, 6 predicted proteins | sample 6monrhotite_MG_2_FD_205661 | JGI IMG/M metagenome (GOLD analysis project Ga0316204, IMG submission 205661) | Microbial mat bacterial communities from mineral coupon in-situ incubated in ocean water Damariscotta River, Maine, United States -... | ecosystem: Environmental > Aquatic > Marine >...
TCAAGATTTAGTGACAGGCTAAAGTCGTATGACGGTGAACTCTGGTGGCTTCCCTTAAAAAATGAGATGAGAGACAGATTATTTGATCAGAAAAAGTTCTTTGATTTTTTGTTTAATCAGGCGAAAGAACGTAAACCCTATGACATGCCACAGGCCATCAAATCGGCAATTGATGTTTTGGATCATTTACCTTTTGGCGTGCGCGGCCCAGGTTATAACCAGGAAGATTTTAGTCAGTTTTTCTGCTCCGAGTTAGTGTCTGCAGGGCTGGAAGTGGCCGGAATCGTTGAGCGTGTTAATACTGCTGAGGTAACTCCCATCGACTTGTGCCGATGGAATATCTATGAGGATGTTTATTATCAACTTAGCGGTGATCGCAGAAAAAAAATCACGCGTTTTAATACGGCTTCGCCAGCGAATTGGGACGTTTAAGATCGTTAACTCGGTGCCGCGATGCCCTGGTGTCGTGAGATAAACCGGTGGCACTTGGCGCGCAGGCTATGCAATGACAGAGCCGGGAGAGGCACTGTTAGCCTCGGGGGAACGCGAAGAAAACGAAATATTCGGTTTGTCACGCTAGCTCGTCGGTCGAAATTTTCACCCAAGTGGCTTATTGCGAGTGGTAGTACCGGATGCGCTGTTAATGAAAGTGCTGATGCCGCGCTTGTGCGTTTTTTCGCAGCGCTATCCGGGTATACCGCTTGAACTGGTCATTCCAACACTTACCAGGCGCGAAGCGGATATTACGATTAGAGTAACCCTAACACCGCCAGAAGCGGCGGTAGGCCGCCGTATATGGGCAATGCCAACAACGGTTTATGGCTCGATTGGTAATTTGGCCAGGCAAGGCGATGCCAGTGTCGAAAACTACAATGTTATTAATGGCTGTTACTAAAAGCGGTTGCCAAAAATTGTTATCAAAAGATTTTGCTAACCGCTCTTGCTAAGCATTTTTGTTCAGAGATTTAGTTAAGGATGCTTTAAGAATTACTGCAGAAAATGGTTGTCGAAATAACCTTCGACGGTGTACTGGTCGCTGGGCAGCGATACTGGGAAGGATTGGCTATAATCGGTTGGGTAGATTGTCGCGTAGGATTCCTCTTTGGGGTTAATAGCGCAGAATGAATGCCCGTTTTTTGCATTGGATTAGCGTTAAGCAGGGTATCAATATCATGTTATAATCTCGCTGGATTCGATTAAATATCATTACCTTTAGCAATAGAAGAAAATTTAAAATGTTCAGATTCCTACCTATTATCAGTATCTTTTTCATATTAATTACTTATTCAGGGTATGCTTTTTCCGCAGCGATTGTTCATCATAAACTTGATGTGCAACTGGATCCCCTTACCGCAACCTTGACAGTGGAAGATACCATTACGCTTCCATCCAGTTCGGATGCAGATAGGTTAGTGTCTTTTATATTGCACAGTAACTTAAAGATCGGCACCACTTCCAATATTATTCAGACTCACGAGAAAGTTGGGCTGGCTTTCGCAACAGCCGCGCAAAAAGCAAGAGTGCCGCTTAAGCAATACAGCATTCAGGTTAATAAAGGCCAGCGTCAAATATCACTCAAATACAGCGGTAAGATTGCCCATGATGTTCGCGAGTCCAGCGAAGAATATGCGCGCAGTTTTAGTGAAACGCCGGGATTGATCGATGCACAGGGCGTTTTTTTGGCGCGTTCCACCGCCTGGTTTCCACGGTTTAAGCAGGACGGTTTGTTAAGCTTTACCTTAACTGTGCAATTGCCGGAACCGTGGGACGCTGTAAGCCAGGGGGTTAGAACTGCGCATACGCTGACCAATGGCCAGCGTAAGGTGATTTGGGATGAAACGTTGCCGCAGGACGATATTTATTTAATCGCAGGGCAATACAAAGTGTATTCCCAGGGGGTAGGCGCTGCCACCGCAATGGTGTTTATGCGTGACGGGGATGATGCCCTGGCACAAAAATACCTTGATGTTACCGGGCAATATATTGCGATGTATAGCCGTTTAATCGGGCCGTATCCTTACAAGAAATTTGCCTTAGTGGAGAATTTTTGGGAAACCGGATATGGCATGCCATCGTTTACACTGCTTGGGCCTAAAGTCATGCGTTTCCCGTTTATCATGCATTCTTCCTATCCACACGAGATATTGCACAACTGGTGGGGTAACGGTGTATTTGTTGACTACGATAAGGGTAACTGGGCGGAAGGCCTGACCGCTTATTTAGCGGATCATTTGATTAAAGAGCAACGTGGTCAGGGTGCGCAACATCGTCGCAGTGTCTTGCAGAAGTACACGGATTTTGTCAGCGAGGGGCAGGATTTTCCGTTAACCGAATTTGTATCGCGCCACAGTTCTGCGACAGAAGCAGTAGGGTATGGTAAGACACTGATGTTCTTTCATATGTTGCGCCAGGCATTCGGTGATGCCGGTTTTACAAAGTCCATGGCGCACTTTTATCGTCGCTACAACGGAAAAGTGGCGGGGTTTAACGATATTCAATCGGTCATGAGCGATGTGCTTGATGAGGATTTGAAGCCGGTGTTTGAGCAGTGGGTTACCCGAACCGGCGCGCCAAACTTGAATTTGCTGGCGGCAAGTGTCAGTCATATCGAGACTGGCTACCAGCTGAGTTTTACCCTGGAGCAAACGCAACAGGGTGAACCGTATCGGGTTTCTATTCCCGTCGCCGTGCACTTGCAGGAACAAACCGATGCGCATCAGGTTTCCGTGCACATGACGAAAAAGCATCAGAAGTTTTCAATAACATTACCTGAAAGGCCCTATCGACTGGATATCGATCCTGAATTTGACGTGTTTCGTCGCCTCCATAGCGCCGAAATTCCTGCGGCATTATCTCAGGGGTTTGGTGCTGAGCAGGTCTTGGTATTGATACCGTCTAAGGCCAGTGAGGCTATGCAGCAAGCGTATCGCAAACTGGCGCAAAGCTGGCAGCGTTCCCAGGCAGGCGATTGGGTTATAAAACTGGATTCAGAGCTGGAGTCATTACCGAACGATCAGGCAATCTGGTTATTAGGTTGGCGTAATCGATTTAAGTCTGCCGTGTATGAAGAATTAAAAACCCATCAGGTGACATTAATTAGTGATAAGTCTGGTGGTAAGTCTGCGGCTAAGGTTGTTATTGGTAACAATGCTACTGCCAATGGCGCCAGTCCCAATAGCGAGTTTGAACAGGGTAAGCATTCGGTATTATTGGCCGCGCGTAATCCAAAAAATGCGGCGCAGACATTGTTATGGTTGGGCGCTGATAACATCAATGCGATACCCGGACTGGCACGCAAGTTACCCCATTATCGCAAGTACAGCTACCTTGCCTTTGAGGGTGACGAGCCAAGTAATATTGGCAAGGGACAGTGGTCAACGGCGAATTCACCGCTGACCATCCTGTTTAAGCAAAACAATGGTGATAAGAAAGTGGCAGGTGCCCGGTATGCAACACGACAGGCACTCGCTCAATTGCCACCGGCTTTTTCGCAGGCACGTTTGTTATCGGACATTGAATACCTTGCTGGTGATGAACTGGAAGGGCGGGGCGTTGGTACTGCCGGGTTGGATAAGGCGGCAGCCTATATTGCTGAGCAATTCAAGCAGGCAGGGTTACAACCGGGTGGCGATGGCGCCGCAATGACAAATGATAATGCAGCTGAATCGAGTGTTGATCAGTATCTTCAAACCTGGCAGGAGGACATTGGTCATCCTGACGGGGTGTCCACGTTAACTAACGTCATTGGTGTATTGCCTGGTAGAAACCCGGCATTAAGCGGTCAAAGTGTTATCGTTAGCGCTCACTATGATCATCTTGGCAAGGGCTGGCCCGATGTGCATCAGGGCGATGAAGGAAAAATCCATTATGGCGCGGATGATAATGCCAGTGGTGTCGCAGTGATGCTGGAACTGGCGCGGTCAGTGGCTAAAAAATGGCAGCCCGAACGCACAATACTATTTATTGCTTTTACCGCTGAAGAGAGTAATCGCCGTGGTTCGCTGCATTATATAAACCACAGTGGACATTACCCAACACAGCAGATCATGGGCGCGGTGAATCTCGACACGGTTGGCCGCCTTGGCGACCAGCCAGTGACGGTATTTGGTACCGGGTCAGCCAGCGAATGGGTGCATATTTTTCGAGGCATTGGTTTTGTCACGGGTATTCCTATTAAAAGCATTGCCAATGATTTTGGTGCCAGCGATCAAAAAAGCTTCCTTGATGTGGGGATTCCTGCGGTTCAGTTATTTGCTACAGCCCATAACGATTTCCACCGCCCCGGTGATCGCATTGAAAAAATTGATGCTCCCGGGTTGATTAAAATGACCTCGGTTTTAAAGGAAACGGTGGATTACCTGTCCAATCGGCCCGAGGCGTTACATGTGACACTGGCATCCGCTAACGCAACGAAGCTGAATGTTGCAGCAGAGTCATCAACAAAGCCAGTCCAGGGGCGTCGTGTTAGCCTGGGTACGGTGCCCGATTTTGCATACCAGGGTGAGGGGGTTAAAATAACCGGCACAGTGCCTAAGTCGCCAGCCGCTGTGGCAGGCTTGAAAGCCAATGATGTTTTAGTCGAATTGGCAGGGCGAAAAATAGAGGGGCTTAGCGGGTTCTCCGCAATTTTGAAATCATTGAAGGTGGATGAATCGATTGAGCTGAAATTTCTGCGCGATGGCATTGTTAACCGTGTTAATGTGAATGTGGTGCCCCGGTAGCCGGTTATCTGATCCTCACGCTAATTCCCCATGGCCTTGTATAGGTTGATGTTGGCCAAGGGCGGAATATTTCCGCAGGGCAGATAAGGGGGAGGGAAGACGCGTTATTTTTGAAAATGTGTCATGGCAAGTTTCAACATGGCTTCGTCATCCACGTCAATCCAAAAGCGGTTGCCAATGTCGTACGTTTTTGCAAGCTTCTGTTGCGCCAATTGCTTAATACCACCCGACAGGCTATCGTCACCCAGTCCACTGCTTTTTTCCAGTGCATCGAACAATTGATGGGTGCATTTAAAAATGCCGGTATCAAAGGCGTCATAATCACTGAGTGACTTGTTAATGTCGAGGATATTGTTGTCTTTCACCATTACCTTGGTGACATCATTCACATCGATATTCGTGTTGGACAAATTCCGGTCTATGGCAAGTATGGTTTCGTTGTCGCCAATGGGGAGCTGGTTCATGTCACTCAGGATTGAGGCGTCAAATAGATGATCTGACATTAAAAGAAAAAATTGATTGGGTATCACCTTTTTTGCCAGGTGCACCGACACACCATTCGAGCGTTCCCAGTCGTCATTAATGACATGGGTGATTTTGATGGGTGATGATTTGGCATAGAAGTCGAGGAACGTACGAACCAATTTCCCGTTGTAGCCAGACACAACATAAAAGTCGGTCAATCCGGCACTAATGGCGTTTTCCAATACATGCTGTATCAGTGGTCGCCCGGCAACTTCGATGAGTGGTTTTGACTTCGCAAGATTGGAAATTCGGCTACCGGTTCCTGCGGCTAATATTAAACAATTAGTTGTAAGCATGAGTTATTTTGGATCCTTTCTATAAAACAGACTGTACAATGCACCTTTCAAAGGTAACTTTTTCGTTGTCTAATTATTTGGCTGTCATTAACCATCACGTTTAATCATCACGCTCACCGGTTATGAATGCCTGTACCATCTGTTGTGCCTGATTGTCGGTATATTGTTTCGGTGGATGCTTCATGAGGTACGCTGAGGGTGAAAATAAAATTCCACCCTTACCCCGGTCCAATGCTAATTTGCAGCATCGAATGGCATCAATGGAAACCCCGGCGGAGTTGGGCGAGTCTTCCACGGAAAGCCTGACTTCGATATTCATGGGGATGTCACCGAATAATCGGCCTTCCATGCGAATAAAGCAGATTTTATTGTCTTTTAACCAGGGAATATAGTCACTGGGACCAATATGTATGTTGTCATCATCAAGTCGTTTGTCAATCACAGATTGCACTGACTCCGTTTTCGAGGTTTTTTTCGACGCCAGCCGGTTTCGATTCAGCATGTTCAGAAAGTCGGTATTTCCGCCGGTATTGATTTGATAAGTCCGGTCAATACGTACGCCGCGCTTCTCAAACAAATCGGACAATGTTCGGTGGGTAATCGTAGCGCCCAGTTGTGCTTTAATGTCGTCACCGATAATGGGTAGATTTTTCTCTTCGAAGCGTTTAGCCCAAATCGGGTCACTGGCGATAAAGACAGGAATATTATTAATGAACGCCATATCCGCATCTAATGCGCATTCGGCGTAAAACTTTGTGGCATTCTCTGATCCTACTGGCAGGTAGTTTAGCAGCACATCGGCTCCGGAGGATTTGAGTATGCCGACGATATCGTTTTTACTTAGTTCAGGTTGTTTGGATATCATGAAGGTTCGTTCCGGCGGGTGGTCCTGCATGTGTTCTGCATTGCCGTCCATTATCTGGCCCATTTGTACGATGGTTCCAGAAGCCGGTACCGATTCACAAAATACCGCGGTGCAGTTTGGCTGCACAAAAATGGCGTCGGCTACGTCCCGGCCAACTTTTCGCTCGTCGATGTCAAATGCGGCGACAACGTCAATATCGCAGGGAGTGTATCCGCCGATATCCCAATTCATGAGTCCGATGGCGTCGTCTTTATTTTTATCTTTGTAATATTCGATACCTTGGACGAGAGAGCTTGCGCAGTTACCGATACCTACAATTGCAATTTTAATTTTTTCCATTCCAGAACCCACTAATATTTTGCTAACTGTTATTGAGTTGCTTATTTTAAGCCACTATGACTACTTAATCGGTGATTATCCGCTTATTTTGGATTTGATACAACGGGTTTACACAATGAATTTGTTGCGACCAACGAATTTTTCGGTGTTGAGTGTATCTCGCTGAACGTTAGGTTAAGTTTGGGTTAAGTAAAGTCTTGACAATTCGCTCAGACACTTTTCCGTCCAATCGCCCCAATAAGCGCTCTGAATATGCCTTGCGCTGGGCTTCGAATTCATGAGGATGCTTAACTTGTTGTTCTACAATGGTTAATAAGTCCTTGTACCGCGCGGCATGCACGGCAATGTCCGCATAACGTAAAATGTCCTGATCCATGCGTTTTTTGTATCTGAATGCCAATGGCCCGCGATAAGTCCAGCGCAGCTTCAAAAAATCACACCAGACCACCGGTTTATTTAAGGCAGCAAATTCAAACAGTGCGGTGGAGGCATCGCTTATTAAAACATCGGCAGTTGCAAAAAATGGCAGTAAGGAATACTCACTGATGTCGGCCACACAAACATTGGGTGCCGCCTGCCAATGAGCCAGCTTACGGCGCTGCTGTTGATAAGCTTTTTTGGTGAACGTAAAGAAGTGGGGTTTTACAATTAAATTAAAGGCAGAAAATTGTTTTGGCCAGCTGTCTGAAAACATTTCAATGGAACTGGGATAAAAAGTTGGCGCATAAAGTATTGTGGGTTTATCCGTATCCAGCCCTAACGTCTGCAGATCCAACGCCGGCGTTTTTTGGGTGTCATTGAAAATAGGGTCTAGCTTGGAGAAGCCCACATCCACATAATTGCCTTGAGGATAGTGCTTTTTTAGCTGCTCAAGTTGATAGGTTCCTTCCGCGAACCGAATATCAAACCGGCAGGCATCAATGTTATGGCCGGCAGACTTGATCCCGGCACCATGATTCACCATTGCCGTTTTTACCCCCTGGGGGAGATCATCAAGATATTTGTAGCTGTTGCCAAATATGATCCATGTTGGTTTGTATTTTTCGTAAAGTGTTAGCCCATCGGGTAGCATTGATACCCAATGTACGGGTAGTTGTTCCTGCCTGACAACATTCTTTAATATGTCGGTCATTTGTTTACCGTCAATATCGGTGTAAATTACAAATTTAACATCCACATCATGATTGGATAATTCCCGATAAATGGGTAAAAACTGCGGTAAGTAGTACAAGTGTGGTACGTCAAAAAAAATCTGTGGTTTCATCGTTGTTTTGTCAGTGTTAACGGGATATTGTTTGGTGTTATATTCACGCTATTGTGACAAGAGTGCCGTGCATTGCAGAGCAATCTTGTTTATTGTCAGTAAACATTACGTGACTGTGCACATAAGTGACAATAAAAATAAGTTGTTTCTAGGTGTTACCGTCGTTGTTGTTATTTTTGTCATCATTGGCGAAATTAGCGGCGTCAGCGTCAGAGGGGCTTCCTCAGGGTGTATGGTATTTTAACTGGTTGGGTTGGTTGTCAATTTAAAAGCGATAATATCGACAGCTATTTATCGCGTCCAACGTGTCCAATCAGTTCGATGCGGCACTATAATACGTGATATTGGTGCTGATGATAACTATCATCAAATTAAAATAACGTACACTGCCAAAATCCACCTGCAATCCACCTCAAAATTGAAGCTATTGGCGTAAATATACCGGTGGCGCTTAGGATTTAGGCCTAAATCCTAAGCGCCACGGGTATAGACTCGCTTGTCTTCAGTTCATACTTGTTTGCAGCTCATAATAGCTGAGAAAACCAACATTCTGATTTAAGCGATGTTCAAGCTGGATGTCTGTGTGGTTCCAATAAAAGAATAATCCTGACACCACTCCATTTAACCTTAAAAATTATTCAATAATTAAATAACTTAACTATGGCTAAAGTTGTGTGGTACTACGTCGATGTAGGTAATTATACCGATTACGAGCAGGTTACCCGCTAAATTGCACACCTACTTGCTTTAATAACTGCGCCAGGGAATTCTAAAAATAGAATGGCAGGTCGTTCGGCGTCATTCCTGCATTATTTAAAGTCCTGATTGCGGCGTTTCAAAGCAAATATGCAGCGCACAAGTTGGAAAAATCTGTCCGTGATGGACGTGCCAGGGAACTGGTTGATAAAAATATTGGTTATCTGTTGCCAAAGTAGTGGGAAAATTACTGTAATGTTGCCAAAGCGACACGCCAAGCCATTAGTCTACGCAATCTTAATTACAATAGTGCTGTTGTTTGTGGTTTCGGTTCTTCTAGTGGTATCCAAAGCCAATAAGCGTAAGGATGCATTCGATTCGGTTATTGCCCAGCAGTCATTGGCCTATGCCGTGCTGGCAATACAGACAAATTTGTATCACCGCAACAATCTCCTTAATGAAGTTCAACGTACCGATTCATTGCAGGAACACATTAAAGTTTATCGGCGCTATAAAGCGATGGAGTGGTTCGATATTACCGCGCTAATGCCCGCAATAAAAGTTGTAGCGCCTGCATCACATGCACTTTTGCAGGATGAAACGTGGCATTTTAATCAAGCCATTAATGCGCTGTATGAAAAAGTGGATGCGCTAATCAAGGAAGGCGGACCGGCTGACGCTATGGCCGTTTTTAGTACAGAAACTCAAGCAATACAAAGTGCATTTTTAAATGGTGTGGAATACGCATTATATTGGGTTGACACAGGCTATGCACCGCATAAAAAACACAGTTACATTGACACCGTTAATACGCTAAACCAGCTAACCGCAAAAAATTCGGAATTTCCTATTATTGCTTTATTGGGCGGTATTGGGATTATTCTGAGTCTATTTTCATTCTTACTGGTTACTCGCGGTACCACGCCGGTGGTGGCAGTTAACGTCAATGATGAGCGTTTACTGGCGTTACAACAAATTATTTTTCAATCCAACCAATCAGCTGAACTTAAAACTGAAGCGTTGTTGAAATTAACCTGCCGGCTCTTGGGTATGGATATCGCCATTGTAGAACGCCTCGATATGGGGAAAAAAACTACAACGATTTTGCATATTATCACGCCCTATGATTTTCCGGTTAAGCAGGGTATCGTTTTCCCTACGGAAAAAACATTATGCCATGCCTCGTTGTCATCGGCGGTACCAATGGCAATCAGTGATATTTCCAAGTCTGAATACAAAAATCACCCATTGGTTACCTTGTTGGGTATTCAAAGTTATATAGGTACTGCCATAAGAGTAAACCAGCAGGTGTTTGGTGTTGTCAGTTTTTCCACGCGAAAACCAGCCAATATTAATTTTAACGACAATGATTTTGTATTATTGAATTTTGTCGCAGACTGGGTCGGTTTCACAATGGAAAACCAGTTGAAAGCTCAATCTCAGGAGGCCGCAGTGGCCAACGCTGAAGCGGCTAATCGCGCAAAAAGTGCGTTTTTAGCCAGTATGAGCCATGAGATTAGAACGCCATTAACGGCAATTCTTGGTTTTTCAGATATGCTGCGAGACACAGATCAGAGTAAAGAGGATGTTGAGCACGAAGTTGGGGCAATTATTCGTAGTGGCGTTCATTTACAACGCATTGTTAATGATATTCTGGATTTATCAAAAATTGAGGCCGGGCAGCTGACTGTTGAGTGTATTGAGATGGATATCACAATGCTCATACTGGATATGGATTCGATATTTGCAGGGCGAGCCAGAAAGCAGGGAATTACATTTGACATCGAGTACGATTTTCCAATACCCGCAACGATCGTAACTGATCCCACTCGGTTAAAACAGGTTTTGTTCAATTTGTGTGGCAATGCCATTAAATTTACCGAATCAGGTGGTGTTAAGGTCAAAATTGGATTGGCAAAAAATAAACGTCAGTTGTTATTCAGTATATCGGATACCGGAATTGGTATGGATGAAAAGGAAATAAGCCGCTTATTTAAACCGTTTTCTCAGGCCAACACTTCAACTACCCGAAAATTTGGTGGCACAGGACTGGGTTTATGCATATCCAGGCAACTGGCGCAAAATCTTGGGGGCGATGTTGTGGTCAGCAGCGAAAAGGGCAAAGGCAGTACATTTGTGGTATCGACAGCGGTTGGGAATTTGTCTTCCACCCAATGGTTTTATTGTCGCCAGGAGGTTTATGGCGATGAACCAATAGACATTGTTAATAAATCGCTCAGTGTGTTATCCGGGCAGGTATTGTTGGTGGAGACCAACCCCAATATTAAAACCTTGATTAGTAATTGCTTGCGAGACGCCGGCGTTGACGTGGATGTGGTGGGTGATGGTTTATCGGCCGTTCAACAGGCGATGACGCATGACTATGACTTGATACTCACGGCAACAAAGCTGCCGGTGATGAATGGCCTGCATCTTACCAGGAAGCTTCGTAGCCAGGGGTATAAGAAACCAATTGTAGGGATGCCCGAAACCGATGAGCCGTCGGCGCTGGAAAAATATTTGAATGTCGGGGCTAACGATTGTATCTCGCAGCCAGTGGATATTCAGCAGTTTTATACCATACTGGCAAAATATCTCAGGTCTGAGGGAAAGCCGGACCTCGGCCTTGTTGTTTAAATATACCTAAACGCTTTGGGTATATACCCGTAGTGTTTAAGATTTAGGCATAATTGCACCTCCTCTCCCTTTCTCCAGAATAGCTTCCATGGCTGCCTTGTCTACAGGGATAATGGTATGGACCCACTCCACTTCCTAATCGGCCTCATTAGGGCCAAAATGGAATTGATACCAACCATTTAAAAGCGGAGTGAGTTAACTATGAAGATTACAACAATAGGCTT
>Ga0316204_10010889_pt1 | contig 11567 bp, 9 predicted proteins | sample 6monrhotite_MG_2_FD_205661 | JGI IMG/M metagenome (GOLD analysis project Ga0316204, IMG submission 205661) | Microbial mat bacterial communities from mineral coupon in-situ incubated in ocean water Damariscotta River, Maine, United States -... | ecosystem: Environmental > Aquatic > Marine >...
TGCAAACATACACCGTTACGCTAAATTTCTATGAGAGCGCAGAATATAGAAGCATTGAGTAAAATAACAAAAGCAATTGCGATCATTTTGAATCACATCTATACGAAAGTAAAAGGCGCAAGTTGAATAGTCACTGGGTTACTTCAGGCACTTAATTTATAAACTTACAAATTTACAACATTATCTTTCAAACCATTAGATTATGCTAATTAACGGTTAAAACTACACAGCGATAAAATAGGATGAATAAAAGAAGAAAACTACCAAATGCATGTATTAAAAGTATGTTAGTAATTATTGCATTTGCCATTTTAACGTTTTCATTAAGTGCAAACGCTATAGTGACTCGTCATGATATAAGTGACCAAGAGTATATAAAACTTGGCCAAAAACATAAAGCCTCTATCGTTCAAATTGAAGGCTGTGCAGGCACTCTAATAGATAAATATTGGCTGTTAACAGCTGCGCATTGTGTTGCAGGAAGGGAAGATCAGATCTTTAGAGCTAGCCATTTAGATCAGACATATCGTATTGAGTCTATCGCCATACACCCCAATTACAACGCACATGACGTTAGTGCCTATGATATTGCTCTCATCCAGTTAAAAGAACCTATTACTAATGGTAAACCTGCCAAACTATATCCATTCAATAATGAAAAAGGAAAGCAGGTTGTTTTTGTGGGTAACGGAGTCTTTGGAAATGGAAGAGATGGTCTTATAAGACAAGACTTTAAACTACGAGGGGCGACAAATACTATTGTTGAACTAACAGATAAAACTATTGGTTTTACATTTGATTCACCACAAAATGCAACTGATTTGGAAGGTATCAGCGGGCCTGGGGACAGCGGGGGGCCGGCTTTTGTTACCATCGACTCACAACTATACATTGTCGGGGTGAGCTCACATCAAGTCATTAATTCATTTAACGAAGCTCACTATGGTGTAAATGAATATTATATCCGAGTGTCAACATTCATTCAGTGGGTGACTTCTGTTATTGACAATACTGACCACGCTCTTCCGCCACCAAGTCACTCTGTGATTGACGCCATTAAGGGAAATAATAGAGAACGCTTAGTTGAATCATTTGATAATGAAGTATTAATAAATCTGCCAATAATGAATGAAGCGTTTTATCAGTCTGTGGTCCATGATCGGATTGAGCTTGCCAAATTTCTCATCAGCAAAGGCGTTCAAACAAAAAACATCAGAATATTTAACATGTCATTGTTTGAGTTTTCCTTATTGAATGGTCGCAACGAGTTTTTTGAAATGCTGCTAAATGGGGCAAAATCTGCTGAAAATCTGCATGATAGCGAAAGTACGATATTACCTTTGTTAATTGCGAGTTTCAGCGACGATCCCGAACTACTGAATAAAGTGAAACGCGCTGTGACGCAAGGTGCAAATATCAATGCGAAAGATAACTCAGGAAATACAGCGTTGCTCGTGGGTGGGTGGAGTACTGATAACATTCTCCTGATACGCTATTTAATTGAATCTGGCTCTAACATAAACGAGTCTAACAAAAATGGTGATACCCCTTTGATGGATGCCGCGTATCTTGATAAGCCGGAATTTGTTCGTTATTTACTAATTAGTGGCGCAGATCCTAGTTTAAAGAATCTTAATGGGGACTCGGCTATGGATTTAGCTAAGAGCAATACCAGCAGAGAATTAATATTGGCAGAAATGAACAAACGTAATATGTCACCTTAATAGCTGAAATTGCTCATACTACTTTTACAAATAGTACTGTTAATGTCTATAAAATTTGGAGATTGAATGAAACGTTTATTTAAATTTATAGTGCCGCCAATTATACTTTTCAGTCTGATTTTTTGGTTTGTTTTTCCAGAAATGACAAGTCGAGTTTTGATCAATTTTAATAACTCTTCTGCTAGCCTTAGCGCCAAAGTCGTGCCAACAAAGCTTGGTGATATTCATTACTTAGAAGGAGGTCATGGCCATACTATAGTTTTACTCCATGGCATTTACGCAAGAAAAGAGCATTGGGTAGACTTAGCACGTGCTCTAACTCAACGTTATCATGTAATTGCATTGGATTTACCTGGGTTTGGAGACAATCAAAGCTTACCTATTGGGAACTATAACCTTAACGCTCAAGCCAAAAATTTAGAGGCCGTCTTAGATGCGTTAGATATTGATAACGCACATTTTGGTGCTAACTCGATGGGTGCTGCAGTGCTTGCTATTTTAGCTGCTAAAAGATCCGAAATCATTAGAACATTGGCATTTATAGGGAGCCCGCTAGGAGTGACAACTCCAATAAAAAGCGAAATGGATTTAGCATTAGAAAATCAAAACTATCCTCTGGTGGTCAAGGATAAACAGGATTTTAAGGAACGGAACGATTGGTTATTCCCAAAAATTCCGATTGTTCCGGGTCCTATTTTGAAAACATGGATGAAAGAAGAGCTAGTTGACCCGAAAAAGAATGGACAGATATGGCACACAGTCCACGATTTTTCAAATACACCAACTCTTCTAGAACTAGCACCTAAATTAAATTTACAAACACTCATAATATGGTGCGAAGAAGACAGAATATTTCATTTAAGCGGCGCAAATGTCTTAGATAAGGCATTACCAAAATCTCATTTAGAGATACTCAATAATTGTGGTCACGTGCCTATGTTAGACAAACCAAAAGAAGTGGCTGAAGCGTATCTAAATTTTCTTGCGAATGATGCCCTCCGCTAAGTTAACCATGAGAACACATTAGAGATACAAAATGGAAGCACACGTGTGTCAACTAATAGCAACATACATATTTCCAATGATGTTTTTGCTCTGTTTACTCAATATCGCCAGCGCAGACCCCACGGCGAAAATTGTGTGATTTATACAAAATTGGGAAAACTAGCCCCTATCACTTCTTAATTAAGGATAAAAGTATTGGAACTCCCTTATTATGGATTAAGGACTCGTCAGAGTATGTTCATTGGTACTGTTAAGTTACTGAATTCGGGTGATTGGAACGACGATTTAATTAACTAAGCCATATTTTGGACGTCACTCGTCCTATCCCATTTAACGAACGATCGGCAACAGTAGAAAAACGAGACGTGAGTTCCTTCTTGATAAATTATTGTAACTGAGAGAGGTCGAATCTATTTAAAGAGGTTGTATCTCCTGCGAAACAATTGAATTAGTTAAAAAGGTGTTGAGTATGCTTGAGCACTACAATAAGTGCTTATCTATTGTTAGTAAATGTATGTAAATTGTTAGTTAATGTAAGAGTCAGCTCTGAAAGTAGAGTAAAAAAACGGTCAAATATTTTCGCCTTTCTTCGTGCAAGCCTATTAGAACAAGGCCCTACGCAAATTAAAGCATCCCATTTCTACTCTGAACTCAACCTTTATTGAGGTTTGACAAAAATTAACTTCGAACTGTAAGGTCCAATATCAAACAAAAAGGGAACGTAAATGATTGAGCGAAGAAAAACACTCAAATTAATAGGTGGTGGCGTAATATTTTCTGCGGCCGGATTAAGTGGATGCGCTGTTATAAAAGGTCCATCTCAATCTGCTCGTGCTGCTTGGCGTAACGCTGGACAAGAATCTGAGTTTCGTAGACGAGCTCTTTCGTATGCCTTGCTTGCCCCCAATCCTCACAACAGACAACCTTGGCAGGTCAAGCTAGTAGGCGAAGATGCTTTAACACTTTATTGTGACCTAGAGCGACGGTTGCCAGTTACCGACCCATATGATCGCCAAACAACTATAGGTTGTGGTGCATTTTTAGAGCTTTTAACAATAGCTGCTGCGCAAGATGGTTATTCAACAAAGATTATTTCATTTCCTGAAGGTGAAAATATGCAGACGCTTGATAGCCGACCTATCGCCCATGTCGTGTTTTCAAAAACTTTAATCCAGCCAGATCCTTTATTCCAGCAGATATTGAGCCGCCGCTCTAATAAAGATGACTATTCGTCTAAAAGGGTACTGGAAACAGCCATGGATCGCGTAGCAGAGCAGGGAGCGGCTTTTGGCGTGACCATAGATAGTACAAGTGAAACCAAACTAATTTCTAAGCTACAAGAATTAAGTTGGCAAGCGTATGCAAAAGAAGTGAATACTAGAAAAGCATACCAGGAGTCAATAGATTTGATGCGTTTTGGCCCGGCAGAAGTAGCCAAAAATCCTGATGGAATAACTATGGACAGCCGTTTTCTTTCGATGCTAAACCTAACGGGTATAATGAATCGCAATAGCATCGCTGATCCAAGCTCTAGTGCTTTTAAACAAGGGCTAGAAATGTATCAAGAAAAAATTAATTCTACTTCTACGTTTCTCTGGCTAACGAATAATGGAGATACTCGATTAGACGAAATAAATGCAGGAAGAGCGTATCTGCGCGTAAATCTGCAAGCCACAGAGCAATCCTTAGCATTGCACCCTGTAAGTCAGGCGCTTCAGGAATATCCGGAAATGAGTAATATATATCAATCAATGCACCAATTGATTGGAAAGGGTAAACGTATACAAATGTTCGCGCGGGTAGGGTATGCGCCGTCTGTAAAAGCGACCCCTCGGTGGGGTTTGGATAAACACATTAAGCGTCCTGAATAATGCAGACTCTGCCATTGGCATGGATATCAATGTAACGAGAAAAAGAGGAAAACTGTTTTTTGTTTTGTTGCTACCTATTAAGTTATTCGACTTTATTGAAGAGTACACTGAACGAAGGATGAAGGCGGTATTCAATCTGTTTTTATAACAAATTGAACGCCGCCTTTGTCAGGTAAACAATCTTAGCCTAGTAACCATTTATAGCTTTAAAGATCATATTCAAATTAGTCTTAGACTAATACCCATCTTTAATTCCAACCACATCTCTAGTCACAAAATAAACCGACTCATCACCTTCAATTGCTGGCATGAAAGTGACAAGTGCAGCCTCTTCCGCAACAAAGATAAAGGTTTTATCACCAATGGGAGTGAGCTTGTCTTCATATGGAAAATTGGCTTCATCCATTTCCGGGATGCTAATATGCAGTTCATTATTGACTTCGGTAACTATTATGGTGGCTACAGGGCTAGTATATGTACCCACATGTTTGTAGTATTCACTAGAATCAGATGGAATGATCGGCTCTGATTGTGCTTGTGGTAACTCAGTCACAGCTTCTAGTGCAGCAATCATCGTTGCACTAAAGTCATCTGTACGGCCGCTACTCAGTATTGAAACTGCGATGTTTTTCTCTGGCAGTATCCAAAATGCGCTAGAGTAAGCTAGTGTATTGCCAGCATGTTGCCATACTTTTTCTGCATACCATTGTTCGTTATACTGAAACCCATCGTCAACATATATTCCATATCCATAATGCAATGGCAGTCCTGCGAATTCGATACTCACTTTGGCAGTTGTCATTTCACTCTGTAATTCTGCAGATAAAATATCAGTATTACCATTGAGTAAAAATTCGGCCATTTTTAGTTGTTGTGTAGGTGTAGACCAAGTCTCTGAGCCTGCGGGAGAAACAACGAAGTCCAACGGAATTTGATTGATATCCGACAAAAATATACCCCCTGATCCATTGGCTTGAAATCCCAAGGCATAATTACCGTCAGCAACAACTTTACTTCGGTCCATCCAAGTACGTGTCATACCCATCGGTTCGAATATATTTTGCTGCATATGTTCGATGTATGGAGTTTGTGTAATCTGTTCAACAACAGCGCCCAAATATGACCAACTAGGATTACTGTAATTATAGAAAATTCCAGGTGGGTTGTTCTGCATATTTTGTTGCGGGTATCCAGATGACATATACTCAACTAATGAACTATTTGAGTCAGTGCCGATATACGTATCTGGTAATCCGCTTTGATGAGTCAACAAGTCATCAATACTGATGTCTTGCCAGGTAAGTGCTTGAACACTCGGGTACTGAATGTTTGGCATTGTGTTAACTAGCTTATCGTCCATACTCAACAGGCCTTCTTGTGTTAACTGCAATGTCGCTAAAGCTGTAAACATTTTAGTGGTTGAGCCTAGCTGAAAAAGAGTCTCTGGAGTGACGGTCTCACCGCTATCTTTGGCTTTTTCTCCAAAGGCTTCAGCAAAAACAACCTCTCCATCTTTATATATTGCAATCGAAACGGCCACAGCATTGTTGTTTCCCAGGTCATTTTCAATGGTATTTCGAAGTACGGTAAATTGGTTGTCTCCAGAGACTGGAGGTGAGTTTTCTGAATCGGTTTTTGAATTTCCACAAGCAAACATCCCACAGGCAAGAAACCCTATAATTATTAACTTTTGCATTTTTATTCCTCAAATTAGATAAGAAATAAATTCTATATGGTGGGGTGCGAAGATCCTGTTCAAAAGTGTACAAAAAATGTAAGAGAAATGTAATATGTGGAACAGTGCAGGTGTAATCATAAAAGTGAAGTTAGCAAAGGTCACGGAGTCATTTTAATAGAATTTTCTTCCGAAACACTTTATAGGTCTCACAATTTTACAAGTTCTTTTTAATTAGAGTAGTCTAGAAACACGGTTAACAAAACCTGATACTGCATTGCTTGCGATTAACTTGCATTTGATTTTTGGAAAAGATTAATTTCGCAATCGTTATAAGGTAATCAAACCTATAATTATCTAGGGTAAGCCATACTCAGTTTTACCACCGCTCCCATAGTACTTGGGTTTAGAAGTCGCGATTCAAAAAAGAAACTGTTATCTGTAACTGCAATCTTATCTAAAAATGAAATCTCAAAATTGTGCCATTCGACCACTCGTTGCACAATTGCTAGGCCTAATCCAAAGTTATCGCTATTTCGCTTCCTACTAGAGTCTAGTCTTACAAAAGCTTGAAATACAGATGAGAGTTGCTCGTCAGGAATGCCGAGACCATCATCGCAAATGTAACATACTAACTTTGAGAGCGAATTGACTTGGTCATGCTCGCGCGTGAGAATAATATTTACGTGCTGATTTGCATATTCAATAGCGTTAGTTAATAAATTTGAAAACGCACGGTACATCCAAACACTATCGTATTCGACTATTGCATCAGCACATTCGGAAATGAGAGTTATCGTTTTATTGCTTTTGATTGCCAAGGGGCGAATATCGTTTACAAGCGACTCCATAAAATCAGTTATATTATGCGTTCTATAGTCTAAGTCTAAACTCATTCGTTCCATGCTGGCATAGCTAAGAAAAGCATTTAACATATTTTCCATATTTTCCAGATCATTCTCCATCCGTTTGATATAGAGATCTTTCTTATTGACGTCTGTCTCGTGTAAACTTGCATCCAGACCAAACCTAAAACATGCTAGGGGTGTTCTTAAATCGTGTGATAAGCTGTTAGCGAGTAAACGGTTCTCTTTAATTAGCTGTTCGATCTGTGAAGCCATCTTATTAAAGCTAGTCTCGAGAAGTTTAATTTGCGAATACTGACCGGGTATGACTCGAGCGCTTAGATTTCCCCCCCCAAAATCAATAGCTACTTCTGTGAGAGACGAAAGACGTTTTATGAGTGGTAGCATCCATAAAACTACTACAATACTCATCCCAAGATACAAAATCAGGGTTAGTGTCAAATCTAATATGTTACTTTCAGCAGGTTCTTTCGGTAACGAGAATTTTAATAAATATTCAGGATGATTAGCGATAGAGTGCAGCACAAAAGCGCCATGTTCGGAACCTAAAGAAAGGCCTTCTTGGGCTAGTTTTGATAATAGATCTTTATGAAGTGCGTAATTTCCCGCGTTTTCTAATGAAAGATCCAAATTGAATTGATTTTTAATTGAGATAAGACCATTTTCTATCTCTTTAGTGCTAAGTAAGCTAAGTTGATAAGAAATACCATTTAACACCTTAGTTTGCAATTGGGCCGTTTTGATGTCGTTGTGTGAGGAATCGCTAGCGTATTTGTCAATTAACCAACCAAATCCAAATAATGAAAGGGTAACGGTCAATACAATATTAATGATTATCTTATTCATAATAGCTTCAGTATGTGCCAAACGTTACTGTTAATAATCTCACCAAGCGTCGGGAACAAATAAATACCCTTTCCCCCAAACTGTTTTGATACGCTCTTTGTCCTTGTTATTATCGTCTAATAGTTTCCGTAAAGTTGATATCATGACGTCATAGCGGCGATCTAGGCCATCGTATTCTCTTGATTTTAAGGCTTGAAATACTGTATCTCTGTTGACAACTTCGCCTGCATTTTCGGCAAGAAGGCATAAAAAATCGAACAAACTACTTGTTAGAGCAATAGTTTCTCCACACAAAGTGACTCTTTTAGCAGTCATGTCAATATTTAAGTCGCCAAAAATAAGTTTCTTCGACCCTATGTCGCTTTTAATATTCGAATATTTCAGCCCAGCCTTTATTCTGGCAAGCAAAGCTCGAGGCCTAACGGGTTTTGTTATATAGTCATTCGCTCCTACCTCTAGTCCAATAACTTCATCAATTTCGTCTACTCTTGCCGTGAGCATAATAATAGGAACTTGACTGAACACGCGTACTTTTTTACAAACTTCGATACCATTTAAGCCTGGTAACATCAAATCTAATAAAACTAAATCAAAATGGGATTTGAGGAGTGTATTTTCTACAATACTGCCGTCAGTTAAATGAGTAACGGAGAAACCTTCATTTTCTAGATAGTCTTTAACCCAATCAGCCAATGCAATATCATCTTCGACTAGTAAAATTTCCGCATAACGTGTCATGTTAGTTCTCCCATTTCGATTCTATAATCTAGACGACTTATTTAAAAAACCCGCCAGCGGCGTTTTTTTCTTGATTCTCTATACACCCACGTTACAGACATGACCTCATTGATGAGTACCTCGCCACTAGCCGCGTTAACTAACAGAAACTCTGTATCGATCTTTGCAACAAATGACACAGAATAGCTGCCTTTATGCTTTTTTGACCAACATTTAATAGGCCTTTCAACTCCTAGTTCAAATAAGCAAACATTTTTCGGTTGCGACAACTGCCATGATATTTCAAGGTCGGCAAAACAATCCCGTCCTTGCGATATAGCCACGCAATTATTGGGTTTTATTTTCAAAAATTTATTATTTACGTCGCTAACTTCAACCTTAGCATACAGTATCCCAGAGGCTATAAAATTCACCACTACTAGGGGAATGTTATAATTAGAAAATGCATGACTATTACCAAACATACATGACGCCCATATTTAATGAGGTTTGGTGACCTCGTTTATACAATGGACTGTCACTAAACGCAGCGGAATATCCCTTGAAGGCTGCACCAGCAAAAAAAATCCAGGTGTTACTTAATGGAAGTTGCGCAGAGACATCCATTGAGACGCGAGTCCCGTTACCTGCTTTATAAAGAGGCCTTTCGGCCGTCACTTCATGTGCTTTAATTCCAGAATAATAATCGACCATTTGATTAGAGAAATAGGTTGCGCCAAACCCAAACTGAACCTCCCAGTTTTTGATTTGATATAGTTGAGAAAAATAGGCATCAACTAGCCAACCTCCATGTGAATCAGTAAGTAAATCACCGGCCACATCAATCCACCATGCTTTATTACTATGGAACTGTGTAAAACGAACCCCTTGATTAATATCACCACCACGTATATCTATACCAGCCAATGCTTCACTGGGTTCCTCTCTGTAAACATTGCCATGATTTTGATCTAGGTAATTCATATAGCTTTGACCAAGTAGAATATCCAGCTGATAATTTTTCATATCTGCTAGTCTATAACCTAAGGTCGCGGTTTGACTGTTTTGGTAAAAACGATTACTACTTTCGATAAAAAAACGTCCATAATACGCATCTAAACCTACAGAAAGCCCTAAATAATCCAACAAGTTGCGCTGACCGGAATCGTTATACAATCGATTTTGTATAATCGTCTCGATACGAAGATAAAAAGTAAAATCAAGTTCATTTTTGGAAAATAAAGTCTCTGACTGGATTTTGTTTGCAGTGCTAATTTCTGTTGCTGGAGCTGCAGCTAATACCAAACTACTTGACAAGTTTAAACTACAAAATACAGCCAATAGCATGCCTGTCCAAATGTTCGATTTCATACTTATATAACCTATTTAGTACTGCTTAAATTGGATTGTTTATACAAACAGTTTCCTACCCAACTAACAAAGCTAATTCGAATAGTTATTTTCTAATTATGTAGTTGGCCCATCGTTACACATTTGAATATTTTGACTACATTATTTCTTTTTAAATCTAAGTGGCATCATTGTGAAAACTAACTAAATTGGCGATATTTCTATTTTAGCTGCGCTTAGCAACTATAGCGTAGATTGCTATTTACAATAGTGAATAACTTGCCTCTATATTGAATGCTGTTTTATTTAATTCAAAGATTGCCGTGTGATTTTATTATAAAAATAAGTTAGTTAAAACAAAGCTCAATTGTTTAGGAACTTGATGCCATCAATGCCAACATTCATAAAGTATCTTAAATATTAGGGCAATGATAAACGTTGCCAGTTAAAGTGACATTAGTCTGGCTCATACCACCGCCAAACTCAATATCAAACGACCCAGTTTGACCTGCGCGTTGCGTCAATAGAAAAATCACATTGCCTCCTAGAGCGTAGGCTTGATTTTTTAAATCGTTTCGAGCACCAGTCTCCAAGTTTGCATTCGATGTAAATTCCCCCGTTAAAAAGTCCCCTTGATTACCAGTGATATCACCCAAATACTTACATTCTTTACTTGGTTCTGTAGTAGTCAACCTAACAAGTGTAGCGTTTGGTTGGAGTGGCACTGCTGTACAAGCACTTAGGCTTACCAATACAATAATTGTTGATAAAAATTTCATGGAGTTACTCTTTTGTTTATATAAAATGTGAGTTAAATAATACTTCAGTCATTACATCATTAATGTATCGACTTTGTAATTTATTGTAAGTTTTTCTAAAGGTACTAAGTCCTATGACCTCAAATTTTATGAAGAAATTATTTGAATCATTAAAGAAATCGAATGTTGCAAGAACTCCGGTATCAGGTTCTTTGAAATGTCCATTTTTATGGGCAAGATAAGGTCGCTCAAAAGAGACTAAACCACAATAAATCTATACGTCCGCTATCTTGGGCAAAGCAGCCGTTCGGCTAAGGTCAGGTTTGTCGGAACACCTGCCACTAGGATTTCGACCGATAGCATCAACAAATATCAAAGAAAGTGATCAATATATTAAGTTTGGGCTACGACCGTTCCTCGCTCATTATAGCCCTTCAGATAAATCTTAGCCTACACATCAAACCAAACTTTATCTAATGTAAAATCGAATAGCACCAAAACCGCTAATTTGCTTCATGTAGGAAACGAGCAGGCAAAGAAAAACCCCGCAGTTCGAGGTTAAAGTGAGTTACGGGAGATACTGTTATTGTTTGGCCAAGTATCCCAGTGCTGGATTGACAACATGGTATTCACCTTCATTAAGGTAGACTAAATCTTTATCTATCAATTTTTTGTTTTTCATCTTTCAGGTCTTCAAGCGCTTGCAGTATAAGAGATGTTTTTCCGTGTCTTCTATGTGCTTGTAGCCATAGATG
>Ga0316204_10010890_pt1 | contig 11566 bp, 11 predicted proteins | sample 6monrhotite_MG_2_FD_205661 | JGI IMG/M metagenome (GOLD analysis project Ga0316204, IMG submission 205661) | Microbial mat bacterial communities from mineral coupon in-situ incubated in ocean water Damariscotta River, Maine, United States -... | ecosystem: Environmental > Aquatic > Marine >...
TTTTCAAGTTTTAAAAGTAAAACCCAAGCACTACAATTTATTGAACAATGCCCTCACCATTGGAAGACAGTATTATGCAAGTCAAAAATAAATCAATAAAAATTTAAAATTGGCTTTTATTTCATAATCAACCTGTATATAATACCCGACCTTGTTTGATGAAGCGTTAAATTTATTTATCCTTCAATAAATATTGGGACGTCGTCAAGCGGTAAGACACTAGATTTTGATTCTAGCATTCGCAGGTTCGATCCCTGCCGTCCCAGCCATATATCATGCCTACAATGTGGAAACTATTTGTAGGCATATTTGTATTAGCAGTATTGATATTAGAGATACTTAAAACAATGATTTACTTCATTGGTAATGAGTATTAAAATGTCGCCAGAATTTAAGCATAATCAAATACGAGCAAGTACCATGATAGTTGATAGTAGTATTAAACTTTTTACTGGAAATGCAAACCCAAAATTAGCTCAAAAAATTGCTAAATATTTGGGATTACCTCTTGGAAAGGCCTATATAGGAAGATTCAGTGATGGTGAAGTTGCTGTTGAAATTATAGACAATGTTCGTGGACAAGACATCTATATTATTCAACCAACATGTGTACCAACTGCTGATAATTTTATGGAATTAATAGTAATGGTTGATGCCATGAAAAGAGCTTCTTGTCGATCAGTCACTGCCGTTATGCCTTATTTTGGCTATGCGAGACAAGACAGAAGACCGCGTTCTTCGCGTGTTCCTATTACAGCTAAAGTAGTAGCGAAAATGATTGGGGCTGTTGGAACAGATAGAGTCTTAACAATAGATTTACATGCTGATCAAATACAAGGATTCTTTGATATACCTGTAGATAATGTCTATGCCTCACCTCTAACTCTTGCTGACATTTGGTGTAGATATGATGCCACAGATGTGATTGTAGTTTCACCTGATGTAGGTGGAGTAGTGAGAGCTAGGGCAATAGCTAAGAGAATTGGTGCTGATTTAGCGATTATTGATAAAAGGCGACCAAAAGCAAACATGGCAACTGTCATGAATATTATTGGCGATATAGAGAATAAAACATGTATCTTAGTAGATGACATGATTGATACAGCAGGAACATTATGTGCTGCATCTACTGCACTAATGGAAAGAGGTGCAAAGAAGTCATCGCTTATTGTGTTCATCCAATACTTTCAGGCAATGCCATTGAAAATATTGAGAAGTCTGGGCTAAAGGAATTAGTCGTAACAGATACAATACCATTAAGAGAAGATGCTATAAATTGTAAAAAAATTAGGCAACTCAGTGTCGCAGAAATGCTAGCTGAAACCATTAGAAGAATTGCCAATAAAGAATCTGTCAGCGAGATGTATGTTGACTAGAAGTTAATTTATCTCAATCTTTGAGCTAAATTTAAAGCGTTTCACTTGGTCGCAAAGTGAAATATAAATTAGAAGAGGTGAAAAAAACCTCTAAACTGTAAAATTAGGAGACTTAAATGTCAACATTTAAAATTAACGCTGAATTACGTGATGATCTGGGGAAAGGTGCGAGCCGCCGCCTGCGTCGCGAAAATAAAGTACCATGTATAATCTATGGCGGTGAAAAAGAACCACGTTCAATCTCAATTGAACACCATAAAGTATTGAGATTCATTGAAGAAGAATCATTTTTCACTAGTATTCTAGAATTAAAAGCATCAGGTGGTCAACGTCAAAGTGTAATTTTGCGTGATATGCAACGCCATCCTGCTAAGCCAATTATCATGCACATGGACTTTCAAAGAATCAACGATGATGAAGAGATCACTATGAATATCCCACTTCACTTCTTGAATGAAGATGAATGCGAAGCCTCTAAGACTTCAGGTATCATTGTCTCTCATCAAATAACTGAAATTGAAATTTCTTGTCTACCTGGTGACTTACCAGAGTATATTGAAATCGATTTAGCTGAATTTAAAGAAGGTGATATCATACGTTTGAGTAATATTAATTTACCAAAAGGTGTCACTCTTACTGCATTTACTCATGGTGATGTTGAAGAACATGATGAAGTTGTTGTAGCAACAACACATGTACAAGCCATTGTTGATGAAGATACAGAAGCACCTGTAGCCTCTGAAGTACCATCAGCACAAGATGATAAAGAAGAATCTGAAGATTAATTCTTAAATTCTTAGAAGTCAACAAACAGCCCCATTATGATGGGGCTGTTTGCGTTATAATAGAATTATGAAACAAATAAAATTAATAGTAGGACTTGGTAACCCAGGAATTAAATACGCACAAACCCGTCATAATGTCGGCTTTAAATTTATTGATGAATTATGTGACAAGTATAATTTTACACTAAAAGACAGTAAAAAATTTAATGGTCAAGCAGCAAAAGTAAAAATTGAAAATCATGAAATATGGCTATTAAAACCAGAAACCTACATGAACCATTCTGGCAGGGCCGTTGCCAGTCTTGCTAATTTTTATAAAATTGATGTAGAGGAGATATTAGTCATATATGACGAATTAGATTTGCCAGCAGGAATAGCCAAGCTTAAAAAGGGAGGCGGTCACGGGGGTCATAATGGTTTACGAGACATAATAGCACTGACTGGCTCTAATGATTTTTACCGAATCAGACTAGGAATTGATCATCCGGGTCACAAAAGTAAAGTGGTATCATGGGTTTTAAATCGGGCATCTCAAGACGATGAAATCAGTATAGAGAGTGCCATTACAAATAGCTTATCAATCCTTGAAGACATATTAGATGGTAAACTAGAAAAAGCCATGAAAGACTTACATACAAAAAAATAGTTTATATGACATTATAAACTTTCAGGAATAATACTCATCTTTCAGAACTTTAGAGGCTATAAATACCCTATTACTCCGAAAATACTCTGTTACTCTGATTGTTTCTCGACTAATTTCAACAATCCAGTAACACCACCTTGCATACTATACGAATCATAACCTAAAGTTGCCAATAAAAAAGCAGCAGAAGCGCAGCGCATTCCGGAATTGGAACAAGTGATTACAGGTTTATCCTTGTCTAGTTTATTCACACACTCTTCACGTAAAGTATCCAATGGAATATGAATACAATCATGAAAACTTAAATTATCAAATTCTTCTTTCTCCCTGACATCAACCAATACTGCATCATTCAACATCAATTCATAAGATGCATCAGTGGTCAACCATCTTACTACATGACTTTTTAACAAAGATGAAAACTTTTCGCCAATCATTTTCATTAGCACTCCATTAGTCTTCATTCTTACAGATGCATTTCTTGGCTCTTTACTCACCAATGCATTTTCGCCAAAAAGTGCTCCAGCTTCTAAAGTAGCAACTTTATCTTCACCATCTGCCCCACATTTAAACACATCGACAGTTCCTTTAACGATGATATAACAATAATCCCCAGAATCACCTTCTGTAATAATTTCATCTCCAGCGTTCACATAAAGAGGCTCTAGGTTTTTAAAAATTTGATCTACATGACCTCTTGGTAACATTTGTACAGCTTTTGAGGAAAGCAATCCAACAACCCAACTATAGGATTCGTGTCCACGTAAAGGACTATCAGCATCAGAGTCCTTAAATAAATTATTCCACACAGTGAAATGATCTAAAAAAATATTATTTAAAAACATCACTTCAGCTGTTTTTGATTGAACAACAGAAGTCAAAGTCTTCTGGGTGTTGACTTCACCAATAGGATAGTAAGATTGTAAAGAATTAGATTTAACTAGCTTTTCACGACCAGTCGGATAACCGATATTTACTGAGCCATCTATCACATATTTAGTATAAATTTTATTATCATCCTCTCTAAATATATCATCGCCTTGTTCAAAGTGACGAACTTCAAATTGTTCAAGCAATAAAGGTAAAAATTTTCCTTCCATTTTATTAAATGGATAATAATTTTTTAATTCTTCAACTGTGATCATATTTCCCAATTCCTAATAGTGCTTTATAACATTAACATATTAATTTATAAAATAAAAGTACATTAGATTATAGCTCTATTTTTTAATTATTTCAAAAATTAATCTTTCATTCTGTTACCAACTTAAACAATTATTAACAAATTATGTGATAATTAAATTTATGATGAATTTAACTGCAAAGCAACTTAACTTTTATAAAAAAATACTCATTGCAACATTTCTCGGAATCAGTTCCGGAATGCCTTATTTTGTTTTTTATCAAACTCTTCCTGCCTTATTTAGAGAAAGTGGCATGCAATTATCAACGATTGCAGCTTTCGGATTAGTTAGCATTCCTTACACTTTAAAATTTGCTTGGGCACCTTTAGTTGACAGATACACTATTCCGCTATTTGGACACAGACGTGGGTGGATGTTTCTCATGCAGATACTATTAATATTTATCATTGCTATTTTAGGACTGTTTAACCCTGTCAGCAACATACCAATATTTGTTGTATTATCTTTCTTAATGATATTTTTTAGTGCTACTCAAGACATTGTTATAGATGCTTATAGACGAGAATTATTAGATGATGATGAATTGGGCACAGGTAATGCATGGTTTGTCAATGCATGGAGATTTTCAACATTAATACCAGGTTCTTTGGCATTTATAATGGCGGATATAATTGCCTGGAAGTATGTTTTTCCTATTATTTCTTTTTTTATGTTAATTGGTTTATTTACAACACTATTTATTCATGAGAATTCTGTTCCACAAAAAAGCACAGGTAACCTATCTAACGCCATTATTGAACCGTTCAAAGAATATTTCAATCGATTTAATATTAAACATGGATTACTTTTATTAATTTTTTTAATGCTCTATAAATTAGGCGATTCGATGGCAACAGCTTTGTCTACTCCATTTTATTTAGATATAGGGTTTAGTAAAACAGTTTTAGGTACCGTAGCTAAAGTCGCTGCTTTATGGTCATCAATTGCAGGTGCTTTTATTGCTGGTATGATAATGCGAAAAATTTCTTTAAATAAATCTTTATGGTTATTTGGTTTTTTTCAATTATTTACCATTTTAGGTTTTGCATGGCTAGCCAGTATAAATTCACCAACTAAAACAGATTTGTTTATTGTCATCAGTTTAGAATACCTTGGAGTTGGTATGGGTACAGTGGCAATCATATCGTTTATGTTCAAAATGAGTAGCAAAGCTTTTGCTGCTTCACAAATCGCATTATTTACTGCTGTTACTGCAATTCCTCGTACATTTATAAATGCCACAACTGGATATATAATTGAGAATGTTGGTTATACAGATTTCTTTCTGATATGTACAGCTTGTGCAATTCCGGGAATGTTATTGCTATTATTTATTGCACCCTGGAAAGAGTGATATAATATCACAAGTTTATAATACAACCATTCATATGATCGAAAACCCAACAGAGTTTCCAGATAAATCTTTCTTCATTCAAGGCAAAGTTGGCAAAATTGAATGCTTAGCTGGCTTACCAACAAATGATGCAGAAGACAGAAAAACATTTGGAATAATATGCCACCCTCATCCTCTATTTGGTGGCACTATGACCAATAAAGTTACCCACATGATTGAAAAAGCCTATAGAGAATTAGGGCTACACACAGTAAGATTTAATTTTCGAGGTGTCGGTCTTTCAGAAGGCGATTTTGATGATGGTATTGGTGAAACGGATGATTTAATCAGTATTTATAAATGGGCTCGAGAAATTTTTCCAGAATATGAATGTTGGATCGCGGGTTTTTCATTTGGCTCCTATACCGCTCTTCGTGCATGCCCAGATATTAATCCAGCTCAATTTTTAACTGTTGCACCACCTGTTGAACGTTATGATTATACTGAACTTGAGTTACCAGAATGCCCGTGGTTAGTTATTCAAGGAGAGGATGACGATGTCGTCACTCCTAAAGCAGTCTATGATTATGTTAATACTTTAGACCCTAGCCCACAATTAATTACGTTCAAAGCTGGTCATTTTTTTCATAGAAGACTCATTGATTTAAAAGGTGCCATAAAGAATGGAATACTAAGACAATTGCCATCACAAGTAGAAAATGATTCTGAGTAAATGAGCCCACTGCAGATATACACTAAGAAAATAGAACAAGGGTTTATTCAACAAGACACCTTACAAAATGAAGTGGTACTAGGGTTTGAAGATCTCTATCAAAATATTACTGCAGAAAAGAAAAAATGGTTTTTTAAAACTAAAGCAAAATTTTATGGACTTTATATTTTTGGTTCAGTAGGTCGAGGGAAAACTTTTTTGATGGATTTATTTGTTGAAACCATTAGTGAAAATAAAATATTGAGACAGCACTTTCATAATTTTATGCTGTGGTTACACCAACAGCTGAGGAAAATAAATAACCAACAGAACCCAATCGACATTGTCATCAAAGATCTATCGAAAAATATTTCAGTTTTGTGTTTAGATGAGTTTTTAGTCCATGACATAACAGATGCAATGTTACTAGCAAGAGTACTTATTGCATTAGAGAAACACAATATAAATTTAGTGACTACATCTAATGTAAATCCTGTCTACTTGTATGAAGGCGGATTACAAAGAGAGAAATTTTTACCAGCAATCAGCTGGATACAAGACAATATGCACATCATGCAACTTGATGGAAATTATGATTATAGAAGAAATCAAGCCAATTTAGACAAGAAATGGTTCAACCCAATAAACACGGAGAATCAAAATGAATTTGAACATTTATTCAGCCAATTGGTAGGCACACACAACCTTCATCTTTCTCCAATTAGCATTAATAAACGCCAGTTAAACATTATTAAAAGAAGCTCTCAACACATAATGTTCGAATTTGAAACTTTATGTATGCAGCCAAGAAATGCCAGTGACTACATTAAATTGACAGAACAGTATCAATCAGTTTTTATGGTAATCAATGCAAAAATTGAAGACGACGACAGAAATACCGCCAGGCGCTTTATCACTTTAATTGATGTTCTTTACGATGCAGAAATACCTTTGTATGTTTTATCAATCATAGATTTTAAACACATGTATTCAGGTGATGATTTGTCTTTTGAAATGCAAAGAACTATTTCTCGTCTGACAGAAATGCAAAATTAATTTTAAATATGTATAAATAAAACTAAAATTTCAGTTATAATTTAATTAGTATTATAAAAAAACATGGGAGAACATGATGAAACTATTACATATTATACTTTTTTTACTCACTTTTACTTTTTGTATGCCTAGTCATGCCAGATTAAGTTGTGATGAATTAGATATTTTAGCTGAATCACTTGATGACTTTGCAGATGAATTTAAAAGAGTAAGAGATAGAGACATTGATCGTGATTTAGATGAAGCGCTTAGAGAATTGGTTGTCGTCTTAAAAGAAGTCGCTTATGTCGAAAACGACAGTAGACTAAGTACATGGATACAAAATCTACAAATTGCGTGGGAAGATGAAGATAGAGAAGATTTTGATGAAGCAATTGAAGATATCATTGATCGATTAGATGATTTATATGACAGAGACTGTGATTAATTTATTGTTTTAAAAATCAAGATCCAAGTTAAAACTTTTAATTTTAGATTCCACAAGATTAGTCGAAATAATTAGTTTTTACCTAGAAAACAAGCTTTAGGAAATGATCTTCAACCTATTGAGGTCATTGATAACGAAACTCACATAAGATAGTTATCTAACATTATCAAACCATTTTAGGTGCATAGATAATGTTAGATAAAATATTCGTTAATGCCACCATTTAAAGAACACTTTTGTCAGATTGTTGACTTTATAAGATTTAATAAAATTTTTTAACAGAAATTAAGTTAGTAATTCTCAAAAAAATAACTATTTATTACAAAAGTCAAAAACCTTAATCCATAACATTTCTTGAGTTTAATTTCTGAACAACTATAATATCACTTTCTTAAAGAGTAATGGACATGATAAAAAGAATAACATTGATGGTTTCTGTTATAACACTTGTATTTTTAACAGGCTGTGATCAGGAACAATCAAAAACAAGCGCAAATAAACCACATATCAAGGTTGAAAATGCATCATGGCTAAGAGATAAATTACCAGAGAAAACTCTTGCCTATATCCGAGTCCCAACCATATGGAATATGTTCTTTGAAGCCAATGCGGACTCACTTTATCCAGCTTTAAGTCATGCTAGCAATAAAACTGAAGTGACAAAATTACAAAGTGCATTGTTTGACACTTATATATCAGCTATTCCAGATAATTATAAAACACATTTTAATCTTTTAGTTAAAAGTATTACCACGCCTTTAGAGTTAGCCATTACTAATGCTGTGGATGATTCAATGGTTCCTAATCTTTTAATAGGAACAACACTAAAGGATTTTACACTAACTGATTTACAATTATTAATCGATTCAATAGTCGCCGAATCTCAGGATATGGTGCGTATATTAAATCCATTGTCGGATGCAGGGAGTGCTACACTGATGGCACAAATGATTCCAATTTATTTAAATTATGACTTAAATACTGGGAAATTAGCTATATTAGCAGGTCCTACTGCCACTGATAAAGTGTTAATCAACACGCTATCTCAGACACAAGCTCATGATTCTTTGAATGAAATTATGAAATTTGAAAACTCGGTAGATCAATCAGGCAAAAACCAACAGGCTTGGGTCAATGTTAAAGCCATTTACCAACAGAATCAAGCCATGATTCCACCACCGCAAAAAGCCTTGATGGAACAAATGGGATTAGCAGACATGGACTTTATCTGGTATGGAACAGCACAACACAGTGGTAAAGGAGAATTAATTTTACATATACAAATGCCTGATACAGGCTTAAGAAAACTCCTCCCAAGAGTAGATGAAGATTTTGACATTGAAACAGCTGGCACACCTGCTTTTGCTTTTGTATTAAGTCTTCCAACAATTGATCAAATTTCTCAAGCCTATGAATTAATTAAAGCTTTAAATCCTGATATGCAATCTAAGGATCAAGACATTCAATCCATACTCACAAAAACGAATGAGTTCCTAGGAATGGATATTGCTGATTTATTAAGGGCTTACGGTCAACAAGTGATTGTTGTAAAAGATGATGCAGGGCTTTGGTTTGCTCAAAAAGTTATTGATAAAGAAATCAGCCAAAAAGGCTATGATATGCTGCATGAAAAATTTGATGGCAAAACTCAAACTAAGTCTCTTTCAGGGGTTTCAATAGATGAAACCTCTTTTTCAGTTGCCGCAATGATGAAAAACTTTATGCCACAAGATGCAAAGTTAGAAAATATAGATGAAATGTTTTATGGGGTACAAAAAATATATACCATGCAACAAAATGAATATATTTTATGGGCATCTGTTCCTCAAGTCCTTTCTGACCGAATTAATTCAAATAATAAAAAAAGTTTAAAAAAATTCTTACAAGAAGACTTACAATTGAACTGGAATCAGGCTTTTCTAGCCTGGGCTACAGAGTCTGAATTTGTTAGTAGAAATGCCTACCATAGCTATCTTGAAGTTCTTTCTTTTATTGGCAATATTGCAAAGTCTGATGTCGATTTATTTAATTTTCCAACAGCTCAAGAGTTAAATCTACCCAAAAAAGGCCGTTTTGGCATGTCTTTTAATTCCTCACCAGACTATTTATCGCTTCGCATTTCTTATGAGCATAGTATTCTAGAGAGTATTTCTGGCTCAGGTGGAATGTTTGCTGTAGCCATGGTTGGTATTCTTGCCGCTTATGCCATACCTGCATACAATGACTACACTATAAGAGCTAAAGTAATAGAAAAAATGTATGCTGTTTATGACGAGAAACAAATGATATCTGAAAGTTTTTACAGCACTGGTAAATTCCCAGATTCTGAATTTATTTCTGAAAAATTCAGTCAGTCAGATGATTTTAAATACAACCCAAAGAATGGTCAAATTATTATATATTTTAATCAACTAGATGATAATTCATTAATTGGGTTAAATATTACTCTCACACCCAATGCCTCGGAAGATGGCTCATTAGTTTGGAACTGTGATGGCACAGTCAATCGAAAACATTATCAAAATTATTGTTATTAAATAGGTTAAAGCTCAGAGGCATAAAATACCTCTGAGCTTTTTTTAATGAAATGCTAAATCTAAGATTGTTTAGCTGCTGGAAGTTTTAAAAATCGTGAGTATTTTAAGTCGCACACAGGTTTAATTTTTGATGCATTTGGAGCGGCAGAAATCGCCAGCAGGGAAACATTCAAACGACTTTAAATCCACAACGAAAAAATCGCCTTATTGAACAAGATGTCAGAAATAAATCAATTCCAAGTCTAGAAAGCGTTTTACAAACTATACTTGAACACATTTGGCATAAAAAATGGGGGGAATAGCTACTTTAATGACCTTCAAAACAGCATTTAGGCCACCGCACTTCAAGCAATCATGGCATTATCTAAACATGCCATTAGTGACATTCAAAACTTCTTCAAAGAAGGCAAGTTGATAATGAATTCAAAACCATAACCCACTCCACCAGGCTCCCCTATTGGTAGGGATTATTAGATTTATTCGATCGTAAATAGTTCCTGATAAACGCAGAGTTTTTGCATAAATTTCAGGTTCAATTTAAATTGAATTTCTGCGCTCTTTTTCTTTGAGCTTGCCTTCTGTTTTTAAATCTTTTTCTTAATTCTTTTTTTCTATGATTAGGAAGATTTTTAAATCTTTTGTTTAAGCGTCTTAATTTCTGTTGTTCTTGTGGTGATAAACTTTTAAACCATTGAAATCTTTTCCTTAGTTTGGCTTTTTGTTTTGGAGTGAGCTTTTTCCATTCCGCCATTCTCGTTAAAGCCGTCATTTTTTGTTCAGAATCCATTTGATTCCAACGCTGTGCGCCGTTAGCTAATTTATTTTGTTGTGGCTCAGGTAAATCACTCCATTTTTGTTCAAACTGTTTTAGTATTTTTTGTTGATCTTGGTCTAATGATTGCCACTCAATTCCATTTACTTGAGTCACAATGAATAGACTAAAGATTGTTATGATGATCTTCATTTTCTTTTTCCTCTTGCTCACCATGTGAACTTGTTTCTTGATTAAAGATTTCTGGATCCACCCAATTACCTTGGGCATCTGAAAATTCTGCTAAAAATAGTAACAACTCCTTATCTGCTACTAATTGACTACTTGTTTTTTGTTTCTTCTGTTTTTTTATATTTATTGGAAGAACAGGTTCCTTACTTTGATCTTTTGGCTGCTTTACTCCACTGGCATCAACGGCTTTTATACTTATAAAACAGAATAAAAATATTAAGTTGCATTTATTCAAAGTAATTCACCTGCTAAAACATTTTCATCTTCTAACCATGCAATAAACTCTAAATCTTCTAACAATTCAGAATCAATTTCATAACTTAACAAATCTAAATCATCAAACAATAACTCTGCCCTTGGTTCAATTGGGTGACCTCCATCTGATACAAAGAATACAACTATCATAAGCATGGCTGCGATGGCAGGCCCGAACATTGGCCAATATATTTTTTTATGCCACTTGGCTTTTCTATTTGTTGCCAGTGCTTTTCTTCTAACAGCATCTAA
>Ga0316204_10010891_pt1 | contig 11565 bp, 10 predicted proteins | sample 6monrhotite_MG_2_FD_205661 | JGI IMG/M metagenome (GOLD analysis project Ga0316204, IMG submission 205661) | Microbial mat bacterial communities from mineral coupon in-situ incubated in ocean water Damariscotta River, Maine, United States -... | ecosystem: Environmental > Aquatic > Marine >...
GGGTTCAGCCCCAAAGGCGGTGGAGGCGCCGGAGAACAGCTTGGCGTTGGATGAGACCTGAGCGTGGACTTCCATGCCGATGACCAGTTCCCAGTCATGTTTCGCACCGGAAATCACTTTGGGTTTCGGGGTTTCGTAGGTCAGGTCAAGCATAGCGGCATCCTTTGTCGGAACGCCCGCGTTCTAAGACAGCGCGCGCAGGTGGGCAAGATGGAAAGGACGGTAAGGGTATATGAGTTTGGGACGGGATGAGGTGACCGGCAGGCCGGACCGGGACTTTAAGCGTTTTAGCGGGCGGCATCGGTCAGGGTGCTGAGTGGCTGGTTTGAGCCCAAGATGACAGGTTAAATGTAGTCTCGTTCAACTCGGTAGTTGTTCTGAATCATTTCGATAAGTAGCGGCGCGCTAGGTAGCGACGGCCCTCTAGGGTACTTCTTTTCTTCGTCTGTCAGGGGCCGTTCTACTCGCCGTTGCGTCCCTCCTTCCCAAAAAAACCAAAGGGTTTGGTCTGCCTTCAGTTTGTTTGTCGACCGAAACGTTGGAAAGTTTCTTAGATGATCGGGCAAATCCACATGAGCAACCAAAGCAAAAAGCCCTGAGCTAACGGCCTCTTGAATGAGAAAAGTTGTGGTGATTTGCGGAACGCCAGCGACCACCGCATCGAAATCCTCAGGCTCTTTGGTATAAAAGTCCCTGAATATAGCGACCACGAAACGCCACTTGTTATTGGTGTGTGTAACAAGGGCGTAGCAGACACCTTCTGAAGTGAGTATCTGAAATACATCCCCTACCTTCACTGTCCGTCTCTTGAGAACTGGCATTTATGTACTCCAAATTTCCTACCGATACCAATAGCAGCGAAGGGTAGGCCATTATGTTAAGTCTGGTTTTACTCACCATGACGACGGAATGGTTATTGCGTCACGCGGTTCCTGTGGTTTGGGATCAACAGCGAGAACTGTTCTGTTCCCTGTGACAAGGCATTGGTCCTCATCAGGTCAACTCAGAGCGATCACTACAGCATCACACCCACGCAAACTGCGACCGTGCAAAAGCAGTTTCCAGATTTTTTGTAGAATCTGACCAAATCGCTGCCTGTTTCAGATGAGGTATCAATATACCCCTAAATGTCTTTGAAAACACCGGGGGAAATTCATTAATATATAGTTTTATCAATATGTTATGTGTGTGGCTGTGCAGACAGTTTCGAGCTAGCCAGTCTGCACCAAAATTCCCTGTAAACAGGGAAAGTACAGGGAAAAACTGCTGGTTTTGCCGGTATTCGAGCCTGTTGCCTCGATCGCGGCAATGAAAACAGCGACTTGGGCGCGATTTCCCTAAATTTCTTAACAGGGAAATTTCGTCCCAGGATCAGCGAATTAGTTAGGGCAAACAGGGAAGTGTTTCCGGGCCTAGATCCATGCCGCATGGTGTCTGATCTACCCGAGTTTTCTAAAGCCGACGTTAGAACGTAGTGCAGCAAATGATCGGACTGAGCCCACAGCAGAAGTATTGAATTCTCGCTGCGAGCGCTTGCAGCAAGAAAACCCGCTGCGCCGCCGCGAAGTCGCTGCTGCGTTGCAGAGGCGAAAGCGGCCATCCAAGCAATATGCAGTAATTTTGAAGCTATGAATTCACACAACGGTGGACAAACCGGACTTTGGCGAATGTCTGCGTCCACTATCCATCCGATTCAAACGCTAGCGGGGTGTCCTATACGGATCAGATGTATCGGTATGATTCACATTCGAATACCGCGAATTTGCCACGATGGGCTGTAAAGTTTGAACTAGCTTGTCGACTGCTGCCGGTATCCGTTCTTCGGAAGTACAGGAATATCCCAAAAGCAAACCATTAAGATCCTGGCGGTCTTGACAATACCCTGAAAGGGCAAAGCCGATAATACCTGCATTGCGCAATGCACGTTCAGCTTGCAGGTCAGAACTACCACTCGGAAGTCTAGCGATGATCCGAAGCCCGCTTTCTGTTGGAACAGGTTCCAAAAGCCCCGAGGCTTTTTTATGCAATGCATCAAGCAAGATTGCGCGCCGTGCCGCATATGCGCCAGTCATTCGTCTGACATGACTTGCCAAATAACCCTCTTGAATGAACTCACATAGCACCGCTTGCGACCAGGAATTTGGACCGCGATCAACAACGCCATTCGCGATTTCAAATGTCTCAACAAGCTCTGGCGGTACAATTAAGACGCCGAGACGCAAAGATGGAAACAAGACCTTGCTAAAGCTCCAGTTGTAAATGACGCGCGCATTTTGATCCAAGCTCGCCATTGCCGGTTTTGCTCTTTTCAAAAATCGAAACTCGCAGTCCTCATCATCTTCAACAATCCATGTAGAGTTTTGGTTTGCCCAGGCCAGCCAATCCAATCGGCGGGCTACCGGCATTGTCACGCCTAGTGGATACTGACATGACGGTGTCATATAAACCATCTTGGCAGACCTGTTTTCAGCATCAAGCATATTTACGTCGATGCCATTATTATCGACAGATAACGGACATAAAACAGCACCCTGCGACCTGAAGGCCTGTTGGGTAATATAGCTGGCCGGATCTTCGATTAAAACCTTGTCCCCGGCGTCGATCAGGAGCGAGGCAATCAGATGTAATGATTTTTGCGTAGCAGTGGTGACAATCACTTGTTTGGGATCACATTTAATCCCTCGGTGGCTGTAAACATAGTCCGCAACCGCAATGCGTAACGGAAAGTACCCACCTGGATCGCCATAGTTCATCAATGTGCCGCGGGTGGAATTTCGGATTTTATTCTCAAGGCGGCTCCATATTTTGTGCGGGAATAAATCGACAGCAGGCACATTAGGAGCGAAGGGTTGTGGTGGCGTTGGGCGGAAATCAAATAAACTGAGATCAGAAACAAATTGCCTTCCTCGATTGGAAAGAGAGACTGATTTTTCTTTCTTTGTTTTTGGTAAGCTTAAGTCCACTGCATCTTCGCTCTCTTTTGGAAGGTGCAGATTGTTTTCGACGAAGGTTCCAGCGCCTACTTTGCTGACAAAATAACCCTCGCTGACAAGTTGTTCGAATGCGGCAATAACTGTGCTGCGAGATACGTCTAATTCACGCATCAAAACACGGGTAGCAGGCAAACGCTGCCCTGCCTTAAGATTGCCCGTCAGGATCATTTTCCGCAATTGCTGGACCATTTGCAAGTAGAGCGGGCTTTCGGCCCCCCGGCGCAATTTGATGAATGGGAGTGGAACTCCGTAACCAGCTTGTTTTGACATTGCAGCCCCGTTACAAATTACAATGGTATGCTTATGTTGTTGATAATGGATATAGACAGTCATGCCACTTGGATCAACTCTTGCTCCAAGTTGCGGCAATCCCAGAATCAATGGGCGTGTCATTCGTGGTAAAAATCCACTCATGGGGACCAATACAACAACGCAATCTTGGCGAAAACTCACGGCAAATACAAATAATATCAGTTAACTAAGCCACTAAACGTGGACAGCCATCTTGGCGTCACAGTGGATAAAAAAACGGGGAAAGTCTGATGTCACAAGAACTAAAATACCTGCTCTCGCGCGCGACGGTAGGAAAACTTGACCGGCGCGCGTTTCTTGGGCGGGCCGCAGCATTGGGTGTAACGGGCGCAGTTGCAAATAGTATGCTGGCCAGTTCGGCACTTGCTGCAGGGCCTAAAAAGGGCGGCCTGATCAAGGCTGGCCTTCAAGGCGGTGAAAGCACCAATAGTCTTGATCCGGCTCTTAGCGCCAGCTCTGTACCAGCGAACAACTTGACCAGTTTTGGCGAAGTTCTCATTGAGGTTAATCCATCCGGAGAGCTGGATTTCCGGTTGGCTGAAAGCGTCGAAGCGTCAGCAGATGCCAAGACCTGGCACTTCAAAATCCGGCAGGGCGTCGAATTTCACAACGGCAAAACACTTACCGCCGAAGATGTTCTGAAAACTATGCAGCGTCATTCGGGTGAAGACACTAAATCCGGCGCATTGGGGATAATGCGTGGTATCGAATCGATGAAGGCCGACGGAGATGTATTTTCTGTAACCTTGAATTCTGCCAACGCCGACTTGCCGTTTCTGATGTCTGATTACCACTTGGTTATTCAGCCTGATGGCGGATGGGAGGCGCCCGCGGCAGGAATTGGTGCCGGACCTTATGTTCTGGAAGTGAACGAACCCGGCGTACGCCATGGATATACGAAATTCGCAAATTACTGGGACGACGGACGCGGTCACGCCGACCAGATCGAGATTGTTGTTCTTAATGACAGCACGGCGCGCACTGCGGCGCTGCAAAGTGGTCAGGTTCATATCATCAATCGGGTTGAGCCAAAAGTTGCTGAATTGCTGGGCCGGCTGCCAGGTGTGAGAATTGAAAGCATTTCGGGTCGCGGCCATTACGTGTTTGTAATGCATGCCAATACGGCGCCGTTTGACAATGCCGATGTGCGAATGGCTTTAAAGCTGGCAATTGACCGCGAGGATATGGTTGATAAGATTTTGCGCGGCTACGGCAGTGTTGGAAACGATATGCCGATCAATGCAGCGTATCCATTGTTTTCCGATGATATCGAGCAGCGTGTATACGATCCAGACAAAGCAAAGTTTTTTCTGAAAAAATCTGGACATGAAGGACCAATTGTTCTGAAGGTTGCAGACGGCGCATTCCCAGGTGCTGTTGATGCTGGTCAGCTGTTCCAGCAAAGCGCCGCCAACGCGGGCATTGAACTTGCCGTGGAGCGTGTACCCAACGATGGCTACTGGTCCGAGATCTGGAATGTTGAGCCCTTCGCCGCATCATATTGGAGCGGCCGGCCGGTTCAGGATCAGATGTATTCGACCGCTTACAAATCTGACGCAGATTGGAACGACACACGTTTCTTCCGTCCAGGATTTGACAAGTTGTTGGCTGATGCAAAAGGTGAGCTTGATCAAACAAAACGCAAAGCCATCTATCGCGAAATGGGCCTGATGGTGCGCGACGACGGCGGTGCGATCATACCGATGTTCAATGACTTTATTGACGGTGTAAGCGAAGATATCGGCGGCTGGGTGGGGGACCCGGGCGGTGGTACAATGTTTGATGGCGCACTTGTAAAAACCTGGCTGCTGTAACGGCGGACAATATCGTGCATCCTATAGTGAAACTGGTGGCTCAACGTATAGCGTTGGGCCTCCTTCTCCTCCTCGCAGCATCGGTTTTGATTTTTGTCGGAACACAGATTTTGCCCGGAGATGTAGCGCAATCTATTCTTGGCCAGTCCGCAACACCTGAAGCGCTGGCAAATTTACGGCGCGACCTGGGCCTTAATGATCCTGCTTATGTCAGGTATTTCAAATGGTTGAGCGGAGTTGTACAAGGTGACCTTGGCGTCGCTCTATCCAACGGTCAGAATATCGCCGAAGCTATGGGCAAAAGGCTAGGCAACACGATGTTCCTGGCAACTTGGGCGGCAATTTTTTCCGTCCCCCTTGCGGTTACGCTTGGCTTGGTATCAGTACGCTACAGAAACCGCTGGCCTGACAAATTAATTTCCGGTTTGTCGCTGGCGTCCATTTCACTACCAGAATTTTTTACGGGATACGTGCTCATATACTTTGTGTCGGTAAAATTGCGGTGGTTTCCATCTGTTTCGATCGTCAATGACGGCATGTCTATGCTTGAAAAGCTCAATGCAATCGCATTGCCCGTCGCCGTGCTGACGATGGTGGTTCTTGCCCATATGATGCGCATGACCCGTGCCGCTATTCTGAACGTGATGCAGTCGGCCTATATCGAAACGGCTGAGCTGAAAGGTTTGACGCTGTTTAACGTCATTCGCAAACACGCGTTTCCAAATTCAATCGCGCCAATTGTGAATGTTGTAATGCTTAATCTTGCGTATTTGGTCGTTGGTGTCGTCGTTGTTGAAGTGATTTTTGTTTATCCCGGAATGGGCCAATATCTTGTGGATCATGTGTCCAAACGAGATGTGCCCGTCGTTCAGGCGACCGGTATCGTTTTCGCGGCTGTGTACATCGGCCTGAACATCGTCGCTGACATTGTGTCAATCGTCGCTAATCCGCGCTTGCGGCATCCGAAATAGGGGGCAGGACATGAATTTTCAGCGAATTCCGATAAGCGCATTAATTGGTCTTATTTTAACAGGCGTATTTGTATTTATGGCGATCTTTGCGCCGTGGATAACACCTTACGGTGCTGCTGAAATTGTTGGCGATGTCTGGGAGCCTGCTTCGGCAAGATTTTGGATAGGAACCGATAACCTTGGCCGGGACCTGCTGTCACGGATGATACAAGGTGCCCGGATCACGATATTTATTGCTGCGGCAGCAACGATGATGTCCTTTACCATGGGCGCCCTTCTGGGTTTTTCCGCAGCCGTTATTGGCGGGTGGACAGATCAGACGATGTCGCGCGGCGTTGATTTGCTGATGTCAATTCCGACGCTGATTTTCGCTTTGGTTGTTTTGTCCGTTCTGCCAAGCACCCTGTTGACTTTGATTTTGGTGATGGCGGTTTTGGACAGCACCCGCGTTTATCGCCTGTCCAGGGCGGTGGCCGTTGATATCAACGTTATGGATTATGTCGAAGCTGCGCGCTTGCGTGGCGAACGCATCCAGTGGATAATCTTTCGTGAAATCTTGCCAAACGCGTTGACACCGCTGGTGGCAGAATTTGGGCTGCGGTTTATTTTTATGGTTCTGTTCCTTTCTTCGTTGTCTTTCCTGGGGCTTGGCGTTCAGCCACCAGACGCTGATTGGGGCGGCATAGTGAAGGAAAACAAAGATGGCATCATCTTTGGTATCCCGGCGGCACTAATTCCTGCAGCTGCAATTTCTGCGTTGGCAATTTCGGTCAATTTGGTTGCGGATTGGATCCTCAACCGAACAAGTGACTTAAAAGGAGGGCGTGGCTGATGTCCGATCCTTTAGTTGATATAAAAAACCTGAAAATCGAAGCCACAGTTATTCCGCCGGATGGCAAACCATTTGACCTCACGATTGTGCACGACGTGTCTCTGACACTTGCACCCGGTCAGGTCATGGGATTGATCGGAGAAAGTGGAGCCGGGAAATCCACGGTGGGTTTGTCGGCCATGTGCTACGGTCGCGGTGGATTGCGCCTGAGTGGCCAAGTATTTGTGAATGGCCGCGATATTCTGAAAAGCAAGGATGCAGACCTGCGCAAGTTGCGCGGAAAAGAAGTCACTTACGTTTCGCAATCTGCCGCGGCTTCGTTCAATCCAGCCATAAAACTGATGGATCAGGTTGTTGAGGCCACCGTCCTGCACGGCATTTCTTCACGCAGTGATGCGGAACAACGGGCAATTGGACTGTTTAGATCGCTGGGTTTGCCGGACCCCGAAAACATCGGTAACAGGTTTCCGCACCAGGTGTCGGGAGGGCAACTGCAGCGGGTCATGACAGCCATGGCTTTGTGTCCAAAACCCGATTTGATCGTGTTTGATGAACCAACAACCGCCCTGGATGTAACAACACAGATTGATGTGCTGGCTGCGATCAAAAACGCGATCCATGAAACGGGCGTTGCGGCGCTTTATATCACCCATGATTTGGCGGTTGTGGCGCAGGTTTCAGATGAAATACTTGTTCTGCGTCATGGCAAAATGATTGAACATGGTTCTGTGAAACAGATCATCGAAGCCCCTAAAGAAGACTACACAAAAGCGCTTGTTTCCGTTCACATCATTAAACACGAAGAAAAGGTACCCTCGGAACATCCAGTGCTGAAAGTCGACAATATAACAGCGTCTTATGGCGGTTCGGTTGAAGTTTTGTCAGATGTTTCTGTCGAAATACACCCTGGTCAAACCCTTGCTGTCGTGGGCGAATCTGGTTCCGGAAAATCAACGCTTGCACGGGTCATCACCGGTTTGTTGCCCCCCAGCAAAGGCAACATTACTTTTAATGACGCCGAGTTACCAAAATCTTTGCCAGAGCGCAGCATAGATGAGCTGCGCGAACTCCAGATGATATATCAGATGGCTGATGTGGCAATGAACCCCCGTCAGACAGTGGGCACCATTATCGGCAGGCCCTTGACGCTGTATTTCAACATACGCGGAGAAAAAAAGCGCAAACGCATTGTTGAATTGCTTGATCAGATTGAGATGGGCGAAACATACATTGATCGATATCCGGCTGAGTTATCTGGTGGGCAAAAGCAGCGTGTGTGTATTGCGCGGTGTCTGGCGGCGAAACCCAAACTGATTATCTGCGATGAGGTGACAAGTGCGCTTGATCCACTGGTCGCAGACGGCATTCTGAAACTGCTGCTCGACTTGCAGAAAGTCGAGGACGTGGCCTATCTGTTTATCACGCACGACCTGGCAACAGTTAAAGCAATCGCAGACTCGATTGCCGTGATGTATCAGGGCCGCGTTGCCCGATACGGGCCAAAATCGCAAGTTCTGGCACCACCATTTGACGATTACACTGATCTTCTTTTGTCATCCGTACCCGAATTGAAACTCGGCTGGTTGGAGAGCGTCATCGCGCATCGAAAGATGGAAAGCGCTGGAAACTAGGGAGATTTCAGATGGCGTTGATCAACAATGTCGTAACAATAGTTGGGGCCACCCAATGCCCTTTCTCTTTCTTTAATAACTTGAAGAGTCACATTCATGAAATTGGTTACCTATAACATTCGCTACGCACTTGGTTTGGACGGGGTCTACAACTATGACCGTATTGCCGATGCTGTGCGTGACGCCGATATAATCGGGTTGCAGGAAGTCGAACGATTTTGGCGACGTAGCGGCATGGTCGATCAGGTTGAAATCCTCGCAGAGAAGTTGAAGGGGTTTTATTGGTCGTTCTGTCCGGCATATGACATGGATGCCAGCGAGCGTCGCACAGATGGCAGCATCCTGAACAGACGTAGGCAGTTTGGTACAATGCTGCTGTCTCGGTGGCCGATTATCTCTTCGCGCGCCATCGTTCTGCCAAAACTTGCCACTCTCGAGAACTTTAACATGGATACAGGTGCACTAGAGTGTGTGGTTGATGTCCCTTCTGGGGCTGTCCGGGCTTATACGCTCCATCTTTCAGCAATTTCCGAGCGGGAACGCTTGTTGCAGATCGATTATCTATTGGCGCTTCATAGAAATGCGCATCACCGTGGTGGCTCATGGACAGGAACTGGGCCTGTTGACGATCCCGGTGAGTACCAAAATTACATCGATATGGACTGGTCGAATGGCGAGGATGAGCCCCCCATGCCCGGAAAAACTGTGGTCATGGGCGATTTCAACATGCTACCCGTCAGCCCTGAGTATAGTCGGTTTGTTGGCCAAATCGATTTTGCCTATAGTGCTCATGTTGCCACTGCTGACAGCTTTGTAGACAGTTGGACCGTTGCTAAAGAGCGCGGTAATGATGATGCGTCATCTTGGTGGCCAGATCCGCCAGGTCGCTTACCTGACCGCCCGTTGCGTTTAGATTATTGCTTTCTTAGTCCTGATTGCAAATCCAAAGTTAAGCGGGCATGGGTGGATCACGAAGCAATTGGATCAGACCACAGACCATATTGGGTTGAGCTATCGGATTGAAAGCAGGGGGCGGCTAAATCCTAGTTGTCTCTTTTGAACCAACCTGTGGCATCTCGTGGGTAATCTTATCTGCGACCATTCGGTGAGAGTTACATGGTTCTACGACAGGGTTGCCGATTTTGCTGTCTTTATAGCGAAACACCAAGTCATGTGACTTGCCCCCAGAAAGGCGCGAGATTTGAAGTTAGTCGGCCTTTATCCTATCAGGTGAGACACATGGCCGGAACCGGAACGCGGTTGCAGCACGGGAAACTGCGTTGTGGTTGGCCGCTTCGAGCACAAATTACCAGATCTTGCAGTGCAACGGCTTTGACACAAACCGCCAAAAGCGACCGTTGGTTTCCGCAATAATTCGGTAAGTTCGGGTGAATTCGTGCCAATAGATGTAAGCTGCTGTATTTCGAGAAAAGCTCAATTGCAGCCCTTGTACCACGCGTGCAATCTCATAATTTGGCCATCTCGAACCCGAGCGAATGACGGGCAATCGGGCTGGCCTGTTAATCTTACGTCCCTCACGAGCTCCAAATATACCAAACAATAAATAGCCAAATGAAAGCCTGTTGTTTCAACTCGGGCTGCGTGAATGTCTTTCGTCCAATTTCCATCGCTAATGCAATTTCCTTGCCTACGTGGCCACTTTTCTATAGGTGTCGGGCACGCGACCTGCGGAAATCAACCGTCAGCATCGTGGTTTCTACCTAAACCAAAAGACTGCGTCGCGGGAAAGGGCGAATTCCTTTCCATAGTGGTGGCGCGTGGATTCCAGTAGAATTGAACAGTAAGGAACGCTCGCAGAGATTTTGCTCTGTGAGGCAATTCGGTGATTATCGAATGAGACCTATAGGGATTATTACCCTGTGGTTACTACACACTTCTCCTGGGCAATTTTGCCTGATCGGCATGTGTCGATAATGGTCTTTTCCGTCATTTCCTTTTGTAAGCCGAACATTTGTAGACGAACCGATACCTAGCAGCGGCGAATTCGCGCTGTTTTCTTGATCGATAAACGTGCCCGCGATTAAGCCGCTCACTTTTTGTGAAGCGATGATTTGGGACGAGAAACCACCAAGTGCACGCAGGCGTCAAAGCTGCGTGTACGGAAGGATATGTCGCTTTGAAAAAATATCATCTTTTCACACCCGGCCCTGTAAATGTGGCCGCGAACCTACGCATTGCCATCTCGAAACCCGACATCTGCCATCGCGAAATCGATTTTGATGCCTTGCTTGCCAATATTGAACAAAAAATACTGTCACTGTTCCAAATCGAGAAACGCAACAAATTCCGCGCAGTCGTAATCACCGGATCAGGAACCGCCGCGAATGAGGCAATGCTGTCTTCGGTTGTAGGACATGGAAATGTCCTGATCTTATCAAACGGAGAATTCGGAGACCGTTTGTACAACACCTCACGGATACACAACTCCGGCACCCATCTGATCAAGGTGCCCTGGGGTCGGGCATTTGATTTGCAAATTATCGAAACCTATTTGAGCATGCATAAGATTGCCGTGGTCGCCATGGTTCACCACGAAACTTGCTCTGGCATGCTTAATCCGCTGGAACAGGTTGGTGTACTGGCCCGAACCCACGGCGCGCTCTTTATCGTTGACGGCGTCAGCAGTGTCGGCGCTGAGCCTGTGGACATGGAAGGCTGTAACATTGCGTTCTGCTCCAGCTCCAGCTCAAAGGCGATTGGGTCTTATCCCGGGTTGTCGTTTGTTGTTGGGCGCAAGAAGCAATTCAAAAAACTCAAAGACCACAAGGCCAAATCAACATATCTCAATCTGGCAACCTTTTACGAGTTTCTGACATCCCGATTCCAAACACCCTAAACTGTCCCATCGGCGCTGACGTCAGACATTTTAGAATGTCCCTCTCCTCCTTGAGGATGCGAATTTCCCGCCGAAGTCTTTCGTTCTCAAGGGCGAGATCACGATCCTCTTTCGATATCACACCGGTGTCATGGTGAGCTGTCACCCATTTGTTC
>Ga0316204_10010892_pt1 | contig 11563 bp, 12 predicted proteins | sample 6monrhotite_MG_2_FD_205661 | JGI IMG/M metagenome (GOLD analysis project Ga0316204, IMG submission 205661) | Microbial mat bacterial communities from mineral coupon in-situ incubated in ocean water Damariscotta River, Maine, United States -... | ecosystem: Environmental > Aquatic > Marine >...
TGAGGCAAACCTGGACCTGCGGTCGACTCGCTACCTCGGCGACGACGCCGCGTTTGAACTGCGCCTGCGTTACGACGAGATCAAGAGTGCACAGCTGGTCTTTGATGGTATTGAAGGCTCGCGTTCGAGGTTGGACCTGCGGTATCGCTGGAACAGCGTCGGCCATTCACTGGCAGTTCGGCTGGGCCTTGAAGACAATGACCGGCGCGATGCCAACGCGTCGCCCTCCAGGCAACGTGTGCAGGCCGACTACGGCTATCAGCTCAACGACCGCTGGGGACTGGAGTCAACGGTCTCGTTCCGAACCAGCGATTACGACGACCTCGCTGTACGACGTACCGAGGACCTGTTCTCAGCTGCCCTGCGAGTAGTGTACGAGACGGGGACCGCCTGGCAGTTCTCCGGTATCTACCAGTATTCGAAAAACGACTCATCCGACCCGGTGTACTCCTACGACCGAAATCTGCTGACCGTGGGCTTCCAGCGCCTGTTCTAGCGTTTACATAATATTGTAAGTAGTTCCGGAATTATGTTCAGCGGATGCAACCGGCGCCTGAAATAGACCGTTCTTACAATGTAGTCCAGGTAAGCCGGCGATGGCATAAAGGCCGTGAAGATCCAGGAACTGCGGAGAACCAGAGTGGCGTTGTCGCCGGCTCTATCTAGGGCTTATCTGAGTGCCGGGGTACGGGGAGCTAACTGTGGGGTAATCAGTCGCCAGGGTGACGGTTATCCAGCTCCCGGTACGCCGCCTGGAACTCGCGCTGCAGCAGCGCGACCGCGGTCACCATCGCACTGTCGGACGCCTCTGCGTCGATCCTTTCTAGCCGGTGGTTATTGAAGGGAAAGTTGTCGATGATGAGTCGGGGCTTCAGATCCTCGAACGATTCGAGGATGAGGTTCCGCCGCTCAATAATGCTTGCCTTGAACTGCTCCGAGCGGCCGAACTCGAAGACATTGGAGTTCGGGTCGACCGGCAATGCGGGGAGGTATTGCATGCGGACCGACTCCGGGATTTCCGCAAACATCGGACCTTCGTCGTCAACAAGGATAGTTACGTCGAACGAGTCACTCAGTTTGCGCGCCACTTCGATCGAGCGCTGCATGTGACCGACGTGCTTCTCGCTGCGGCAGCAATACATTATGGCGTTTTTTTTCATTGTCTTATCGCCCTTCGCCTTAAAGGTATCCGGCCCCGCTTCGCCGGATACCTGCTGTAGCCCAGTTCTAATCCATCTGCAGTTCGAGCTCGGTCGCCGCCAGGGTCGTGTCACCCGACTCGGTACCGCGAGCATCGACCAGGCTGCCTTCCTGCACAGCGGCCCAGAACGCTGCAGCGCTCATCACCACGTCGGTGGCGCCACGAGAGTCGCGATAGAGCGTCTCCCCATTCGTGACTATGATCGCGCCAAGCACCGTAAGGTTCGGCTCGCTCTTGCCACCAACCTCGACGAATCCACGTAACTCGGTTCGAGTATCGAAGTCGTCACGCTCGAGGAGTACCGCGGTGATCTGGCCAACAGGCTGCTCCTGTCCACGGATTTCCACGTAGTCACCTGCGCTGAGATCGCCGACATGCAGGGGATCGATACGAGCCCCGCTCTTGTCCTCGAAACGCGTCTTCAATGGGTCCGTATTGACGGTAATGCCCAGTATCGTCACCGTGTTGCCTGAAACCGAGTCCAGGGTGCCGGTCACGCGGACTGCCGTTGCGGACTTGACATCCACCTTGGTCGCAACCAGTACGCCGCTGGCATTGAAGTTGCCGTCGACTTCAACTTTCAGATTGAGACCGAGATCTGCGGCCGTACCGCCTTCGTAAGTCGTGCTGGCAGTGGTCGTTACGGGAAGTCCACTGATATCAAAGTCACTCGCTGAGATAAATCGAGTAATAAAGCCTTCGATTTCAGCGAAGTCACCGTCGTCAGTAGCGAAGCGGTTGCCCTTGTACTCGACGCGCGTAGCGTCAAGCGTGTTGCCATTGAGCACCGTGCCCTTGGCTTCAACTTGCTACCGTACTGTTTGCCAGCCGGCCATCCGTCAGCCTGGTCACCGTATTTGTCGGCGCATCCGCCGCGCTAATCCTGTCGTCTGTTCTTGCTGTCGCTGGCGGAACTTTCATCACCAACTTCTTGAATCCCCGATACCTGTCCTATATCGCCGGTACCGGCTTTGTTGCGATTGGGGTCTGGACTATCTGGCAAGCGACCTCGCAGTAAGAAGCTGGACATCTTCGATGTCCTGGAGTTAGTAACATTTTGTTTCAGCGGTAGCTATTTTCTGAAGCAGCGGTTAGCTTGCTGTCCTCGAATTTTTTTCTTACACGGAGTTCCCAATGTCCATCGCGTTTCCGGTCTTACCGTACGCCACCAATGCGCTCGAGCCCCACGTTTCCGCGAGAACGCTCGAGCATCACCATGGCAAACATCACAAGGGATATGTTGACAAGCTGAACAACGCGATCGCAGGGACCGCGCATGAGGACCAGTCGCTTGAAGCCATCATCGCGGCTGCGCACGAAGCGTCTGACACCGGAATTTTCAACAACGCCGCACAGTCCTGGAACCACACATTCCTTTGGAGCAGCATGTCACCAACGGGTGGTGGCGATCCGAGCGGACCACTCGCCGATGCGATTGTCGATCGATTTGGCAGTATTGAGCGATTCAGGGATGACTTCAAAGCCGCAGCGCTGGCACAGTTCGGCAGCGGCTGGACCTGGCTTGTGCGCACAGACGCGGGGCTCGACATCGTCAGCACCGGCAATGCCGATACACCACTGGTACATGGCGTCACGCCACTGCTCACACTCGATGTATGGGAGCACGCGTACTACCTTGATTATCAAAACAAGCGCGACGCCTACGTCGATGTATTCCTGAGCAAGCTGATCAACTGGGAATTCGCAGCGGAGAACTACGCTGCCGCATAGGCGTCGGCGATAGTGCGTTAGATAAATGCAAAGCCCGAATGAAAGCGCCGTTGCGGATGTCACTGTCTGGTACGACAGCGACTGCCCATTATGCATTCGCGAGATCAACCTGATGCGAAGGCTGGACAAGCGCCGCGCGATAGACTTCATCGAGATCCAATCGGCAGCTGCCTGCCCCGTTGATATTGAGACGTTGATGAAGCGCTTCCACGCACAGGAGCGTGGCCAGCCGATCGTCTCCGGCGCGGCGGCCTTCGCCGCTATGTGGCGGGCAATCCCATTACTAAGGCCGCTGGGTGTGCTGGCAAAAAGCAGGCCGATCTTGTGGGTCCTCGAACGCCTGTATCTCGGCTTTCTGAGAATCCGGCCCCGATTCAAACTGAATCGCGAAAAAGCAGAATGTGATATCTTCGCCGAATCCTAACCAGACATTACGAGCTCGCAGTTCGCGGGCAGATATTTAGAGAATAAAGAATGAAGAAATTATTGATGGTGCTTGTTGCCCTCACTATGTCGTCAACAGCAGTCGCGCAGAGTGACAGAGGCGGGATGTGGGAATTCGGGCTGATGCTGAATCACTCCGATTCGGAGTCGCTGAGTGCGGCAGAGGGGTCGTCGCTCGATATTGACAGTTCGCGTGGATACGGCCTGAACCTTGCCTACAACTTTAATAGCCGCCTTGCGATTGGCGGCGAATTCAACTGGTCGAGTCCTGACTACAGGGCCGTCATCGTGCCCGATGGCATTGGCTTGCCAGAGACCATCAACTACAAGCTCGATGCCTATACATTCATGATCAAGGGCACGCTGAATCTGCTTGAAGGCCCCATCACACCGTACGTGGAAGCTGGACTCGGCTGGACCGAAATCGATTCAAATATTCAGGACCAGCCACCGTTGACGGGTTGCTGGTGGGATCCCTGGTGGGGATACATCTGTGACACGTTCTACAGCACGTATTCCAAAAGCCAGGAATCGTTGAGTGGCGCGGCCGGTCTCCGTTGGGACATGGACAATGGTCTTACGCTCAAGGCCGCCTATGGGGTGCTGAATGTGAAGGCGAGCAGAGCGAGTGGCGATGCGAATTTCGAAATGTACCGCGTGGATCTCGCCTGGCGCTTCTAGACGTTTCGTCCTGAGGACATAGTATGCAGAAGACTAATTTTTTCTACTTACTTGTTGCCCTCTTGTTCTTGCTGTTATCGATTCCGATCACTGACGATCTTCGTGGTATCAGCACACCTGTAGCCAAAGCCGTGGTTTTCAGTGTGATGTTGCTTATCGGCATATGGAGCCTGAGAGGCAGCGGACGTTTTTTCTCGATTGGTTTAGCGTTTGTAGTCGCGGGTTTTGTGCTCAACATCGTTGCCATCAATTCGCACATTACTTTCTTTCAATACAGCGCTATCCTCGCGGTGATGGGCTTCCTGCTCGTCACCATTACGTTCACCCTGCGACAGGTCGTGGTTGGCACCGACATTAATGCCAACCGCCTCGTCGGTGCGATTTGTGTGTACTTAATGCTGGGCGTTATCTGGGCGCTCGCTTACTCTTTGGTCGAGTTGGCGGCGCCGGGGTCGTTCGGCGGCGTTACAGCCGGGCAGGACGCCGGCTGGGACAGTGAGTGGCTGTATTTTAGCTTCGTCACGTTGACCACGCTGGGCTACGGCGACATTTTACCGCTCTCGGCATTAGCGAGGGCATTGGCGTATATGGAGGCCGTGACGGGTCAGTTCTATGTGGCCATCCTCGTCGCCGGACTTGTCAGCGCCTATATATCCGACAGGCAGAGCGCATGAGTATCATGCGCTAAACGCTATTGCTTGTTGCGCGGCCAAAAAGCATCAAAGACATACACCGCGCCTACGCCATACAGCGTCGCCCACACAAACATCAGCAAGCGATCATAGAAACGCGCATCCGCGCTGCTACCACTCTGCGTGTCCAGCACAGCCGGCGCCAACACGACGATCAGCGTCAGGAATGCGTAGCTCCAGGTGGCAGCATCATGGCGCAAGCCGCCTCCTTCAAAGATTCGCTGTCCAAAGAACAGGCCCGCGAGGCCTATTAGCAACACATAGAGCGTCAGCGAAGGCCAGATGCTCAGGACTTGCCAGGCGATAACGGCTGCAACACCACCGGCAAGTGTCGAAATGATCAGTGACTTCGCCGCATCCCGAGTATTCTTTTTCGAGACTTCCTGCCCCATACCTGCCACTTTTATCATTACCGCCATATTGGCCGCGCTGTTGCCGGACAATAAGAACCACAGGATGATGGGAGCGACTATGGCTAGAGAACGCAGCGCATTATGCGCGGCCGTTGCATTGTCGATAGTTACTGCGTCTTCCGGTTGCGCTGCACTCTGCAACTCTGCCGACGGGTCCGGCGCTGGATCCCTTATGAGCACATGACTCAGCACAGCCACGGACGCTCCCACCGCAGCTCCAAACATCAAGCCCTGAGCAACAGCCAGCAACGCGTCGACCGATACCGTGCCGACGGCAACGGTCAGAGCGAGACCTATAGTAACCAGCGTACCGATCACCGCCTTGCCGCCGCGGGCCGTAAAATAGAAGCTATGAAACAGCGCCAGTGACAGCAGCAGAAACCCGACAGCTTTCTGGTGCAGCAACAGTGGCAGGAAGATAAATGTCCCGTAGACGCTGACAGCCAGCGCCATTACGACCACGAAAATGAATCGCAGCTTTGGCCTGGGCATCGGCAAAGCAAGCAGGAACATCGTCAGGACCGGCGCTATGTAGGAGATGCTCCAGCCCACCGCCTGAGAAATCCACAGAGACAATGCAGTGCCGAAGGCGAGGCGCAGAATGCGCGCATTGGCCAGCGGCGAACGAAGGCCGCTGGCAGTACTCCATGCAGCCTCAATAGGCATAGGAGAGAATACTGCCTGCATGGATGTACAGTGAGCCGAGGGTATTCAGGATCCAGCTGTCGCTGGCGAAAACAATCACAGAGGCCTGGGCACCCACTTTCAGCCTGCGCATGTCGTCCTGCGACATCTCAAAATCAACGATGACCGGAAAGCGCTGCGCATCCCGCAGCCACTGGCGATTATTATTGATTGTCGGCAGACTGCCCAGCGGCGCGCTGTCCACGGCAACGCCAAATCCCGTCGCACGAACCGTACCCTTAAATACCCGTCCCGGAAATACATCAAATGCAATTCTGACGGGATCACCGCGGTCCACGTGGCCCAGGTTATTCTCGGTAAAGTCGGCCTGCACCCAAACGTCCTGGCTGCCGATGAACGTCATTTGCGGCGCGCCCGCAGCCGCAAAATTACCACGATCTACACGAACATCTGTTACAACGCCAGGAGCGGGTGCAAGTACGTTGGTGCGCTCAAGATCCAACCGAGCGCGCTCGAGCGAGGCCAGAGCCTGCTGAATACGAGAGTTCTCATCACCCGCGCTGCCGCGATTCTGGCGAGCTTGCTCAAGGTTTGCTTCGGCCGCCGCCAGCTGCTGCTGGGCCACGATGAGCGAGGCCTCAGCGGATTCGATCCTCCGGTCCGAAATGGCACCGGGATCCTGATTTTTTATTCGCCGTAGTCGCACTGCGTCCTGCTGCGTCCGTGTGAGATTGGCCCGTGCTGACACCACCGACGCTTCGGCCGCGTCAACGCCGGCAATCGAGGCGCCCGTCGCTTGGCGAGCGGACTCGAGGTTGGCCTCCGCACTGGCTACAGCCAACCGATAGCGCTCGTCTTCCACCCGAAACAGCACATCGCCTTCTTGCACTAACTGATTGTTGGCAACCGTGACTTCGGCAACAGTGCCCGATACTTCCGCCGCGATGGGCACCACCAGTGTATGCACACGCGCCTGCGTCGACACGGGCGTCCATCTATCGGCAATCAAATAGCCGGCCAGCAGCACAATGCTGAGCGCCAATATTCGGATAGTCCATATGCGCACCGGGTCTTTTTCCTGTGCCGGGCGCTTTTTGTCCTCTGCTTCTTCAGTCATTGGCTTTTCTCTCTGGTGCATCCGAAATTGGCACACTGGATTCGGCTGCGGCCCCCTCAATGAGGTCGCCCCAGTCTGTCCGTTCACGCATTACTTCACTTGTCTCTTCACCAACAAATTCTGTGCCCGCACGCTGCTGCCAGCCGCCGCCCAATGCTACGTACAGTGAAATGAAACTTTCAACGACGGCGCTCTGGTTCGTCACATAGCGACCTTGCTGCGTGAACAGCGACTGCTGCGCGTTAAGGACTCGCTGGTAATCCGCAAACCCTTCGTTAAAACGCAACATCGCCACGTCGGAAGAACGCTGTGCATTCTGTACCGTGACAGCGAGCAACGCCTTTTGTTGCACTGCACCATCGAGTGCCACCATTGCATCTTCGACCTCTCGCGCCGCTTGCAGGACCGTCTCTCTGAAATTGATCAGTGACTGTTGCAAGCGCGCGTCCTGCACGCGAACACTGTTTTTCAAACGACCGTAGTTCAGGAACGGCCAGACGAAACTCGGGCCGATCGAATAGGTCAGGCTATCCGCATCAAACAGCTGGCCAAAACCGCTTTCACCCGAACGCGTGGTCTCGGTATTCGCCGCAGCACTAAGCCCTACCGCGCCGGATAATGAAAAACTCGGATAGAGGTTCGCTTTGGCCAGGCCAACCCGGGCATTTTGCGCCATGGCAGCGTACTCGGCCTGCCGCACATCCGGCCGTCGGCGCAGTAATTCCGCCGGCAAACCCACGGCGAGTTTTTCGGGGACCTCGGGTATGGCAGCGCCGCCCCGCAACAGGTCACTCAGGTCACCGGGTGGCATGCCAAGCAGTGTGCTTAGCGCGTGCCGCGCCTGGTAAAGTTGCGTTTGCAGCCCCGGAATTGACGCTTTCGTACTCATCAATAAGGTGCGTGCCTGCAGCACGTCGAGTTCCGACGTGGAACCGTTTTCGAATTGCACGTTCACGATATCGTAACTTCGTTGCTGAATCGCAACGTTCTCGCTCGTGATCCGTAGTTGCTCCTCGATCGTTCGAATGGCGAGATAGGTACCGCAGACTTGTGCCGTGACGAGCACCATTACCTGGTCATAACCGGCCACAGAGGCAAGAAAAGCCGCGTCGGCGGCCTCGATGCCACGTTGGAATTTGCCCCAGAAATCAATTTCCCAGGAAGCGCCCACCCCAACGTTGTATTGCACGAACTCGAGATCGCCGGCTGCCGTATTCGCGGCATTCTTACTCGCCCCCAACGCAGTCGCATCGCCGGCAACAATCTGCGCCTGTGGATAGCGGTTGCCGGTGGCGATACCGAGTTGCGCCCGTGACTCCAGCACACGCAGTCCGGCAATCTGTAATGAATTGTTTTGCTGGTGGGCTAATGTAATGAGGCGATTGAGTACCGGGTCGCCCAGAGCCTCCCACCAGACGACCTGCTGCTCAGCCTTGACTTCATAACGGGCGTGTTCGGCCTCATACCAATCCGGCCCTAATGGCGATTCAGGCTTTACGTAGTCGGGCCCTACCGCCGAGCAGGCGCTCAGCCCTACAGCAAGCAGTGCCGACAGTGCGCGCATTTCAGACTTCATCGCGCAGTATTACCCTTTGTCTGCTGTATCCGCCGCTATCTCGTCGCCATCGGCCAGCTGCACCCAGTCGGAAATAATGGTGTACCCGAGGCCGAGAATGATGGCCCCGAAAAACAGACCGATGATGCCGAACTGAATCATGCCTCCCAGGGCACCGACGAGTACCAGCAGCGCCGGAAGATCAACGCCGCGTCCAAGCAATATGGGTTTCAAAATATTGTCGCTCAGGGCCACAAACAGCGCATACACGGCGAAAATGGTTGCCGGCACCGGTGCGGCAAAGGAAAACACCCAGACGACAATTGGCGCGATAATCAGCAGCGCCGGCACCTGAATGATGGACGTAATGAGTACGATGGCGGCGAGTATCCCGGCGTGCGGTATCTGCATTGCAAAAAAGCCGATGCCGGCGAGAACCGCCTGAATAACCGCAACACCCAACACCCCGTTGGTCACACTGCGAATAGTTGCAATCGAAATGTCTGTCAGGTGTTGTCCGCGATTGGGGCTCAGCCTCTTGGCGAAAGCGCTGCTCAGTTTGTAGCCGCTATCCGCGTACAACATTACAACACCGGCGATGATGATCGACGCCGCCATTTGAATGACGCTCACGGCAATGGAGCCAATCTTTCGCACCAGCCACTCGCTGATTTCGCGAAGTTGCGGCTCGAACTCGGTCAGGGTACTGGCAAGGTTGCTCGCAGCAGCAGCCCAGACGCTGTAAAGGCGGTTGCCAATCAGCGGCCAGTCAGCGACATTGTCAGCGGGCGGTGGAACGACAATCGTGCCCGCCCTTAAGTCGCTTGCCAGGGTCATTATCGAGGTGATCGCCGACTCGGTCATTATCCAGCCCGGCCACACGACCAGGGCCAGACCGGCAACAATAATGAGAGTTACCGAGAGTTTGTGTTTCCCGCCCAGTGTGGCGGTCAGCTTCAGGTGCAGTGGGTAAAGCGCGACCGAGAGGATCACGCCCCAAATAACGAGGCCTGAGAACGGGCCAACCGTCATGACACAGAAGGTCACCAGTACAGCGAGAGCGGCTATCTGGATGAACGACGTCATCATGTTCTGCTGAAACAACTGGCTGTCGCCGATTTCTACTGATTTGTTCATCGCCCTGATTCCCCAAAAACTCATTATTATTGAAAGCGCCGGTTAGACCGCGCGCCAGCATAGCGTATTCGCCGCCCGCTAGCGCCCCAGGTTGGCATCGAGAAATTGTCGGAACAACGCGGCCCATTTCTCCGCTGCGCTTTGCACGCTGCTCCAGTCAGTGTCAGTGCCCGCCGTCGCTGCCAATGTCGGCGCAGTGGCACTGTCCGCTGCCCGCGCCAGGATGGCTCCGGATTCGGAGTCTTTCATTTCCATGAGAAAGACAATGGACCCCGCCGCCGCCATATCGCGAACCTCGCGGCGCATACCGGGCAACGGAGCACCTGACGAATTTCTCAGGTCAATCAGCGATGCCTGTACTGCCATCGTCCGGGGACCGGGTTGCTGCACGATGTCATAGCCTTGCAGCTCAGCAATAAATGCCGCCCGAAATATCTGTCGAATGCGCTGTGTATCTTCATCGCTAGACTGTGCGTTTTGCGGGAAGAAAATGCCCATGTCTTCGGCGAGCAGGCTATCGTATTTGCTGAAGTCTGCGTCCGTGGAAATCTGCGCCGACTCAACCGCCGAATTCTTGCGCACGTTAAAACTCTGCGTTTCGACGGTCGTACAGGCCGACAGGCTGACGCCAAGTGCAAAAGCAGCCAGGAGGCCACGTGTAAAGCCACATCTTGTATCGTTCATGTGCAAGGAATCCCGTGTCTACGCTGGTGGATTTGTCAGTCCGGAGGACTGTTTTCTCACTATAGTCAGCGCACGCCAGCCGAAGCAAATTCGCGCAACCATAGCTGGCCCGCTGTCATCATAAAAAACACCACCCGGATCTACGGATTCAGTGGCGGCAGCGCGTGCCGGGCCCCGGTTAGCGCCTCTGAATTGTAGCGACTGCGTGCCGCCAGAAGACTGGCCGCAAGCTGTCGACTATCGCAGGTATTCGCGTCGCTCGCGTACAGCGAAGCGCTGAGCGCATTGACGGCGGCAGCCAACGACTCGTCGCCATATTGCTGCGCGAAACGCCGCGCATCCAGCCCCGGCTCGAGCCGCTCGAGCCACAGCAGCAGCGCATGATAAGCGGATCTTGTATCACTAGAGCGCAACGCTTTTTGCAGGTTCTTGAACGCGAAAGGTTCCGACTGCCGGCGTCGCATGGCGGCCTCTCGATAGCGGCTCGCCAAGATCGGCCCGACTTTAAGAAGAAAATAGACGAGCGCGGCGATTGCAGCGAAGGCTGCCGCTTGCATCCTCCATCGTGACTGCGGCGCGTCCTCGGTAGCAGCGACCGCCGCAACGGGACCCTCTGCCAGAATCGCAAAGCCCGGAACCGATACCGTCTCGATCGCGCCTGCATTCGTATTCCAGTAACTCAGTTCAAAATCCGGCACGCGGAACTCGCCGCCAGCATCGAACACCAGCGTTAGTTTTTCGCTACGACGTGCGGGTGTGCCGTCTGCTACGTCCGGCACGTCCGCGTAAACAGACACGCCATCGAACTCCAGTTCCGGCGCGAGCGGCGGGATGAAGATGGCCGGGAGACCATCCAGCTCGGCAACATACTCGAGCACCACTGCGTCGCCAGCTTCGAGAGAGTCGAGTTCGCCCGCGACGTCGAGCCGCAGACTGAGACCGCGTCCCGCGATGTACGGATCAAGCGATTCAGCACCCGCGGGAACCCGTCCGCGAATCGCTACCTCCGGTATCTTGACGGCTGTGGTACGAGGCTCCCCGCCAGGATTCGCGTAAGTCACCTCAATAGACAGCCCCGACAGCCGGTACGTCGCACCGAGCAGCGGATAGATCTCGTAGGTACGCACAATGCCGGACCAGGATTCATTGCCGATGCGCTCACGAATATTGTACGAGCTGTCGGCAGGCAATCGGGTAATTGCATTAGCGAGCTCGAAAGGAGGGTATGTCGAAGGGCGGGTGAACCAGGTGGGTACCAGGACC
>Ga0316204_10010894_pt1 | contig 11561 bp, 11 predicted proteins | sample 6monrhotite_MG_2_FD_205661 | JGI IMG/M metagenome (GOLD analysis project Ga0316204, IMG submission 205661) | Microbial mat bacterial communities from mineral coupon in-situ incubated in ocean water Damariscotta River, Maine, United States -... | ecosystem: Environmental > Aquatic > Marine >...
CCTATTCGGGCCGCTGCTTGCTGTCGAATTTCATGGCCGAGCGTGGCGCAAACCAAGGCAACTGCGCCAATTCGTGTCGTTGGAATTACAACGTGCGTATGCGAATGAAGGACGGCACGATCGAGACGTTAGATATTAACGAAGACAACAAAGACATGTTCGAATTCCTTCTCGAAGAAGGCTGCCGCCCAGGCGAGCTGATGCCAATCGAGGAAGACGGACGGGGCTCGTATATCCTTAATTCCCGCGATCTTTGCATCATGCCAAAGCTAGACGAATATCTGCGCATCGGTGTCGATAGTCTGAAAGTCGAGGGGCGCGGAAAGTCGGAATACTACGTCGCCGTCGTGGCGCGGGCCTACCGTATGGCGATTGATGATTATTACGAAGATCCCGAGAATTGGGATGCCCGCAAATACATGCGCGAGCTGGAATCCGTCGGCAACCGTGGCTACACGCTGGCCTTCCATGATGGTCGCCTTAGCAATTACGCGCATGATTATGAAAACACGGCCAGCATGGCACAGTGGGAATTTGCAGGCGTGGTCAAGGAAGTCACGGACGATGCATTTCTGGTCGACGTGAAGAACAAACTCGATGCGGGCGAGGTGCTGGATTTCGTGTCCCCCATCAATCGAGAGACCATGCTGCTGCGCCTTTACGATTTCGAAAACGCCGCCAACGATAAGCGCATGGATGTAGTGCATGGCGGCGCGCAGACCACCATTCGCATACCGTTCGCGTTGTTCGATCACGAAGACATTGCCACCCTGAAAACCCGTTTCCCTGCCTTCACCGTGCTTCGCAAGGAAAAGGCCTTGAACGAGGAACAGTGGAACCGCGTGAAGTTTGACAAACTGGTGCAGAACCTCGAAGTCGCCGACAAACGCGACGATGCTAATTACGAAAAACGGCGTGATGCGTTGGCCAAATCGATTGGCGAAGACCCCAATGAACGCCGCTTCAAAACGAACCGCGTCGGCGTTGAGGGATGCTGCGGCAAGGGTTGCAACGGCTGCATGATCTTCTGGCAGGATGACCAATACGCCCGCGCGCGTGAAATTCTTCTTAAGCGCAAACAAGGCGAGCAGTTAACCAATCAAGAGGCCAAGGAATTTCGAATCCCATAGGATTTCCTTGCTTTTCGCCCGAAAATGCGATTCTGTTGCCTGCAACAAGGATAAAAATATCCGGGCAGTAAAATTGAGGCAGACATAATGCGTATTTTCGCACTCCTTTTGGTATTCGTGCTTGGCTCTTGCGCGGGCAGCTCCCGCCCTCCGGTTAATCAAACCGATGCATGTTCGGTGCTGGATCAAAAACGCGGCTGGGGTCGCGACTTACGTCGCAGTGAACAAGTCTGGGGCGTGCCTGCACATGTGATCATGGCGACGATCTGGAAAGAATCCAACTATACGCGCCGCGCCAAGCCCTCGAAAAAGTACATATTGTGGGTCATCCCGAACGGGCGAATTTCGACCGCTTACGGCTATGGTCAGGTTCTTGATGGAACATGGGACTGGTACCGCGATGAAACCAACAACCGGCGGGCGGATCGTGATGATTTTGGCGATGTGGCAGATTTTATCGGCTGGTACATGAGCGTATCGAACACGCGCCTCGGCATTGCCAAGAACGATGCTTACAACCAGTACCTCGCATATCACGAAGGCCATACTGGGTTCACGCGCGGAAGTTTTAATAGCAAATCATGGTTAATTGGCGTCGCAAACGAGGTGCAAGCCATGGCTAACCGGTACGAGGTTCAACTACGGGGCTGCCTCTAACATGCTGTAAATATTATACATGTTGTATTTGTTGTTTGACAGGTCGGTCCTTCAACACCTATGTATTGCCAAATTGGAAATGGTAGGGGCCTGTTGTGGATCGTCTAAGTGAAATGGAAGCGTTTGTTTCTGTGGTCGAGCAGGGTGGATTCACCAATGCGGCCAGCAAACTGGGTATCTCGAAGTCCGCAATATCAAAACATGTTTCTGGGCTGGAAACCCGCCTAGGCGTTCGTTTGCTGAACCGCACAACGCGGCGCGTTTCACCAACGGAGCTTGGCTTGTCTTACTACGACCGCGCCATCAAAATTCTTGCCGACGCCCGCACCGCTGATGAAATGATCACAGCAATGCAAACTACCCCCAAAGGCGCTTTGCGTATTTCCGCACCAGTCGACTTGGGCAACAATCAATTATCCCGCGCCGTAAGTGCATTTTTGCAGAAATATCCAGAGGTATCTGTAAACATGACGCTAGACGACACCTACGTCGAGATCATCGCCGAAGGGTTTGATGTCGCGATTCGTATCGGCCATCTGACCGACAGCAGCATGCGTGCCCGCAAACTGGCGGAAACCACCACAAAGTTCGTGGCTTCCCTCGGATACCTTGAGGCAAACGGCACGCCGGGAACTATCAGCGATTTGGCCAACCACAACTTGCTACATTATTCCAACCTATCAACCGGGAACACATGGAACATAGTCGCCCCCAGCGGAGAGGAGCGGCAGATACGGGCCATTGGACGCTTAACCGTTAACAACGGCGGATCACTACTTCGCGCGGCTGAATCTGGTTTAGGAATAGCCCGCGTGCCCGATTTCATAATCGAGGATGCCGTTACGACCGGTCGCGTTGTCCCGATCCTTGAAAACCTGCCGGAACAGCGGATAAGCATTCACGCTGTCTATCCAGAAGGCAAATTCATCCAGCCAACCTTGCGTGCTTTCATCGATTTTTTGGTCGAGTACTTCGGTGAACTCGACAAATAAATCAAAAGTTAACCTGTCCGGTCTTCGCTGAACACATAGATCACGGCACCGATTATCAACAGCACCGCGAAGAACAAAAACAGGCTTTGATACGGCGCTGCCGCGCTGCTGGCGTTGACACTCGATGCGACATACATGCGGCCAGTGATCCATTGCAACAAGCCAACGCCGCCAATGCTGAACAGGTTAAGAAGCGTCACACCACGCCCAAGCAGATGCGGCGGGATAAAGCTGCGGCCATGCGCCACCATTAGCGGAAAGGACAAGCCGAACAGGCCGATCCCGAACAGTAAAGCTGTGGCGACCATCACGGTGTTATCGCCAAATGCCCACAGCCCCAACAGGCAAAGTGCACCTAGCAAATTGCCTGCGATTATCACCCATTTGCGCGTACCGAAAATGCGGTCCATCGGTCCGTAGGCAAAGCTGCCGACCATCATCGCGACAGCCATCCAGAAGGTGATCACCCCGATGCCGCCAGCATCCATGCCAAACACATCGCTTAAATACGGCCCCGCCCATAATCCGCGAATACCAGCGGCAGGCGCGTAATTAACCATCAGTAGCGGGAAAATCAGCCAAAGCGCAGGCATCTTCAGGATATCGAGAAGACTACCTTTCGGCGCACCCTCACCCGCCTCGACCTTCGGTAAGTCCTTAACGAAAAGCGCCAAACCAGCGGCGACCAAAAGGCTGACCCCGACCATTGCCCACAGGCTTTCACGCCACCCAAGTGCCTCGATGGCCAAAGCGAGCGGCACGGAACCCGCCAGATTGCCCGCCGTTCCAACACCCAGAATCACCCCCGCCAACGTCGCAAACATTGCCGGGCGGTAAAGGCGCGCAAAGATGTAATAGCTGGCCATCAACACAGGCGAACACCCAACCCCAAGCAAGCCCATCGCGATTTGCACATCGGTCGGACTTTGGGCCACGGCGAACAACGCAGAGCCTCCACCGCCACCGATTGCCAGCAAGACCGCCGCCGTCCAACGTGGACCGATGTGATCGAGCGCCCAGCCAACGGGGATTTGCATCGCCGCGAAAACCCCGAACCATAGACCGGAGGCCAGCGACAGATCAGCCGCACTTGCGCCTAGGTCACGGTCGAGAACCGGTGTAAGCACCGCCAGAAATGCGCGGTAAAACTGGCTTAAGACATAAGCCAAGGTTAGAAAAACAAATCCAGTGCGCATCAGGGTAATCCTAGTTTTTGAGTAACTTCAAAAGGTTCGACAGAATGAACCCCACACTCGACATTGCAACAATCGAAGGGCCGGCAGGGGCGTCTGTGATCCAACTGAAACCCAGCCCTGCAACCACTGCCACAATCCCGATTATCGCAGCAAAGACAACCATTTGTTCAGGCGATCGCGCCATAGGCCGCGCCGCTGCCGCTGGCAAAATCAACATCGCGGTGATCAGCAGAACCCCGACCAGCTTCATGGCCAAGGCCACAAACAGGGCCAGCGTTAGTGTGAAAATCAAACGGTCCCACATCAGGGATCCACCCTCCGCCACCAGCAATTCGGGGCTGAGCGTTCCATTCAACAGGCTACGCCAACGCCATGCCATGATGCCCAGAATACCGGCAGATCCAAGCGAGATCATCACAATATCGGCCCATGAAACAGACAGAATATCGCCCAGAAGCGTATCCATTAGGTTCAGTCGTACCCCCGGCAAAAGCGAAGCCGCCACCAACCCAATAGCCAATGCGGAGTGCGCAAAAACGCCCAGAACGGTATCGACCGCATAGTCCCCGCGCCGCATCATATAGGTAACCACCAGCGCCATCGCGCCCGCCAGCATCGCCACGCCCAGCATCATCGGCAGGCCAAGCGCCAGGCCAAGTGCGACGCCCAGCAATCCCGCATGCCCCGTCGCATCCCCAAAATACGCCATGCGCCGCCAAACCACCAACGATCCCAGCGGAGCGGCAGCCAGCGCGATTACGGCGCCTGCGATCAGAGCGCGCAAAAGGAAATCGTCAATCATGCGAACACCCCTCGTGGGAGTGATCATGTTGATGTTCATAAAGCGCCAGTTCAGCCCGCGCACCAAACAATTCCTTATAGCCTGGGTCCTCTGACACCTGCGCCGGCGCGCCGGAACAGCAAACATGACCGTTCAGGCAAACCACACGGTCAGACTCTGCCATCACAACGTGGAGGTCGTGGCTAACCATCAAAACCGCCGCGCCTGTTTCCTTGCGAACATCGGCAAGCAGGCGATAAAAGCGGGCCTCGGCAGGTTGGTCCAACCCTTGTGTCGGTTCATCCAGAATCAGCAAATCGGGTTTACGTAGCAAAGCGCGCGCTAGCAAAACACGTTGAAACTCGCCGCCTGAAAGGTCCGCTAGTTGCACATCACGAAGCGCTGCGACGTCGGTCTTTTCCAACACATCAGCCCGTGCGCCTTTAGGCAGCTTCCCCGCCAGCGACAAGAAACGCGCCGCCGTAATCGGCATCGTCTTTTCAAGCTGTACTTTTTGGGGCGTATATCCAATCCGCAAACTTGCGCGCTTGTCTATCCGCCCAGCACTAATCGGCATCGCACCGATTATAGCCTTTAACAGGGTCGATTTTCCCGCCCCGTTCGGGCCGATCACGGTCACAATCTCGCCAGCTTCAATCCGCAAATCAACATCGTGCAACAACCGCTTGTTGCCCACGCGAACCTCGACTCCTTCAGCTGTGACTAACGCCATGACGCGCCTCTCGTTTTACCGTGCCTGACTGTGATATTCAGGATTAGGCTCCATCGCAATAGCCGAGGACATGCGGTTAGACATGTTATAGAAACTCGCCACCGCCGCGATGTCCCAGATATCCGCGTCAATGAACCCTACATCGCGCAAGGCTTGGCGGTCGCTTTCTTCAATCTTATAGCTGGCTTCCGTCATCAGGACTGCGAAATCTAGCATCGCGCGTTGGCGTGCATCCAGTTTGGCGGCGCGGTAGTTCATCACCAAAGCCTCGCCCAATTCAGGCATTCCAGACAGTTCGCGCACCGCCGCGCCGTGGGATGTCAGGCAGTAGAAACACCGGTTTACGGAGGATACCACCACCGCGATCATCTCGCGTTCCAGTTTGCTTAGGCCGGAATCCCCAATCATCAGGTCATTATACATCGCCGAGAAGGCGTTCAGCTTGTCGACATTGAAGGCATAAGAGACCAAGACATTTGGCACCAGCCCCAGCTTTTCCTCGCAAATGCGGAAGAATTTCGCGGTGCGTTCCGGTAGCGGATCAACGGCGGGCAAATTCAGGGCGGTTGGTAAATTGGTCATGGAGTGTCCTTCTTGCGGTAATGATATTGGCCAACTTTGACCATCCCGAGCTTGCGGTAAAGCCTACACGCAGCGTCATTATTGGTTAATACAACAAGGCTGAAAGTCTCTGCGCTATTGCGCAACGCCCAAGCGCCCATCGCGCCCATCATCTGCAAAGCCAACCCTTTGCGTCGCAAATCTGGCAGGATTTCAAGCGCGTGCATCATAGCGATATCCTTGTCACACCCGACATAAGCCACACCGGCAGGTTGGTCGTCTGTGCGCCCAAGAAAGCAGGACTTGGGGCCAATCGCGCGGCGCATAACGTCCAGACGGCTTGCGCCAATTCCGCCAGCTTCCCAAATCTCGGCCATCACGGCCATCGGTTCCGCCGCATCAATAACCGTTAGACCTTTGGGGTCGTGTTCCGCCAGTTGAGCCGAGGGGCCGGCGAACAATGTCACAGGGTCTTTTATGAAATACCCCCGACTGTCCAACGCCGCGTCCAGCGCTTGGTCATTGTCGCGGATCATGAACAACAACGGTTGGCCCATGGCCTCCATCGCTTTTTCCGCCCTCTCGATATCCGCGCCCGTAAACTGTTCTTGCGAAAGCGAAGCGGACGAGACGCGCTGCCCGCCACCGCCGCCACGGCGAAGCGTGAATACTCCGCTGCGGTCAAGCGCCACAGGTGGCCAAGTGGCATCGTTAACGTCGTATAAGCGCGGCGCTGTTGGTGGCTTCCAAGTCATATCACGCAGCGCTCCAATAGCGGGGTGTTCGTGATGATACGTTCAAACCCCATGGGTTCAAAATCGAGGCTACGGTATTCGCCATAACAAATCCATTCCGCCAAAGCGCGCCCAACGGCTGGTGCTTGTTGCAAGCCGTGGCCGGAAAACCCATTGGCAAACAGGAAATTGGAAATGTCAGGGTGCGGCCCGATCACGGCGTTCTGATCGAGTGTATTATAGGCGTAATGCCCAGACCAGAACCGGATCGGTTTGATTGCTTCGAAGTTCGCAGACCGAGCGGCCAACGCAGGCCAGATGATTTCCTCGAATTCAGCGTGGCGCGGTTCAAAATCATCGAAGGCCACAGCAGGGTCATCGTCAGGCGAACACCCCGTCAGGAAATGCTTCCCTTCGGGCCTACACCAAACACCGCTCGGGTCGATCATCAGGGGTAAATCGCCGACGGGCGCTTCCATACAGTCAAACAGAAAGTTCGTGCGCTTGCGCGCCTCCACCGGAATGTCTATTCCCGCCATTCCGGCAACCACGGCCGCGCGCGGTCCCGCAGCGTTAACAAAAATACCACATTCCACCGCGCGCCCCGAGGCTAGTTTAACGCTGGTAACCTTGCCGCCAGCCTGATCAATACCGACCACCTCGTCCGAGATATACTCGCCCGTTCGCAATCCTTGCATCAGCCCGACACCATCAAACCAGCCTTCATCGGATTGCCCATGCGAGCCGAGCAGAATATCGTCCAACCGTAAATGCGGGAATTTTTCGGCCAAGGCAGCGGGCTCCATCAGGGCCATATCTGCGCCCTCACCCACCTGAACGCCGTGGTTTTCATGCAACACCTGTGCCCCGTCCGGCGTATTCGCCAGATACAGGTACCCGTTCTCGCGCAGGTTCAAATCGACACCCCAGCGTTCCGGCGCAGACTTGATAAACTCGGCTCCGAACTGGCTGATTTTCACGTTCAGCGGGCTGGAAAACTGCTGCCGTATACCACTGGCTGACAGCGCGGTGGAGGATTGTGCGTAAGAATTGTCCCGTTCAATCACCAAAACCGAGCCATCAAACCCAAATTCTTTCAGGAAATACGCAACAGCACTGCCCATGACAGCGCCACCACATATGACAACATCAGCCTTCATCGGGCGCTTCATCGGCAGGGTGCGGATGATTGGTAAACCAGCCGCCCACCACACGCGCCACGCGCGCATTCGGATCTTGGCGTTCCGTGGTGGCGAGGATGTTTTCCGCATACCCGTCCGCACTGTCCTTTGGGCGATACCCGATGTGCGTCGCCCGATCGTTCGAAACCGCCCGTTGCGCATTGTCGGACGTGCCATAGATCACCGAGAACGCAACCCGTGGCGTAGTCATCGCGGCTTCAGTCAAGCGAACGCAATCGTCGAAGCTTAGCCAGCTCCATAACATCCGGCGATCCGCAGGTTCGGGGAAACAGGAACAAATCCGTAGGTTAACCGATTCAATCCCCCACTTGTCCCAATAAAGCGAGCCGAGATCCTCGATAAAGCACTTGGTCATCCCGTAGAATGTATCTGGACGATGGCGGTTTTCAGTATCCGGAACGCTGTCCACTTCAGCAAAACCCACCGCATGGATCGAGCTGGCATAGACCACCCGTTTCGCCCCATAAAGCCGCGCGCCTTCGTACATGTGATAGGCGGCGGGGATGGTATCGGTCATGATCTCGTCGAAGCTTTGTTCGCGCGGGACACCGGCGAAATGGATGATGATATCAACGTCTTTGGTGATCTCAAGCGCAGCTTCGCGATCGGACAGGTCCATGACGATCAGCTCTTCGCCCTCAAGCGCCTCGCCCATGTCTACACGGTCTACCAGACGCATATGCGTGGTCAGATGTTTTAATCCGTGGCGCAGATAAGTGCCAAGGCTTCCCGCCGCGCCCGTGATAAGTATTCGGTTAAATTCAGCCATTTGAGGCCTCCTGTTTAGCAAGACCCTGCGCGCGCAAATCCGAGAGCGTCGCACGAGGTGTAAGAGATTCAGAACTGACAACCAATTCCAACACCGCACCGGTTGTCGATTGTTTGGCCCGCGCGAACGCATCGGCAAACTGTTCGGTTTGCGTCACTCGTACCGCGTGGAAGTCATAAGATTTAGCTAACGCCACAAAATCTGGGTTTTTGATATCCGTGAAACTTACGCGTTCAGGGTACGTTCGTTCCTGATGCATACGGATCGTGCCGTAAGTACCGTTGTTCACAATCAACACAATCGGTGCAATCCCGTGCTGCATCGCGGCGCCGAGTTCCTGACAGTTCATCTGGAAATCCCCGTCACCCGCGATACAAACGACCATCCGGTCAGGGTGTTCAGCCTTGGCAGCAATTGCCGCAGGCAGGCCATAGCCCATCGCACCGGATTGTGGTCCGAGCAGACGAGCCTTGTCGCCATATAGGAAGAACTTGTTGTGCCAAATCGCGAAGTTCCCCGCGCCGTTGGTCAGGATCACATCCTCGGGCAGATCGCCTTGAAGGAAGCGGATAATAGCCCCCATATCGACCCCACCGGGCTGCGCCGGAATTTCGATAGAAGTGAGGAAATCCGCGCGTGCCTGAACGGTATTCTCCGCCCAAGGGGCATCGATAACTGTGTCGTTTAGCGCCGCGAACAATTCGTTTGGCCCCGCATGTACGGGCAAATCCGCTGTGTAAATTTTGTTCAACTCATCATCGGAAACATGACTGTGGATCAGTGTCTCCTTCATTTTCGGCACGTCGAATAGCTCGTACCCGTCGGTCGTATTTTCGCCAAAACGAATGTTCGCGGCAAAAATCACGTCCGCCTCGTTCAAGGCTTTCAGCATGGCAGGCGTTTTTCCCAAACCCGCATCACCGATGTAACTTGGCGAGGTGTTGTCCAGAATATCTTGAAACCGGAACGCACAGGCCACGGGCAGATGGTTCGCCTCGACAAACGCCTTGAACGCGGCGCGGCCAGCATCGTTCCAGCCACCACCACCGACGATCACCAACGGCCGCTTGGCACTGGTCAAAACCTCCCGAATTCCCGCGACCGTCGAAGCACTGGCCGAGGCTTCCGGCACCACCACCTTCGGGCCAGCACTCGCGCTGGTAAATTCGGTCAAAACATCCTCCGGCAGCGCAATCACCACCGGACCGGGGCGACCGGACAGTGCCGTAGCAAAGGCCCGCGCCATGATTTCAGGGATGCGGTCGATATCATCAATCTCGGCCACCCATTTTGCGACCGTGCCAAAATACGCTTTATAGTCAATCTCCTGAAACGCCTCGCGACCCTTCATATCTGTGCCGACCTGACCGACGAAAAGGATCATCGGGGTCGATCCCTGCATCGCCGTATGCACACCGATAGAAGCATTCGTCGCCCCCGGCCCGCGCGTCACAAAACAGATACCCGGCTGGCCTGTAAGTTGCCCATGCGCGGCGGCCATATAGGCCGCACCGCCTTCGTTCCGGTTGCCGATCAGTTCAATTTCGGGCACGTCGTGCAGCGCATCAAGCACCGCTAGATAGCTTTCGCCCGGCACGCCAAACGCGCGCGTAACGCCTTGTGCTTGCAAGCATTCGACCAATAACCGGCCGCCGGTTTTAAGATTGTTGTTCATGTGATCGCCTCGAAACAAACGGGTTCGTTAGCATCACTCCATCATAGAATTTCCGATTGCGAAACCCCATAAACGAAAAAGGGCCGCGAACGTCGCGACCCTTTTCGAAAATCTTTTGAAACTATCAGATAGTTTCGTCGATCCAGCTTTTCAGATTGGCTTTAGGAGCCGCGCCGATTTTGTTGGACACAACTTTGCCGCCGCTGAACATGAACAGTGCCGGAATGCCGCGAACACCCATTTGGCTCGGGGAGCCGGGGTTTTCGTCAACATTAACTTTAGCGATCTTGATTTTGCCCTCATATTCTTCGGACAACTCTTCCAGAGCTGGTCCGATCTGCTTACATGGGCCACACCATTCCGCCCAAAAATCGACGATTACGGGGATATCGGAATTCACGACTTCGGCTTCGAATGTCGCGTCTGTAACTTTAACGGTTGCCATCTGGCTTCTCCTGATCAAACATTTTGGTTTCTGAATATAAACTAGGTACCCCAGCGTGGGCAGTCAAGCAGCGGAGGCGCGTAACAATGCTTTGTGCGTGATTATGTCCGGTAATTCCATCAATTCTGCGCGATACGTCCATACAATGGCGGTTTTCACCACCCGATCCGGATAAATCTGCGCCAATGCAGCACGGTACGCCCCCATTTGCCGCAAAATTGCTTCGGGCGTGTCCGCGGGCGTTTCGGGAATCTGCCGATTGGATTTGAAATCAACGGCCAGAACTTCGCTATCCGAAATCACCAGCCGATCGATCCGACCCAAAATTCGCGCCGCGTTTAGTTCGTCGAGCTCTGCCGCCACCGGCACCTCGACCAGCACATCTTTTGCAAAGATCGCGCTCAAATCAGGCGTATCAAGCACCGCTTGAACCTCGTCAAACGCGGCGCGCCAGTCGTCCGCATCCAGCACCCGCTCCGCCACTGCAGCGCGATCTTCTGCCGCAATATCGGGTAGAACCTCTAACAAAAGGTGAATTTGACTGCCGCGTTTCATCGCGGCCTGCTCGTCATCCCCCTCTCCCGCCAAGGCATGCGCGCCACCCAGTTGCGATGGCGAAAGCGTCTTGACCTCGCGTGCTGGCAACGGCGCGGGGCTCTGCATGTACCGCGGTAAAACCACCTGTT